>SDBV01004498.1_pt1 | contig 20011 bp, 25 predicted proteins | sample 2277081 | NCBI WGS metagenome assembly SDBV01 (sample SAMN10402039, study PRJNA504765) | marine sediment metagenome | isolation source: marine sediment core GS10_PC15, 223 cmbsf | place: Arctic Ocean: Southern Knipovich Ridge | collected 2010 | reverse complement strand
GAATCTCACGAAGCCCAGTGAACTTCAGCCGCCAGAATTTGTGCCCACGCTCGCAGAGTCCTGGGAAATTTCCGATGATTTCCGTGAGTTTAACTTCAAGCTACGAGAGGGTGTCCTATTTCACGACGGATCGGAATGGAACGAGGAGGTCGCAAAGGCGAATCTCGGGCGCATCTGGGACCCAGAATCAAAGTTTTTCTTTGATCGTGCTGCGGGGATTGGTGGGTGGCATGACGACCTTGCAAATATAAAGTCCATCGAAACTCCCGGCCCAATGCAATTGAGACTCACTTTCGAGAATCCGTATCCAGATTTCTTCTGGAACTGGACCGAAGGCGGCATTGGTATGCCGTACTTTATCAGCTTAAAGGCATTGACGGACATAAAGCCAGAAGAGATCGGCGAGAACCCGGTCGGCACCGGCCCGTTCCGATTTGTCGAGCGCGAGCGCGGAGTGAAGATCGTGCTCGCGCGAAATGATAACTATTGGGGTACCACGCCGCCAAGGCAGCCAGCTTTGCTGGATCAGCTCATCATTCGGCCACTGCCGGAGGCCACCACGAGGGTCATCTCCCTGCAAACGGGCGAGGTTGACATGATCATCAGTCCACCACCTGACGCCATCGACCCTCTCGTGTCGAGGGGCTTCGAGCTCAGTATGACGCCGGTGGCTCACAGGTGGTGGGTGTACATCAACTTTAAAGAGCCACTTATGCAGAATCAGGCGGTCCGCCGCGCACTGTTCGCCGCCATCGACCGTGAGGGCATGGCCAATGACCTGTTGAAGGGTACGGCAAACCCCGCCTTTGGTTACCTAACGCCTGGGTTCATAGGATATGATCCCGAATTTAGACCTTCCTGGTTCAGGGGCGGGGGCGCGGAGGAGGCAAAACAGATCCTTGCCGAAGGCGGGTTCCCAGACGGGGTGGATGACGAGATTGTCTTCCTCCTACCGTCCAGCGGCTCGGGAATGATTCAACCAATCCCCATGGCGGAGTGGATGCAGAGAAACTGGGCCGACGCTGGGTTCAACAACGTCAAGATCCAGACTCAGGATTTCATCGCCTGGGCCAACACGGTCTACATACCGGGCCTTCCCAAGGGAGTTCACCTGTCAGCCCTTGGCGGAGGGGATGCTCCTTCAATTTTCAACACCTGGAGCTGCAAGTTCCATCCCCCCAATGGGGCAAACAACGGCTTTTACTGTAACGAGAAGGTGGACGAACTGCTGGAAACGGCCTTTGTCGAGACCGATGAGCCCAAGCGGACCGAACTCATAAAGCAGGCCCACGAAATCTTGATGGACGATGTTGGTTACATGGTGACCGTAAACGACAATCTGCCTTTCCTTCTCAACCCAAAGGTTCAAGGCTGGGTGCATCCGGGGTTCAACTGGTTCGACTTCCGAACTGTCTCAATTGACGAGTCCAAAGACATTACGTGAACTGGGGGCTGCGTATGGAGTTGGGTGGAGAAGATTGAATTAGCGGCCTGCCGGGACACTAGTGCTTGTATTGATCGTACAGCGCCTGCTCTTGAGCGTGATTGTGCTCATTGGCGTGACGCTGATTATCTTCTCTCTGCTCTTCCTCGCTCCAGGGGATCCCGTCCGTTCCTGGGTTGGCCCTACTGCAACGCCTGAGCAGGTAGAGCAGGCCCGAGAGAGGCTGGGCTTGGATGAGCCCGTGCCCGTCCAGTATGTGCGCTGGCTTAGCCGAGTCAGTAGCGGAAGTTTTGGCAGATCCATCCAGTTCTCCATACCGGTCGGTCCCCTGCTGTTCGAGCGCATGAAGAACTCAATGATCCTCATCGGAGCGAGCTTGGCCTTCGCAGTACCTGTTGGGTTCGCGCTGGGTTACATTGCAGCTCCACGGCGGCTTTCACTAACAGATCGATGGATTACGTTCATTTCGCTACTCGGTGCCAGCTTGCCGGTGTATTGGCTGGGACTGGTTTTGTTACTGGTCTTTGCCTTGAAGCTGGGGTGGTTCCCTGCATCGGGGATGTACTCGCTGACGGGGGACAACGATATCCCCGACCTCATCCACCATCTCGTACTGCCAGCTGTCACTGCCGGCGCAGTTCCGGCATCGGTCATCGCCAGGATGGTCCGTGCCCTCATGATGGGCAATCTCAAAGAGGACTACGTTTTGCAACTGAGGGCTAAAGGACTCCGGCAGCAGCAAGTCATGAGGCACGTCCTCAGAAACTCAATGCCGGGGGCGATAAATGTGACGGGACTTCAGGTCGCGTACCTCCTGGGAGCCATCGTCTTCACCGAAGTAGTCTTTTCCTGGCCGGGTATAGGCCTCAGCCTTTTGAATGGGATACTCGCTCGAGATATCCCGCTGGTTCAGGGTGGCGTCCTCCTTGTCGCTGGTGCGTTCGTACTGGTTAATTTGGCCACGGACGTTGTTGCCCTCGCACTTGATCCACGAAGGCAATGATCTATGGGGGTTGCGAAACGAGCTTCTGAACGCGTCCTCTCCGGGGACGCCGCTCCCGTGGTGATAGAGAAGCCCCGGTCACAGCTAGCAATCTTTTGGCGGTATTTCAAAAAGGACAAGCTAGCGATCGCGGGCGGCGTAATCGTGCTCTTGACGGTACTCATGGCAATAACGGCACCTTGGATCAGCCCCTATGGTCCAAACGAGGCCTTTCCAGGGTTGAGGCTCGGCGGGCTCGGCACTCCGGGACACCCGCTCGGCCTTGACTCCCAGGGGCGTGACATGCTGGCCCGGCTGATCTGGGGCTCTCGCCTGTCGCTTCTCATCGCCTTGGTGCCAGTGGTGATCGCGGCCTCCATCGCCTTGACGCTGGGCCTGCTGGCTGGCTTTTACGGCGGATGGCTCTCGCAGTCCATCATGCGCATGTTGGACATCATGTTCGCATTTCCCCTCATCCTACTCGCGATCGCGTTAGCGGGAGCAATTGGGCCCGGCTTAAATACCATTATCATCGCGATGGCCATAGTGGCGACGCCCTACATCACGCGGGTCGTGTTTCATGCGGTGGCTGAGGTACGAGAGCGCCCCTATGTAGAGGCGGCTAGAGCTGCAGGCGCCAGTTCACCCCGAATCATCATTGAGCACATCCTTCCCAATATTGCGCCTCCACTAGTCGTCTACTCTGCTCTCAACATGGGCGCTATGGTTATCATCGGAGCGGGTATCAGCTTCCTCGGTCTCGGCATCCAGCCACCGACATCAGACTGGGGACTGATGACAAGTGATGGCCGGGACGTCCTTGCCTTCTCTCCCCACGTTTCAACCGTGCCAGGGGTTGCTATTGCAATCTTGGCCATGTCATTTAATCTAGTAGGTGACGGGCTGCTAGGGGCTCTCGATCCTAGACTCCGAGTCGACTGATCCCGGATTCTCTTTCGAGAGGTCGTAGCCCGGCAGATTGGCGCCTGAGATCTCTATGAACAACGGAAAGGAAGAAGTCCTCCGTGTAGAAGACCTGGTGACCTACTTCTACACGGATGAGGGCGTGGTCAAAGCCGTAGACGGCGTGTCCTTCGGTATTCGCAGGGGCGAAATCATGGCTCTCGTTGGAGAATCAGGGTCCGGAAAGAGTGTGACCGCCTTGTCCATCATGGGGCTGGTGAGTCAACCTCCTGGAAAGATTGAGGGAGGGAGTGTTATCCTGGACGGCTCCGACAATTTGCTTACGAAGTCAGAACAGGAGATACGGCAGTATCGGGGCCGGCGGATCGCGATGGTGTTTCAGAACCCTATAACGTCCCTCGATCCCCTCTACAGAGTCGAGGCTCAGCTCGTTGAGGCACTCCGTGTCCACTTGAAAGTGTCACCACAGGCGGCAAGGGACAAGGCACTCGCGACGCTGCGCCAACTGGGCGTCATTGACGCCGAGCAAGTGACACGAGCCTATCCCCATCAGGTGAGCCCCGGCATGCGGCAGCGAATTGCCATTGCAATGGCACTGCTTGCGGAGCCGGATGTCCTGATCGTCGATGAGCCCACGACCAACCTCGATGCCTTACAGCAGGCCCAAGTACTGACCCTGCTGGGTGAGCTTAAAGATCGCTTAGGTATGGCGATCCTTCTAATCACCCACGACTTTGGGATTGTGGCGACGTATGCCAGCCGGGTCACCGTCATGTACGCAGGCAAGGTGGCCGAATCAGGTTCCAAAGAAAGCATTGTTAGCCGCCCCCAGCATCCCTACACTCAGGCTCTGATCGGCTCGGTGCCGCGCATCGGCAAACGAGTGCGGAGCTTGACGCAGATTGAAGGTCAGCCGCCAAATCTAGCGGCTCTACCACCAGGTTGTAGCTTCAACCCGCGCTGCCCCCTTGCCGTGGATAAATGCTTCACGATCGACCCTAAGCCTGTTGAACTGTCGCCAGGCCACTGGGTCCGTTGTCTAGTACGAGCACCCAGCAATGACTGATCTGCTCCGTGTCGAGCACCTCTCCAAGCACTACCCTGTGTACCGTGGCTTCCTAATTAAGCGACGCATCGGCACCACACGGGCGGTCGACGACGTCAGCTTCTCGATACTTCAGGGCGAGACTCTGGGGCTGGTTGGAGAGTCGGGATCGGGAAAGTCGACGCTCTCTCGACTCGTGCTACGCCTCATCGAGCCTACTTCGGGCCAGGTCATTTACAAGGGCAAGGACATTTACCGCCATAAAGGGCATGAGCTACAAGATCTGCGGAAGAGGATGCAAATCGTTTTCCAGGACCCCGTCGGGTCGCTCAATCCGATGCACACTGCGGGCTATTCCATCGCTTATCCTCTAAAGGTTTCGGGTTGGGGAGATCCGAAAACGCGTCAGCGGAGGGTTTCTGAGCTCTTGGAACTGGTAGGACTGCAACCATCCCATGGGGACCGATACCCGCAGCAGTTCAGTGGGGGTCAACGCCAGAGGATAGGTATTGCTAGGGCCTTAGCTATACAGCCCGAGTTTGTGGTGCTAGACGAGCCTGTATCGGCCCTTGACGTCTCAATTCAGGCTCAGATCCTGAACCTAATCAAGGACCTCCAGCAACAGCTTGGGCTTACGTACTTGCTTGTAGCCAATAATCTCAACGTGGTTTACCACGGGGCAGACCGTATCGCCGTCATGTATGAAGGATCAATCGTGGAACTTGGACCCACGGACGATGTCTTCTCGAGCCCGAAGCATCCTTACACGCAACGACTCCTCTCAGCCATTCTTGGCATCTCCGGACAGGCTCCCGAAGTTCGACTGAGCGACGCCCGACTGAAGGCTCGCCGCGCCTTGCTAGCAGATCGTTTCGTGGGTTGCAAGTATAGATGGGAATGCCCTATTGCTCAGACGATTTGTGAGACCGATACACCACCGCTGCGGGAGGTGAACGAGGCTCATCTCTCAGCCTGCCACTTCGCAGAGGAGGTTCCCCAAGCAGACCTGTATTCTAGTGCGTCCAAGGGATCTTAGGATGGGTAATAGGGTCGTAGACGCTGCTACTGCTGTCGAAAGCATTGAAGACGGCCAGACCGTCACAGTATGCGGCATCATAGGAGGCCTCTGCCCCGACAGCGTTCTGCGAGCGTTGGGAGAGCGCTTTCGCCAGCACGGGAGGCCCAGAGATCTGACCTTGATCTTTCCGGTTGCCGTGGGCGATGTGTTCGAGACCCCTGGGGTGGATCACATCGCCGAGCCGGGCCTACTCAAGAAGGTGATTGGAGGGTCGTTCGTTATTGGCAGGTCGTCAAGAACTGGGGCCGGCCCCCGGATGACAGATCTTATCCTATCCAACCAAGTGGAGGCCTACAACCTTCCCATCGGAGCCCTGATGTATCTTCATCGAGAGATCGCAACGGGCCGACCTGGCGTCATCACGAAGGTCGGCTTGGACACCGTTGCCGATCCACGCATTGATGGGGGGCGACTAAACGAGGCCGCACAGGAGCAGTTGGTGCGAGTAATAAGCATAGATGATGAAGAGTACCTGTTCTACCCATCTTTTCCGATTCACGTCGCGATCATAAGAGGCAGCACAGCGGACGAGTTGGGGAATATTTCGATGGAGGAGGAGGGTTTCTTCTCTGGGGTCATGTATCAGGCACTAGCAGCGAAGGCATGTGGAGGCAAAGTAATCGCGCAGGTCAGGCGTGTGGTTGAACGCCGATCCCTTCACCCTCAGCTGGTTCGGGTTCCTGGTTCCCTGGTGGACTTCATTGTGATCGATGAGATGCAATTACAGCTAACGGGCGTGAGACAAGACCCCTCGTTATCAGGACAGGTTCGTGCGCCCATCGATCATGTGCTTAGTGAAATCCCCCTGAGCGCGGAGAAGGTCGTTGCTCGGCGAGCGTTGCAGGAGTTATCTCGGGGGAGCACAATTATTTTGGGGTTCGGCATACCCTCCCTTGTTCCCTCCATCGCCGCCGAAGAAGGGATCCTCGAGAGATTTACTTTTACCATTGAGCACGGGGCGCACGGAGGCATGCCGCTATCGGGTTTCCAGTTCGGCGCTTCGGTCAACCCAGAAGTTATCCTCGACGGGGTAGCCCAGTTTGACTTTATCGACGCCGGAGGGGCCCAGAGCGCCTGTTTAGGCTTTGCAGAGGTCGATTCCCGAGGTCGCGTAAACGTCGGGAAGGTGGCAGGCATGATCCCTGGGGTTGGAGGCTTTATCAACATCACTCAGAGTACCCCCAAGGTGATCTTTTGTGGGTCATTCACCGCCGGCGCTCGGAACATACAGATCAGTAACGGAGCCGTAAAGATCGTGACTGAGGGTAGCATACCGAAGTTCGTACAGGAGCTCCAACAGATAACATTCAATCCGGAGGCTCCGAAGAAACCGCTTGAGGTTATATATGTGACTGAGAGGGCAGTATTTAGGATACTCGATGGTCGTCTCGCGATAACAGAAATAGCGCCAGGCATCAATCTTGAATCTGACATTCTATCAAAAATGGAATTCAAGCCTGTTGTCGCGGGCCAACTCAGGACCATGGATGCCACCCTTTTTGGAAGCTAAAGGAGTTAGGTCAATCCAATAGTGATGGCGGAGCAAGATATTATTATCGGGACACGGAATGGAGTCGGCTGGATTACGCTGAATAGGCCGGAAGTCCTTAACGCCTTGACGCGAGATATGAAGGCGCGGCTAGGTGACGCAGTCCGGGCCCTCGCTCAGGATCCGGATGTAGATGTCATCGTCTTAACCGGCGCAGGAGATCGCGCCTTCTGTGTAGGAAGCGACTTGCGTGAGATGCGCGAGTTTCAGGCTGGGGAAGCCGCGGAAATGTTGAGAGCTGAGCTAGATATGTATGCAGCGGTTCGCCAAGTCTCCAAACCGACCATCGCTGCGGTGAATGGCTACGCGCTGGGTGCTGGTTGCATCCTTGGGTTCAGCTGTGACTTTAGCATAGTCGCGCAGAACGCAGAGGTCGGCCTTCCTGAGGTGACCGTCGGCCTGACCTCTCCCCTTTATACAGCTCTCCTGCCGACCTTGGTTGGCCTGGCCAGAGCTAGAGAGCTTGTCTTGCTCGGGGGAACGATACCAGCGTCGCAGGCAGTCCAGATAGGGCTGTTTACTCGGCTATCCTCTGATCTGCGCGCCGACGTTGAGCAACTGATTAACGAGATTCGGGAAATCTCACGCCACAGCTTCGCATTGCAGAAACGCATGGTGAACAGTTGGCTGGATCTAGGGTTTCCTGCAGCGATAGAGTTAAGTCTCCACATGACAAGTCTTTCCTTTGATTCAGGCGAACCACAAAAGGGCATAGACGCATTCTTGCAGCGGAAAAGGAAGCCTGAGTTATGAAAGAGAAGAAGATGTCCATCTCTGCGGACCTGATCTCGGCGATTTCCAGGGAGATCATCGGGCTCTCACCAGAAGCGCTAGATGCCGAGGCCATAGCAGAAAGTTTGTCAGCCTATGTCCAAGAAATCGCTCGACTCCGAGAGTTGGACTTAAGAGAAATTGACCTTCCTCTAACGTTCAGTCTCGAAGGGGAAGTCAAATAGTGGATCTCTCTAGTGCGACGATCCTACAGCTAGCAGAAAAGATTCGATCCAGAGAGCTGTCGCCTACGGAACTTGTCAGGCATTTCCTGGACCGCGTCGAGAAGCTGAACCCGCGAGTCAATGCCTTCGTTACTGTTGCTGGCGAGTTAGCGTTACGGGACGCTCAACTTGCCGAGTCCGAGGTGGTCGAAGGTCATTATCGAGGACCGCTGCATGGTATCCCGGTGGCCATTAAGGATATTTGCTACACGAAGGCCATGCCAACCACTGCCTCTTCGCTCATTCTTAGAGAGTTCGTTCCTGACGACAACGCGACCGTCGTCTCGCGTCTGCGTCAAGCCGGAGCGATAGTCATCGGAAAGACCCAAACTCACGAGTTTGCCTATGGCCCAAGCACCGATAGCCCTCATTTTGGTGCATGTCGTAACCCTTGGGATGTTGACCGCATCACCGGCGGATCCAGCGGAGGATCTGCCTGCGCTGTGGCAGCCCGCCTGAGTGTGGCAGCACTGGGGACAGACTCTGGTGGCTCGATCCGTTGGCCCGCACACTGTTGTGGCGTTGTTGGGCTGAAGCCAACCTATGGCCGCGTAAGCAGGTATGGTGTGATTCCGTTGTCCTGGTCCCTAGATCATGTCGGACCTATAACGCGAACCGTCCGGGACGCAGCCTACGTTCTCCAGGCGATTGCCGGCCACGACCCCAGGGACCGGACGACCGCAAAGGTACCCGTTCCCGACTATATATCCGGCTTGACTGAGTCGGTTAAGGGGCTGCGCCTTGGGATCCCGAGCTCACACTATTACGAGGCGCTGCAGCCCGAAGTGGGAAAAGCGGTGAACAAAGCTCTGGGGACCTTGGAGAATCTTGGTGCCATTACTCTGGCGATAGAGCTTCCGCATATCCACCTCGCCCTGGGGGCTGAACTCACCATCATTTTCGCGGAGGCTACTTCCTACCACGAGTCCTATCTGAGGACGCACGCCGACCAATACGGTCCCGATGTGCGCCATAACCTCGATACGGGCCGTTTTATTCTTGCCACAGATTATCTGAGGGCACAGCGTGTGCGGACTCTTGTACTTCAGGACTTCTTGCAGACCCTGAACCAGGTTGATGCCATAGTTACGCCCACAGCTCCTATCATAGCCCCCAAGCTTGGCCAGACTACAGTGGACATCGAAGGACGACACGAAAGCGTGTTAGATGCAGCCTGGCGGTTCCTCTACCCATCCAACGTCACTGGTCTGCCTACAATCTCCATCCCCTGTGGATTTAGCGACGGATTGCCCGTCGGGCTCCAGATCATCGCCAAACCCTTTGACGAGGCCACGCTTGTCCGACTGGGCCACGCCTATGAATCCGAGACCGACTGGCATCTTCGAAGGCCCCAGGCGGCAGACCTAGACCGATGAGAGTTACTGAGCCCCAGCTCCGCACTCGCAGGGGAATTCAACCACCTTTCGAGCTAAGAATCCCGCTGGCTGGTCCTCTCTCCCCCTCGAGGGAGAACCGGTTCTCCTACGATCGCACGGCTCTCCTCCTCGTCGACGTACAGAGATTCACAGTGGAGCGGGGAGGACGCTTCGACCGGGAGGCAAGAACCCGTGGCCTAGATCAAGAGGCCGATGAATACTTCGGAATCGTTGCTTCTGCAATAGCGAACCTAGTAACGCTGATCGAATGGGCTCGAGCGATAGATCTGCGTGTAGTTCATCTAAGGCAACTTCCACTCGGCCGTGCTGACGGTCCAGCTCGAAATTCGCCGTTACTCTACAGGGTTATAACACCAGAAACCGAGGATGACGCGGCTAGTTTAGCAGTCACGGAAGCAGTGCCGGGGGAAGCCATCGTACACAGGGTGGGACTCGGTCTCCATAGGGCACAGACTTTCCAGGATGCCACAGAAGGGGTGACACTGGTGCTTCTAGCAGGTGCCCTCGCATCCACTGGCTGCGAGGCGGTGGCCCGAGAAGCACTTGATCGCGGCTACAGTGTAATTGCAATCGCCGATGCTATCACGGACCGCACGCTAGAGATTCATCACTACACCATGCAACGTCTTGCATCCATGGGTGTTGCTATCAGACCGATGCGTTTCATCCTTGGCCTGCGGTCGGTACCAGGGAGTGGTCGTAGCGGAAGGGGTATGAAGCCGAATATGCGTAAACGGCGAGCGTCTGAGTGAGACATGGCAGTGGAGGACTCTATGAGGAAACCTAGCCAGGAATTTGATTTGTACGTAGAAGGACAGTGGATCCCCGCCGTGGGGCGGGAAACCTTTGGCGACGTCAATCCAGCGGACATCGAAGATGTCGTAGGCATCTTCCCTAAGGCTTCGGCAGAGGATACGGCCGGGGCCATCGAGGCCGCGTGGCGCGCATACAGGGCCTGGAAGCTCACCCCCCAGCTAGAACGGGGCGACTATCTAAGAAGGGCTGCCGATCGCCTAGAGGGCAGGGCGGAGGAAGTGGCAGCCCAACTCTGCCGTGAAAATGGAAAGACGATAGGGGAGTCGCGTGGGGAAGTCAAGCGTGCGGTGGCTATTCTGCGCTATTTCGCTGGCGCAGCCGCGCAGCCTATGGGAGAGACGGTGCCGTCCACCTCTGCCGATACCTTGCTTTTCACGGTCCGTGATCCCATAGGGGTGGTCGGGGTTATCACTCCCTGGAACTTTCCCCTGGCCATACCAATGTGGAAGATCGCTCCGGCCCTCCTATATGGAAATACGGTCGTCTTCAAACCCTCCAAGCTTGCCCCAGCCACTGGCCACGTCATAGCACAGATCTTCGACTCGGTTGGAGTGCCTGCCGGGGTTCTAAATCTTCTGACGGGTGACCCGTCCGTGGTGGGGAATGCAATTGTTGACAACGAGCTTGTCCGCGCGGTCACCTTCACCGGCTCCAACCGCATCGGACGCCAGATTGAGCATAGAGTACATGAGCACGGCGGCAAGGTCCAGCTCGAGATGGGGGGCAAGAATCCGATCATCGTTTTGGATGACGCGGACCTCGAGTCCGCGGTCGATATCACAGTGAGCGGGGCCATGCGGATGGCCGGCCAGAAGTGCACAGCCACCAGCCGGGCCATTATTGCGGAGGGCATCTACCCCCAGTTCCATGCAGCCTTGATCGAACGGGTGCGCACCCTGAAAGTGGGAAACCCCATTGAGGAGGATGTCTACCTGGGACCCGTCATATCTCGGGAGCAGCACGATACGGTCCTGAAATACATTGAAGTCGGGCGCCAGGAGGGCGGCCGGATCATGGTTGGGGGCACAACGCTGGAAGGACGTGCATTCGATCGGGGCTACTTCGTGGCTCCCACGGTCATGGATCAAGTGGAGGCCGAGAGTACCCTGGGCCAGAATGAGATCTTCGGGCCGGTGCTGGGCCTGATAAAGGTTTCCTCTGTCGAAGAAGCCATCCAGGTGGCGAATTCGGTGCGCTATGGCCTGTCCGCTTCTATTTGTACTCGGGATCTCAACCGTGTGCTCCAGTTCGTCCGTGAGGCAGAAGCGGGGGTTATCAAGGTCAATTCTGAGACCGCGGGAATCGAGTATCAGGTGCCCTTCGGTGGGATGAAGGAATCGAGCTCTTTTTCCCGCGAGCAAGGCACAGCCGCCCGGGAGTTCTTCACCCAGATCAAGACCGTATATATCGATCCGGCTAGAGGCTGACCAGATGAGGGGCCCTACATAGAGTGACGTAGGGGAGCGTTAGAGACTACTGTGCTCCCTGCAGAATGCCCTCGACTTTGGACGCCTTGTGTATTCGGTGATGGACATAGCCATCAGCCCACGGTCGGCTGTCGACAAAACCTACGTTGGGGGACGGCGACATGCCAGATTCCAGAGTCTTATGCTATGGCTGGCGCGCTTTGCTCGCAAAGTAATTCGTTAGTGCGACCATCCGCTTCGCATAGGGACGGAAGAGCTGCAAGTGGGCGAACATGATTTCTCGGTCCATTCTTATCCCTCGGGGGTGTTCACTTTCATTAAGGGTTGCTCGGACGAGAGTGAAAATCCCGTTCAGATGTGCATCAAGGTCTTCTTGTAATTCGCTGGGTAGGCCACTCTCTTGTGAATCTAGTATCTTCATAAACTTCTCCCATTGGCGGCCAATCGGTCGGTTGGCAATCGCCTGCTCCAATCTAGTTTTGGCCGCTGGATCAAGAGAGTCCTTATAGGCATAAAGGAGTTTCAAGAATAACCGCTCGGACGCAATACCTAGCATCACGGATGAAGCGATATAGGTCGCTCGCAAAAAGCACTGAAGAGCTTCTTGCAAATAGACTTCTACTATGGGGTCGAATGGGGCGCATTCGGTTCGGACTCGCTCTAAATAGCCATCGAGGTCATGGGGGATGACTTCGCCTGCTTCGAGAACCTTTCGGCCGTACTCCGTCACACGGAAGTGGGGCCAAGTTGGGTTAGCATCATCCCTCCCAAGTATAATAACGCCTTCGATTAAAAGTGCCCAAAAGACCTCCCTGATGCGCTCCCTATTTCCGCGGCCTAGCGCTTCTATCAATCGGTCTACATGATAGGCGTCGCTGGTGCTTAATGCCCCTTGTGGCTCTAGGAAGCCCAGTTCGTGGGCTACCCGCGCACATAGGTAGCAGAAATTGCGCCAGTCCGTTGCTGGATTCCTCTTAAGCGCTTCGAGCGCTGTGCGGCGTATTTGTGGGTAGTCCATGCCAGTGCTAACCGAGGGTCGCCACCGTCCAGGACTTCTCGGCATCTTCAGCAAAGAGCTTGATCGCGCCCTGCCCAGGGCCGCTCCCTGCCAGCAGGCTCGACAGGGCAGTCTGGGCTTTGTTCTCCGTGAGTGTGCGGAGCGAAAGGGTAGGTTCCCCTTGGGTTGGCGTCTGGTCCGGCTCAATGTCCTCGAAATTCATTGTGACGGCGCATATCGTCCCGCTGCATTTCGAGATGTTCGTTAGATGTTGACCAAGCACGTAAGTAGCGAGCTTGCCACTGGGAGGTCGCGGGCCCGCGTCTGACTTCGGCCCTCTCTTGTTGCTTTGCGCGATCTTCCAGAGCTGACGGAATCCATCCGCATCCATCCCTTCTCCGTTGTCGATTACCCAAATAGCGGCACCTGCCGATTGGGGCTCTGTAGGAACGAGGACATAAGTGTTGCTTGGCATGGCGTCGTCAGGGTTGATCACCACTCCTCGACTGCCTTGTGTGCGCTCGAGTACAGCCCGGCTGAGGAAGGCTCAATAATCCGATAGCTCAGGGCCACCGGGATCTTACCCGTCTCGACGCCAATCGAGGCTACGTCAACGCTCTCGTTAGTCATGTGATTCGTCCCTTGCCCGGAATGATTATAACCCCGTACCGGGGCTGTCGCCGGAAGTGCCAGCCTCTGACGGGGTAGCCGGCGCCCGCGGCACGTGAGAGTTGTGGTACGAGGGGGGCTACAGGCGCGGTGTTGATGTGCTGTGATATCACTGCCACGGTGTCCTCGCCCGTGAACGGAGGTCCGCCCGTGAGCATCTCGTACAGGATGCAGCCGACTGCGTAGAGGTCGCTGCGGGCGTCGGATTGTCGACCGAGCGCTTGCTCCGGCGGGATGTAGCCGACGGTTCCCACCATCATCCCGGCGACGGTCAATCGCGAGCGGTCTAGGGCGATGGCGAGCCCGAAGTCGCCGATCTTCGCGGTGCCGTCATCGGTGAGCCAGATGTTGCCAGGCTTCAAGTCCCGGTGGACTATTCCTCGGGAGTGGGCATGGTCCAAGCCATCGCATACTTCGATGGCGATCCCGATCGCCTTTTCGATCGGGACCTGTCGGTTGGGCGCCTGCTGGATGAGCCCATCGAGGTCGCCACCCCCCATGAACTGAGAGACTATGTGCGGCTCGCCCCTCTCTTCGCCGATATCGAACACGGTGACTATGTGCTGGTGGTCGCCCAACCGGCCCATGGCCTGGGCCTCACGACGCACGTGGGACAGCCCTGCCTCGTCCAGCCCCTCGGTCTTGATGACGGCGATGGCCACGTCACGGTCGAGCTTGGTGTCGGACGCGAGATACACGATCTTGCGTCCGCCCTCACCCAGGAAGCGCTTGACCTGATAGCGCCCGCCGCTGAAGGAGGTGGGAGCGGATGCTGGAGGCGTGGTTTTGAAAGGTGGTGCCGTGGAGGAAGGGACTGCGGTTTGTTCAAGGGAAGCGCCACAGCTGCCGCAGAACCGCTCGCCCGGCTCGTTCTGGGTGCCACAGGCGGCGCAGGTTATCGCCAGCTCAGCGCCACATTGACCGCAGAATCTGCGGTCAGGCCGGTTGTCGTGGTTGCACGAAGAACAGACTGCCATGACCCGCCCTCATCATCGGAAGAGGATAAGAATATAGTCTGCTAACGTGGCCTGCCTGTCAATCGGGATTCGACGCCACGCGCCTGCGGTGCCGGACACGACACTAAGTCTGCTTAGTGCATGGGAGTCGCCCAATTTTCGTTGTGTAAGATATCGAGGTCAGGTCGCCTTGATTTGCAGGCGCACGCTTTCCGGATGGTGGGAGCGCACAGGCCTTGAGGCGGCCTGCGACAGAGAGCCTACGTTTGACTATCGGCGGTCTGCAAGGCCCAGGATGCCCAGCACACGACGGCTCTTTGCGGGCAGGCGAAGTCCGTGTGACCTGCCCCCATGAACGCTACCACACGCTATGTTAGTCTGACCACGGCCCTGGCTCCAGGCGGAGCGATAGGGGAGCCTGGCCATGGCGCGATCGCTTCCGGCGCCGGCGGCCGGTAGCCCAGCGAGCTGTGCGGGCGTACAGCATTGTAGTGACGTCGCCACTGGTCACAGAGCACCCGCGCCTCCCGCACCGTGTCGAACACCTCTCCGTTCAGTAGCTCATCACGCAACCTCCCGTTGAAAGACTCGATGTAGCCGTTCTCCCATGGGCTGCCCGGCTGGATGTACAGGGTCTGGACCCCGACCCGCTGGAGCCACGTCCGGAGCGCCCCCGCCGTGAACTCAGGTCCGTTGTCTGACCTCAAGTAGCCGGGCGCGCCGCGCAGGACGAATAACTGAGCCAGCCGTCCCAGCACATCATCGCTCGTGATCCGCCTCGCCACGTCGATAGCCAGGCACTCTCTTGTGAACTCGTCCAGCACCGTCAGCAGCCTCAGGGCACGACCGTCGCTGGTCCGGGTAAACACGAAGTCGTAGCTCCAGACGTGGTTCCGGGAGCCCGGTCTGATCCTGACGCAGGAGCCGTCCGTCAGCCAGAGCCGCCTTCGCTTCGGCTGCTTTGCCGGCACCTTCAGCCCTTCTCGTCGCCACAGTCGCTCTACCCGCTTGTGGTTCACCCCAAAGCCCTCCTCTCGCAGCATGGCCGTGACCCGTCGGTAGCCGTAGCGCCCATACTCGGTCGCCAGCTCCACCATCCTCCTCAGTAGTCTCGCTTCATCATCGGCAGGACTACGCCACCGTCGCTGGGTCGAACGCACCTGCCCCAGGACTCGACACGCCCGACGCTCGGAGACGACCGCGTGGCCCAACGCATCCCGAACCCACGCCACCGCCTGCCGTCTCTTCGCCGGGCTCAGAAGTTTCCCTGCGTCGCCTCCTTCAGGATCGCGTTGTCCAACGACAGATCGGCCACCAGCTTCTTCAGCCTGGAGTTTTCCTTCTCCAGCTCCCGAAGCCGTCTGGCTTGGTCCCTCCTCAGGCCACCGTACTCCTTCCGCCAGCGGTAGTAGGTCTGCTCTGTCACGCCCAACTTCCTACACACCTCCAACACGGCCAGACCTCGAGCGAGCCCGACCTCGGCCTCCCTCAGCTTGTTGATGATCTCCTCTGCCGTGTGACGCTGCCTCGCCATTCCATCTTCCCCTTTCACTAGTCCAGCACCTCTGAACACTAACATTGGCACTGGACTCGTTTTCGGGGGCAAGGTCAGCCGCGTCACCATCGAGGTGGACGACTCGTTCATCGAGGAGATGCGCAACCTGGGGGGCGACTCCCACAGCTAACCACCTCGGGGCCGTTTGAGGACGGTCAGCGCGAAGTTGACGGCGGGTACATGGCCACAGAGGGTGCAGAGCGCCATGCCGCCATTCGAGTCTCAGGCAGCCCGAGATCTAATCGGTGTTTGGCTCCAAAAGGCACTCGTTATTTTGAGTACGATAATTACCCTTTCCGTACTCATTCACGACCCCGGCGGCCTGCCGCGTCTAGGCTCGCTGCGGTAGGGCGGGTGTCGATGCGTTATTGGCGAGGAGCGCAGCACCGAGGCGTCTCCCCATTGCCGAGTCCCAAACTCAGCCCGCGAGTACGCGCAGAAAGCGCATTAAGCGCAAGAAGCCTGGCCAGGGTGGTCCATAATGCGCTTATTGCGCACAGCCTGGGGATGAATACCTGGCAGATGAAAGTCGGGCGAGGGACCAGCTATAGGCCTCTGCGTCCCGAAAGTGCTCCTCGGTTGCCCTGAATGAGTTGTGGCGAACAGGAGGCGCCACGAGCTAAGGGGGGCCAAACCATGAGGAGGATCTCATGGTGGGGCGACCTCACTGTCCGCCGCGGGCATTGTGCGCCTGGGCTGAGCGGCTGTCAACAGTCAGGTCCTGCTGCCGACGATCAGGCGGGCGATCGCCTGACGACAAGACAAGAACACTTTGTCTGCTGGCACCAACCCCCGATTTGTCGGTGCTTGAGCAATGCTGCGCGCCGGCCTAGAGACACGAAAGCTGTAGAGATTTGAACCCCCACCCACGCCTCCGGCAGTAGGTTTCTCCCCCTACAGAATCTCGGTGGCAATCAAGGCGGCAGTCAGCCCAACGAGAGCGACGGACAGCGCCACTAAGGCTAGTGTAAGTCTTTCCACTCGCCCTTGCGCCTTGAGCAAGACGAGGCTCAGAATTGGCCCGTAGAGAGCCTCTCCAGAACTCCAATCCGGAAAGCCCCTTTGAGTTCGCAGGTCCCAGAACTTCCTAAGCGCCTGGTCCAACCTGTCGATGTCTTCCTTGTCGAAGTCCAGCACGTCCTCGGTCAGTGCTGACATCTTTAGTGCCCTCCCTTACTGGCTGGCGGCTGGGCCAGGGGCGATGTCATGTGGCTCATCGACTGGCGCACCAAGTCAACTGACTTTGCCATGGTTCTGGAACCAACCTGCCGCCCGGTGACTGTTGAGGCTTCTGCATTAGCCCTTCAGGTCGAGTATGAGCTAGTGCTCGTACTGGAGATGGCATGGCCGATACGGACAATAGAGCGCAGGCTCACAACCGTCAACCACGGAGCGTGGGTTTAGGTTCTCGTGCTCATATCACGGAACAGGTCGCCGATGTCAATCTCAAGCGCCCTGGACAGCTTCTCAAGGTTGATTAGCGCCACGTTGCGCTGGCCCCTTTCGACGGAACTCACATAGGTTCGGTGTAGTCCCGCGCGGAAAGCGAGTTCCTCCTGTGACAGGCCCCGCTCCCGTCTCAATTCACGCAGGCGCTGCCCGAACCGAACCTTGATGTTGCTCCCAACAGGCATACTGAACCTCTTGGGAACCGTGGCACCGTGAATTCTATGGGTCTACAGACTATGCGTAACATTACCGCTCGGTTGGCGTCTACTCGATTGAAGGTCGAGCGATGTCCGGCACTCGCCTGCAACGAGTAACCGGGTAATGAAAGCGGGCGTCATCAATACTGACATCCACTTGTCAGAGGGAAACATGGTACACGACAACCAAGAAGCACATCACGGCACTCGAGTTGTTCGCAAGCCGTCTGGAGCCACGGGCTCCCAGCATGGTGCAGGCCCGACGCCACAGGGCGAACACGCGCCTGCCGAGGGTGACCACGGAACATACCAGGGCGCAGGCTTCACCGGCAGGCGGCTTGGAGAGCGTGGCACGCATGCATCACGTCCACCCCGGCAGAGTGAACCGGAGGAGCCTGTCCAGCCTCAAAGCAATGCGCCCCAGATGACGCCGCCGACAATGCATTGCCTCTCCTGCAATACGCAGGCGCAATGGTTGCCCAACGGCCAGCTTTGGTGTCCGGCCTGCCAAACGGCCTTGGAGGTCGAAGACCGAACCAAGCAGGCAGGTGCAGCGGTGGGTGGAGTCATCGTGGGCATCGCTTTGTTGTTATTCGCACTGGGCGCGTTCGACCCCATTCTGGCGCAATACTTCGGGTTCTCTCTCCACGACTGCATGGGCTACTACAACTTCGCGGGCCAGCTGGTCGGCGTCGAGTGCTACGGGCCGCTCGGTTGGTCAACAGGTGTTACACAACCTTAGACAGCCAGGGCGCTGACCGCCGCCACCTTCTCGGCGGGCCGTCACTTAATCGGTGGGAACATCCAACAACGTCCAGAATGAACGGGGATAGATACTTCGGCCTTCGGGTAGATGTAGGAGGACTGAATCCGGCAGACAAGGAGGCATGGAATGAACCTGTACAATCTGATGTTCCTGGTTCTCATCGGCGGCGCAGCGGCGCTGGGGTTCATCTATCTCGACGGGCCAGAGGCCGTTCAGGAATACCTGGACGGTGAGACAAATTCGTCACAGCGAACTGTCAATTTGGAGGAGCCGATGCCGCAGGCGAGTAACCCCTTCCCCGTCAGTCCGACTACCAGCATCACTAACGAGGTGTTCAATACTGGCGACTGCGGCAACGACACCTCGACCCTCTTCCACGCGGTCGCGCGGCTGACTCAAGACGCGGGGCTCAACGACCTGAAGCAGCTGATGTTCAACACTGCCGTGAAGGAAAGCTACAGAAAGGCGTGTAGGCAGGCGAGCGGCGAGCTTATCGATATGGCGGCGTTCTGCAAGGCTACCAGCGAGGTCTCCCCTGCTGGTGAATTCGAGCCGTTCGTCATATCGCCGGAGTACCGAGAGGAATTTACGTACTACTGCGTCGCGGCGGCGGAAGGTCTCGCTTCGCAGGGTGCTCAGGCGACTTCCGGTACACCCACGACAACGGTTCAGGGCTCGCAGTGCAGCCAACTGATGCTCGGCTGTGATGCGGTCGTAACCAACACTGGCACGTGGCTCAACGTTCGGGATGCCCCCACCATCAACGGGGCCATTGTCGGTCGCCTTGAGGATGGAATGACGGTTCTTATCGTGGGCGACCGCGTGGAAGGCGACGGCTATCGGTGGTGGCAGATAGAATCCGCTGGCCCAGCGGGTTGGGCCGCAGAGGGTGACAAGGATGGAACCGCTTGGCTTATCCCCTCTGTTGGGCCTTCTGACGCTCAGGGGTCGGTCTCTTACGGCCCCTCTCTCGCCGACACGGCTAACGAACCTTCCTATTGCCAGGAGTTAGCTGAGACGCGGACCGAGCTTGAGGCGGAGGATCTCTGGGAATACGTGAAGAGCCAGCTGGAGTACTCGCCCAACGGCCAGTTTCTGAAGGAATGCAGCGCCTGGGGCGACTAAACCCTTTGTGATGGCATGAATGACCAGCGGTATTTCGGTGTACACAGGCGGAGGACAGGGCTACTGCTCCTGCGCCCTTGTGGAGATTCAGGAGCGATATAGCCTGGAGGAGTACACCGCATTGGAGATTAGGATGCTCAATACGGGCCAGCTTCCAGAGGAATTAGCAGGCGTCACGGCGAAATGCGTCCAGTGACCGTTATTCCACCGATCCAGAGTCTCCCGCGGGACCTCCTCAACCGACTCGATCCCCCGGTTCCGGCTCGGCAAGCTTAGGCTTTAGTTGCCGGAGAGCGCGTAAATCAGCGTACCACTGGTCCAGATTGTTCACGATAAACTGCGGGGCGACGGAGGGGCCGCTGGCTTCCTCCAGGGCCGACCGCAGAACGACGAGCATTAGCGGTAAATAGAGTCGCCACCAGTGGTTTCTCTCACTCCGCTTGGTCGGGTCTATCTCGGCCTCCGCCGTCGCCTGGTACGCCCTCCCGCGGATGTCGCCGATGTCGAGGAGGGCTGCGTCCATGACCTTCTCCTTGCCGGTCGGCACTATGTCCCGCTGCCAGCGCTGGGCGGTACGAACGCTGACATCGAGCCGCTCCGCGATTGCTGCATTCGACATGCCGCCGTTGGCAAGTTCCCA
>SDBV01004497.1_pt1 | contig 20012 bp, 17 predicted proteins | sample 2277081 | NCBI WGS metagenome assembly SDBV01 (sample SAMN10402039, study PRJNA504765) | marine sediment metagenome | isolation source: marine sediment core GS10_PC15, 223 cmbsf | place: Arctic Ocean: Southern Knipovich Ridge | collected 2010 | reverse complement strand
CTTTGCAAAACTAACTTTTAGCTGTCATTTTGAGTGAAACGAAAAATCTTATAATGTTGATAACCAATGAAAAAAAAAGATTCTTCACTCCGTTCAGAATGACATTTTACAGGTTTTGCAAAGATCTCTAGTATATCTATTGTATTTCCATTGTATTTTTAATGGATTTTCTTTATTTTATAGAAAGACATTAATTACGGTCCGTTCGTCTAGGGGCTAGGACGCCAGGTTTTCATCCTGGTAACAGGGGTTCGATTCCCCTACGGACTACGAAATGAATTATTTAAAATCCTGTAATAATTAAAAAAGAATTATATTTGCACTGTAATTAATAATTGGTTTTAGTCCAAAAATTGCTAAAATCACCTAATATTTTAAATATATTAATACTTTTTAATTAACAAACATTGAAAAATGGCAACTCATAAGTCAGCTCTTAAAAGAATAAGACAAAACGAAAAAAAAAGAGTGCATAATAAATATTATGCAAAAACAACGCGTAATGCAATTAAAAGTTTACGTGAACTAAAAGAAAAAGAAAAAGCCCGGGAATTATTTCCAAAAGTTGTATCAATGATTGATAAGCTTTCTAAAAGAAATATTATTCATAAAAGCAATGCTGCAAGACTAAAGTCAAATTTAGCCAGGCACGTAAACAGCTTGGAAAGTAAAAATTAATTGAAACTGCAGCTCTAATCTGCAAATCCTTACCTTAAGAACTACCAATTCTTAAATTTAGGCTACAAATTTCTAGTTTTAACCAACTTATTCGTAGTCAGCAAACATACTCAATTATGAGCGAGTATAAAAAATTAAGTATTAAAAACTGGGCATTAGAAGACCGCCCTCGTGAAAAACTTCTTGCTAAAGGAATTAGCAGCTTAAGTAACGCTGAATTAATTGCTATTCTTATCGGTTCAGGAAGTAAAGATGAATCAGCAGTTGAATTATCAAAAATAATTCTGAACAAGGTTAAGAATAACCTGAATGAGCTTGGAAAATTAACTGTTAATGACCTACAATCTAATAAAGGAATAGGAGAAGCAAAAGCCATAACTATTATCGCTGCACTTGAATTAGGCAGAAGACGAAAATTGGCTGATATTCTTATAAAAAATAAAATTACCAGCAGTAAAGATGTCTTTGAATTATTTCAGCCAAATTTAGCAGATTTGCCTTACGAAGAATTCTGGATATTATTATTAAACCGTTCAAGCAAAATAATTGATAAAATTAAAATCAGTCAGGGCGGAACTTCCGGAACTGTAATTGATGTAAAATTAATCTTAAAAGATGCAATTGAAAAACTGGCAACTTCAATTATTTTATGTCATAATCACCCCTCCGGAAATACACAACCAAGTGATAAAGATATTTCAATAACTACTAAATTAAAAGAAGCTGCTAAGGTTATGGATATTCCTGTTCTCGATCATATAATTATTACAGATAGCTCATATTATAGTTTTGCAGATGAAGGAATGTTATGATTTTAAAGCCACTTAAAACTTATTTATGAATAATTCAGGTTAAGATTTATCCCGAAATGAATATTAAATTACTTATATTATTATTGATTAGTGCCACAAAATTTGCTGTTGCTCCCTCAATTGCAGTTTTAGGATTTAAGTATAATTTTTTTCAATCAGTTATTATTACTTCTGCAGGTGGAATTATCGGAGTTTTATTTTTTACTTCTTTATCAAAGGAAATTATTAATCTCTGGAAGCATTTTGTGGCTACTTCAAACATTTATAAGTACATTGGTAATATTTTTTTTAAAATTTTTAAAAAAAATAATAAAAAGAGAGACGTTGCATGCAACGTCTCTACTCATAAAAAGAAAACTTTTACTAAAAAGAACAAATTAATAATTAAAATAAAAAAACAATATGGACTAGTTGGAATTATAGTATTGGCACCACCTTTGCTTTCTATCCCATTAGGAACATTTCTTGCGGTGAGATTTTATCAGAAAAACAAAAGAATAATTATTTATTTAATTATTTCAGTTATTTTCTGGTCAATTATTTTATCTTTTCTTGCATATTTTTTTCATTTACGTTTTTCGTAGCATGGCTGAACTGTTTTTCTTACAGTTTTTTCATCATTACATTCTGTAAGTAATTGAATAACTGTTTTATTTATTAACGGATGTATCAATTCAGAAGCAACTTCATTTAATGGAGCCAAAGCAAACATTCTCTTATGTATAAGTGGATGTGGAATTATCAGGTCTTTTTCATTGACTATTAAATCATCATAAAATAGAATATCTATATCAATATTTCTTTCTATGTATTTACCTGTCTTATCGGCAGGCAGGTTTGATTTTCTTATTCTTCCCAGCTTATTTTCTATTCTGTGAATTTGAAAAAGCAATTCTTGTGGAGATAATGATGTTTTAACTACAATAACCTGATTTAAAAATTCATTTTTACCTTGTAAACTGTCAAAACCCCACGGCTGAGTTTCATAAAAAGATGATGTCTTCAAAACTTTTCCTATATCTCCTTCAATCATATCAGCTGCCCGGGTAAGATAAAAATATCTATCACCTAAATTTCCACCTAATAATAAATATGCTTTTGGCATAATCAATTAATTAGCGTTTGTCTATAAAGTTAAGTTCATACTATAAAGCTCCAAGTCCCAAATTCCAAATTCCAAATTCCAAGACCCAAATTCAAAACACTCTTGGAGCTTGAGACTTGGGGCTTGGGATTTTATTCAACCAATACCATTTTTTTCATCACAGTTTTTTCTGATGTTATTAAACAAAAGTAATAAACACCGGCGGGCAAATTATTTGCTTTAGCATCAAAGGATAATGAATATATACCTGCATTTACAAATTTATTGTTAACTATTGTTGCAACTTCTCTACCAAATAAATCATAAACCTTAAGACTGATTTTACAAGGACTGCGTAATGAATGCGAAAAATAAGTTGCCTCATTACACGGGTTTTGAAAGTTTTGTTCTAATGCAAAAATTGATGGTTCTGCATTATCAATTCCTATAGAATTTACATCAATTAGAGCAGTCCAGATACTTAAGTCCAAACCATCTAATCGTGTCCAGATAGGACGAACAACATTATTATGAGCAGTTATATTAGTATAATCACCAAAAAAAACAGAAGCATAAGGCAGAAAAGGGGTTTCGCTTATCCTGAAATTAATGAATGTTTCGCCCCCATCCTTTGAAACAGCCATATAAACATCTGTTCTGTCATCATCATAGTTTCGTCTGTCGTAAAAAACAAAATACAGATAACCATTAGTCGGGTCAATTGTCATCCAGGTAAAGAACTGGTGTTTTCCCGATTCATCGTCATTAACTCTAACCGGCTCGCCCCAGCTTACACCATTGTCAACTGATTTTATTAGCCAGATATCTGTATCATCAGCTCCATTTCGCTGGTCTGACCAGTTTATATAAATTGTCCCGCTATAAGGGCTATTACCTGTATCGCAAACTGTAACAGGAAATCCGTTGCATCTCATAATGCCGGGGATATCAAAATCCCAGCCACCGGGAAGAGCACTTACAAAAATATCATCATCAAGCCATGTATTTCCTTCATCAGTTGAGCTATCAAAAACAATTCCCAGGGGTCCTGCCCAGGAAACATAAATTTCACCGTTTGGTCCGACTGCAGGAACTGCTCCTTCTACGGTATTATCGCTGTCAATACAATCGCCTCCGACTTTGCTTAATCTAACCGGGTCAATCCAGGTTTGTCCGCCGTCAGTTGAACGTGAAAAAAGAATCAATGTGCTATCCATCGGATCTAAACTTCCGTACTCATCAAACTGTGTCCAGGTAACATAAATATTATTATTCTGCCGGTCAACAGTTGCCCATTCTTTATCCTGTGCCTTGGTTCCGTTTAGCCCTATATAAGTGCCATCCGACCATGTTTGTCCTGCATCTGTAGATTTCTGACAAACAATTCTATCTATCCAGTTTCCGTCTGATTGAGGATTTGAAAGATGGAAAAAATAAAAATGCCCTGCAGTATCAACTATAACACAAGGGTCGCCCCAAACACCATAAGATGATGTAAGAGTGTCCCATTCCCAGCTCTCACCCCCATCTGTTGAATAATAATAATTGATAATATTAGCACCTGCTACTAATTCATTGGTGTTTTCAGGGTTTATAACTATTGTAGGCTCTTCAGGTAAATTTTCATTGCTTATGAATATATTCGGGTGCTGGGCTATTGTATTAATATTCATCAATATTGTAAAGAAAAATAAATGTATAAAGTTTTTCATTATTCCTTAAATTAGCAAGTCTTTTTTTTTCATTTCGTAATTCTTTTTATTTTCTGTTCTGGTAAATAGTTTTTTGATGATACTACTTTTTTACCAGTTTCTTGTTCTAAAGCTTTTCTTGCATCTCCTGCTACTTTTCCTCCTTTTCTTGCAGCTTGTTTGCTTTCTTTAAAGCCTTTTGCATCTTGTGTTATTGTAATTTCTGTCGTAGAAGCCTCTCCTAACATTGAAAAAATAAGTTCCAAATCTGTCATATGATCTCGTAAATTCTCTCTTTTTAAATCTTTAACTTTTTTGTATTCTGAAGGTGTTAATCCAAAAGTAGCTTTGGATATTTCTGCTGTTAATATTGCATATTCAATTTGTTCTCTTACTCCTCGTTTTTTCCATTCGTCTGTTAACTCATCACGAATGGCAATACTTCTAATTCTTTTTTCAATCCAGTCATCAGAGTAACCTTTTGCTTTGTAAATCTCTCTTGCTCGTTTTGATGCTAATTCTGGATTTTCTATTTCTTCCAGTCTTTCATATCCGACCTTTGCAAGCCAACGTTTGAAAGGTTCTGCTTTTGGTGAAGGTATAGACTGAATAATTCTTAAAAGTGTTTCTGTATCGGCTACATCTGTGACACGCATTTTACCATCTTTCGCCATCATTTTCAAGTGTCCGATTTTTTCGGACACTTCAACATAGCCTTCATATATTAGTTTCTTTTTTAAATCATTCCAATATTTCCGGGGTCTTTGGCTTTCTGTTAGTATTTCAATAACATCAATTATTGCAAAATACCATTTTTCTTCCTTTTCATTCCAATGTGTTCTAACCTGCTTTGTTTGAAAAAGTTTAATATTTGCCATTGATATAATTTTATGTGAAAAAAATAACAACAAAGATAAAAAGAAAGTCAGGAATAATATGTTTCAGTTCAAAATTTTAATAATCTAAAAATCAATTATTTAATTTTTAGTGGGATTTTGTGTTTTTGAAATTTTGTGGCAAAAAAGATTTTTTAGAGTGGACTCATAATTAAATTTGTTAAATTTTTAGGTTTTTAGACAGTCTGACGTTTTGCGGATAAAATAAGTTGCCGAAGGCAATTTGGGTGAAGGTGCGTAGCACCGAAACCTTTTATCCGCTGTTAGGCGATAGTTGTGCTGATTTTTCCTATTCTGTAGATGTTCATTCATTCTCAATTAATTCTGCTTTATTTTCTATATATTATTCCATTTAGTGAAATATGGTCCCAGTCATTTGATATGGGCTTACCCTCATAGTAAAACTCCACCCCATCTATCCAATCTCCTTTGTAGTCCTCTTGAAGAAAAGTTTTGGTTAGTGTTATTGTTGTAAAATGTCCTCCTGTTGAGCCCTGGAAGTAAAGACCACGCCAGGAAGAGTGATATGAATCTCCTATTTCATTTAACTCAACAATGGCGATTTTTTTGTCATTGCGACTTTCTATTCTTAAAACATTGATTGGGAGACACCTGAATTTAAATCTTGATAGTCTATCAGCAAGTAGTTTCAATTTTTCCAATAAAGGAAGATTCTCAGTTATTGCTACATAAAAATTTATTTCCTCATAATTTGCCCCTCTATCGGCACCGTAAATCTTGAAGAAACATTTTGTAGTTTCCTCTTTGATACTATAAGGGATTCGCTGGATTTGCGCTAGTTCCATTTGTAATTCATTAATTTGTTCCTGCAACATTTGTTGATTTCTTGACGCTTCGTTTTTCACATTTTTTACTATGGATTTCTGCCACCAATAAACTCCTCCCCCCACGATTAAAGTAGTGATGATAACTGCAATTATTACCTTCCAAATTATTTGGGAGTTTTTTAGACTGAATTGTTGAATATTGTTTTGTTCATTCATATATTTTATCCCCTTCTATGTTGGATGATATACGAAAAAAATCAATTACAAAATCGTTTGTTGCCGGATAATTGTTGTTTGATTTTTTACATTGATTTTTTCAAAAATATTGCTTGTTGCAAATTTATAAATTATAATTCATTTCTAAGAAAATATTTTATGTATGTTTGTAATTACCTTAAATTAGCAAGCCTACCTGCAGCAGGCAGGTCTTAGAAATAATTTAATAAAGCCACGGATTAACACGGATTAACGCGGATAGAATGAATTTAATTAATTAATGGTTATATGCAAGATGAAAATGAGCAGCTAAATTAGATACAAGTCGGCAATTGACAGTAGGCAGTAAGCAATTTGTTTTTTTTGTCAACTGCCTATTGTCAACTGTCAATTTGTTTATTTACATCAACAAAATTATAGACAATCCAGATGTATCGTTTGCTTTTTAAGTGCCTGTTAATATATTAAAATCCGTGTTAATCCGTGGCGAAAAAATAAACTTGCTAAATTTAGAAAATTACAATGACAACAAATTTTCAAAATAGAATATTCAAAATTTCACAGGGTAAAGATGACAAATCATTTAAAAAATTAGCTTTGGAAATTTTTCATTTCCAGGCAGCTAACAACACTGTTTACAAACAATACATTCACTATCTCGGCATTAATATCAATAAAGTTAAAACCCTTACTGATATACCTTTTTTACCTATTGATTTTTTTAAATCTCATAAAGTAATTACAGGAAATAAAAAGACTGGCAAAACATTTATAAGCAGCGGAACAACAGGCACAAAAACAAGCAAACATTATATTACAGATATTTCAATTTATGAAGAAAGTTTCCAAAAAGGTTTTGAACTATTTTACGGAAATATCAAAAACTACTGCATTTTAGCATTGCTCCCCTCCTATCTTGAACATAAAGACTCGTCACTGGTATATATGATGAATTATTTAATTGCTAAAAGCCGGAATGCTGATAGTGGTTTTTATTCCCGATACGCTTCGCCCCAGTATGCTTCGCTACGGGGTAAACTACGGGACAGGCTTTATAATATTGAAGAACTTGTAAAAAAACTAAAAAAAATTGAGAGAAATAAGCAAAAAGTTCTTTTGTTTGGTGTAAGTTATGCGTTATACGAGCTGGCTGAAAAATATAAGCTTGAGCTTAATAATACAATTGTTATGGAAACAGGCGGAATGAAAGGGAGACGAAAAGAAATAACCAGAGAAGAGCTGCATAGCTTTTTAATTGAAAGATTAGGTGTAGAAACCATTCATTCGGAGTATGGTATGACAGAACTTTTATCCCAGGCATATTCAAAAGGAAACGGATTATTTTATACTCCCCGGTGGATGAAAATATTGATTCGCGATACTTATGACCCCTTTTTTTATGTTGAAAACGGAAAAACAGGTGGGATAAATGTTATTGACCTGGCAAATATTAATTCCTGCTGTTTTATTGAAACAAAAGATTTAGGTCGCACTTATAACGACGGCGGTTTTGAAGTTTTAGGCAGGTTTGACGATAGTGATATTAGGGGATGTAACTTGTTATATTGATTATTGATTATTGATTATTGTTGAATGAAGGAATGAATGGTTAAATGGTTAAATTGTTAAATTGTTGAATTGTTATATTGTTATATTTTCATTAGTCATTAGTTTTTTAATTTTTAATTACTAATTTCTCTGCGATATCAAGGGGAATCGCATCTTTATGCACCATAATAGCAATAGTTTTTAATCGTACATAAGATTCTGAAAGGTATAATTTGCCCATAAGAGCATTACTGTCTGTTCCCCACGAATTTTTAGTCAGATAATATTTTGTTCCGTTCTGGTCATTAGCTATTCCTATAATATGCATCAGATGGTTGTCGGTTGTGGTATAATTATCAAAGCTGATTTGTCGCATTTCCTGTGTAATCTCTTTTTCGGGTACAACCTTTTTAAAAATTTCTTCTCTTTCTTCTTTTGTTTTATCCTCCCAATCTTTCAGTGGCACAATAGCCACTCCTTGTTTATGTGAAAACTCTTTTTCACTAACATCACCATCCCAGGCAATAGAATAACCATTTTTTAAAGCATAATCAAAAACCTGTGCAAATTCATCAATAGGCAAATTGTAAAAATAGCCATTTGACCAGTTATCAGGAATTTCTAAATTAAATTTTGAATAAAAAGGATGATGAGAATAAGAGGTAAGTTGAAAATAATCATCGGGGTTAAATCCAAGTGCTTCTTTTGTAAAGCTCTGTGGTGTATAAGTTTTGTTATTATATATGAAGTTTTCAGGAACTTTTCCAAGGTAAACATCTAAAACTGCTTCAAAAGCTTTTAGCCAACGTGGAGTAAGCTTTCCGTTTTTCTTTTTTATTACTCCATCAAGCATTCCTTTAAGAACAGCATCCAATTCGCCATGTTCGTGCTTTTTACTGCCGTAATTTTTTCCATCATAAACCTCTTCGGGAACAATCCCATATTCACGAATAATGTTCATTACATCATGAAGCAGCCCTCCTGCCCCAAACACGGTTTTTCCGTGTAATCTAACATAATTAATCGCTTTTTTAGGATAAGTATAACGCACAAAAAACATTTCCGATAAATCATGCTCGCCCTTATTCATACGGATTAATTCTGCTTCAATAAATGAACAGGTCCCAAAGCTCCAGCAAGTTCCCGAACGGTATTGATTCTTAACTGATGTTGCTTTGAGCTCGTTTTCAATTGTAAAAACATAAGGACTTTTATCTTTTTTCTTTTTCTGCGCCTGTATATTTTGCGAATAAATTATTGAGGCGAGCAATAATATTATTGAAATAAAATAGTGAAATTTATTAAAATTCATTGTTATATTGTTATATTGCTATCCGCATAAGGCGGATGGTTATATGGTTATATGTTCACTTTGTGAATGATAAGCAATACAAATAAAAATCGCTTTCAGGAAATGGTTTCCCCATTATTAAGAATGGTTATTTTATAAGTCATTAAAAACTTCTTTTACGCTTTTCCCTTTTGGTTTATTTTTATATAATCTTTGCTTATGACCTTCCAATAGAGCTTTCAATGATTTTTTATCTCTTAAAAGTCGTAATGTCTCAATAATACCTTCCCAGTTCCGCTTGTCTATCATAACAACAGAACCATTATTGGTAACGATAATTGTCTCTTCCTGATTTGACAGTGTGTCGGCAATTATGTGTTGTAAATTTGTTACTGCGGTATCTAATGTTACTGTTCTCATATTTTAATATTTTGGTACAAATATACAAAAAATTTTCTTCTAAAGAAGCGTGGGCAAAAAAAATTTTCTTTCAACAGGTTCGCTATATTTTAGTAAAATATCGGCACCAATTTCATTTCGTTTTATATCTGTCCTTTTCATTAAAGAAAGTAACATCTGAATATCCGGCATAGATTTTTGCAGAATGTTCAACTCCTTTGGGTATAAAATATCTATCACCTTTTAGATATTTTTCTTTTTTTCCGTTAATTATCAATTCTATTTCACCTTCAAGAACAATTCCCCATTGTGCTTCGTGTTTATGTGCCGGTATTTCAATATCCTTGTCAAATTCCATAAATAAAATTTGATTGTTCTTTTCTTGTGCAAGATATGCTTTTAATCCTTCAATTTGAATATCTGCTTCCGGCAGTTCTATTATTGGTTTTGGAAATATTTTCGACATTTTTAGAATTTCTCGCAAAATTTATCTCGCAAAGACGCAAAGAACGCAAAGAATTAATATTATAATTTTCATTACACAAAAATAAAAAAAATTGGAGATAGATTCATTATTCTATAAATCTTTTCAAAGTATGATTTTGCACCAATAACAATTTGTAATACTTCTTCTAACTGTTTTCCTTCTATTCCGGTAACATTATCAGTTCCCAAATATTTTAGTTCCTGGACAGTATGACGGTCTGTATAAAAAACGTATGGCTTTCGGAGCTACATTCCTGTCAGTCGAGCAGATTGTTTTTAAGAGCACAAAACTTTCTCAAACATTTGACCGCCCTATGTTTTTTTTATATTTTGTTGCCACCAGTGCTTATTTTTCCTTTTTTTAGCCGTCCTTGTCCTCTGCTCTGGGTCAAATGAAGTGCTCCGTTTCCAGGATTATTTACTTTCCAAATCGTGCTATATTTTTAACATAAGTGAAAGTTGATACACGAAACTTATTCCATTTAGAATGCTGTGAAGCCATATGCCGTGCCAAATGTTTTTGCTTTTATAAACTATCAGCCCTAAAAACAAACCCATGATAAATTGCTCATTTATTGTACTTGCAATACTTGCTAATAAATCGCCATAATATTCAGATTTTACATTGAGATACCTCATGGGAATATGATAGGTTCCGAAGAATAAAGCACTAATAAATATTGAAACACTGGCGTTATTAGATAGTTTTAAAATGCTATTTAAAATTATTCCTCTAAAGAAAAATTCTTCCCAAAAAGCTACTACAATTAACATATAGAGTATACTTAAGGGCAGGTACACAATGATTTTCCAGGATTGGCATAATTCAATAATCTGTTCCGAATCCCTAACTCCAAAAATTAAAAACGGGATGATGATAGCTGCCGAGAAGATAACAAACTTTACATCTGAAAAAACTGCAGTCCATTTTAAAAAAATACCCGATAACGACTCTCTACATATTTTGAGAATTGCAATCGGTATAAGAAATTGAACCAACCAATAGGCAACTGAGCTTCCAAGTATGTTTATAAAAAATATGCTAATAAAATAAATAAGACCGTAAAAAAATAAGAAAGCAGCTGTTTTTCTGTGCTTTAGTGGCTCAGAAGATTTTTCGTTTCTATAAAACCATAAGTATATTAGAGAAGGGAGTAAAAGAAGCGCTATTAAACCAAAATCAAAGTCGCGGTCCAACTGGATAATTGCCCATGAGTACATGGCAACTGCTAATATTACTATGATGGCCAGTATTATGTAATTTCTTTTCATTATTTTCTTTTCTTTGTCTTTTACAAATAACATTTAGTGCGTTGTAGCACTTTCAAGTAGACACTTTCACATTGGTGGTAACGGTTTTGGTATTTGAAACTCAAGTAAAACGAACTAAAGATTACTTTAAAATCGTTTTGTATGTTTATGACAGTAAGGAAGTGTTCCTTTACGTTCATAATAATCCTGATGATAATCTTCGGCTTTATAAAACTTTGTTGCCGGTGTTACTTTAGTAGTAACATTGTATTCCTTATTTTTTAAGATTTTAATAAGATTATTGGCAATATTTTTTTGCTGCGGATTAGTATAGAAAATCCCCGAACGATACTGTTCACCAATATCAGGTCCTTGTCTGTTAAGCTGCGCAGGGTCATGAATTTCAAAGAAAAACTTTGCAAGAATCTCATAACTTGTCAATGAAGGATCGAAAATAATCTGTACTGCTTCGGCATGCCCGCTTGTTTTGGAGCTAACGATTTCGTAAGTGGGTTTTTTTATACTTCCTCCAATATAGCCGGATTCAACAGAGATGACCCCTTTTTGTTTTTTCATCAAATATTCTACTCCCCAAAAACAACCACCGGCAAATATAGCTATCTCACGATTTTCTTTTGCAGGTATAAAATCTAAGGAAATTGAATTAACACAATGACGGGTATTTTTTTGTGTAAGCCCTTCATTAAGAAAAACATGACCAAGATGCCCATTGCATTTAGCACAAATAATTTCTGTCCGCACTCCATCAGCATCGGCGTTCCTTTTTACAGCTCCCTCAATTTCATCATCAAAACCAGGCCATCCGCAATTTGACGAAAATTTATCCGAAGACTTATAGAGAGGACTCCCACACTGCTTACAAACATATACACCTTTTTCGTTAAAATTATAATACTTTCCTGAAAAAGGGGGTTCAGTATCTTTGTCAATAATAATCCGCTTTTCATTTGCAGTCAACTCTTTTTTACTGTTTTGAACCATAATAACAAATTTTTCTTTGATACGAAAATATACGATTCTGATTCGCTATGCCACGCAACGTATTTATACAGTTACCATTTTCTTATCAAAGGTAACTATTATTTCCATATAGAGAATGCCAAATGCCCATTTTTTCTTGAAATGGTAATCATTATTATGTCAAATGTTGAAATTTGAATTAAAGCCGCTTTTAGCGGGAATGTCTCAATAAGGAATAATGGAATAATGGTTAAATTGTTATATGGTTATATGGTTATATGGTTTGATATTTGTTCTTTGTTCTTTGTGCTTTGTGAACGGTTACAGTTATTCTACTACTATTTTTTTATTAATTAATCCTTCATTACTGAGCAATTGCAGGTTGTAAATACCTTTGGCATATTCGCTTACATCTATTGTCTTTTGATAAGCTCCAACATATTTATTTAACTTTTCTGTATAAATTACCTTACCTATAACATCTATTAATTTAATTTCTAAATCTGTTGCTTTTGTAATGTTCATTTCTATTATAAACTCTCCAGTGTTTGGATTAGGATAGATGGTAAGTCCTTCAATTGGGATTTTATTGTCAGTGGCAGATACATACATAGTCGCATTTTTTGTTATTGAAAATTCCGAAGTATTATTGTTCTCATCGGTAGCTGTGAGCGTTAGAAAATCATCAGGTACAAGCCCTGTTAATGTATCACTCCAGTTACCAATTATATCCGGGGTAACAGATGAAAGGTATTGCATACCCTCTCCATTGCCGGAGATGTCAGGAGCGGCTTTGAATATTTCAATTGTAATGGTTTGTGGATTTGGTGAGTCAATCGTTCCTGAAATAACGGTTAAGTCAGGTCCTGATACAAAGTAAACGGTGTCAATTTCGGGAAAATTCATTCCTTCATTCGGACCGGTATCAGTATCTCCAATATCATTTGCGTTTACGCCGAGTGGATATATATCAATACCAAGTCCCCCGTTTTGAAAAATTGAATTACAGGAGATTAAATTATTATCATCGTTATTATTCATAATAGAAACACCATTACCGGAATTAAAAGCTATGGTATTTCCATTTGCAGGTGAACCTCCGATTATATTGTTTCGTGGTCCTTCTGCAATTCTTACTCCATCAATTCCATTTCCCAGAGGTAATGTTCCTGTAACATCAGTACCTATGTAATTTTTAATAACAATATTAGTATCGCAACCTGTAATATGAATAACAATTCCTTGCTGCAGGTTTCCTGATATCAGATTATTCTCTATAATATTATTTCTTGCTGCACCATCAACTACAATTCCGTTGGCATTTGGTACACCGGAAGTACCATTGACATCAGTTCCAATATAATTACCTTTTACAATATTATAGCGAGTACCAAGATTATAAATAAAAACTCCATATCCGGAATTTCCTGATAATATATTTCTTTCCTCTGGAGTATCACCTCCCAGTATATTATAGGCAGCGCCATCATCAAACAAAACACCATAAGTATTAGGTATTGCATAAGTTCCTGTAATATCGGTTCCGATATAATTTCCACGGATAATATTGCTATCGCAACCTGCACCAAAAACCGGTATTCCATACGCATAATTTCCTGCTACAACATTTCGTTCTTCAGGTGTTGTTCCGCCAACAATATTATATCTTGCAGCACCTTCAATACTTATGCCGTCATAATTTCCCATTGCAATAGTTCCTGTTCTGTCAAGTCCCACATAATTGCCAATTACAGTATTGTTATTTGCATCAACAATGCGAATTCCGATATGTTCATTGCCCGAAACAATATTTCTTTCTGCAACTGTTGTTCCTCCAACAATATTATTACCCGGACCGCCAATTAATTCAACACCGATATAATTTCCTGCAGTATCTGCTGATGTTGCTGTTATGCCTATGTAATTTCCTGATATTACATTATTAATTGATGAATTTCCGAATATCTGTATCCCAATTGTAAATTGAATTATACATAAGCCCTTGATGATTATTCCTGAAGAATTTATGACACTAAAAGCATAATCAACAGTATTGTTATTGCCATTTAAAACAATTTCAGGACCTAAAGGATTGGTGTCTCCCTGATTTGCAGTTTGCGTAGTTCCGTCTATTGTGATATTATCTTTTATGATATAACTGTATGCAAACGCAGGAGTGATTTCCCAGACTCCTAATGTTGCGTTATAACCTGCATCTGCAACAGGAATATTAAACTCAATAATATGGGGACTTGTTAAGGCATTTGCTAAATCAATTGCCTGGCGTAAAGAACCTGCACCTGAATCACTTGTATTTGTGACTGTAAATGTATTTGCGTTTAGGGAATTTCTCGCAAAGACGCAAAGAACGCAAAGAAAAATAAGAGTAATAATAGTATATAAACTTTGCGACCTTTGCGCCTTTGCGTGAGACATTAAATATGAAATAAAACTTAGCATTTGTATTATATTAAATGATTATAATTTTCTCAGTTATTACTGTTTTTTCTTTGGTGAGCTTTATAAAATACATTCCTTTTGGTTGATGGCTTAGATAGACAGATTGCTTCGTCGCTTCAGTTCCCTCGCTACCGCTCGGGACAGGCCTCGCGATGACGGCTTTTATTGTTTTTCCAGTAATATCAACAATCTCAATGTTTTGTATTTTATCTCCTTCTACTGTAAATAATCCATTAGAAGGATTCGGATAAATTGAAATGTTATTAGTTTCAACTTGCAGAGCATTAATATTCACAAGAGTGCTTACATTAAATGAAAACTCCGATGTGCTTCCTGTTTCATTTGTTGCAGTGGCAGTAATTTCTTCTCCACCTGAAATTCCCGCATAAACTCCCGACCAGTTTCCTGAGATATCAGGTATTGCAGAACCGATATATGTTTTTCCTTGTCCAAATCCTGACACATCCGGCTCTGCTATAAATATTTCAATTATTGAATTTTCAGGATTTTGAGTATCAATTGTACCCGATATATGAGTATTACCTGTACTTGAATTATATACCGATGATGTTATCTCCGGTTTATTCATCAAATTATTTGCTCCCTCATCAACGTCTCCTGCATCATTAACATTAATCCCATAAGGAAAAATATCAATACCGCCCAGAACATCATTTTCAAATATTGAGTTAGCAGAAATTGTATTGTTCACTGTATTTGTGTCAATAACAACTACTCCTCCGTTTCCGTGAAAGGCAATTATATTCCCCTCACCTACTCCACCAATAATATTATTGCTTGCTCCCGTTGCTATTACAATTCCTGATAATCCGTTAGCAAGTTCATCTGTTCCATTTGCAGCTGTGCCAATAAAATTATTAATAACCTGATTGCTGTCTGCAAACTCATATAATATCAATCCTATTTCAGAATTTCCCGAAATAAGATTCCCATCAACAATATTATGTTTTGGAAATGTAGAAAACCCTATACCATTTCCATTTGGTACAGCATAAGACCCTGTGATATCTGTTCCAATATAATTTCCAATAATCTCATTATAATTTGTGAGATTATCAGCTGCTTCTATTCCATTATACCTGTTGCCGGAGATAATATTTCTATCAAGTGCAGAGGTGCCGCCTATAATGTTATGTTGAGCTCCGCCACCAAGTAATAAGCCAATATCATTTGGAATTGTATCTGTTCCTGCTGCATTAGTGCCAATTTTATTGCCTTTTACTTCATTATAATCAGTACCATTGGTTACAAGGAAAATACCATAAGAAATATTTCCTGAAAGTACATTATTGTAAATATAATTGTGGTTTGACGAAGCATCAACACAAATTCCTGTTGCATTTGGCATAGCGACATTACCTGTAACATCAGTGCCTATGTAGTTTCCAATTAAAGAGTTCTCTGAAGTTTGTCCATAAAAAATCATTCCATAAACACGGTTACCGGATATAATATTTCTCTCTTCAGGTGTTGAGCCACCAATAATATTATATTTTGCAACTGTATTTAACTCTATACCATTTGCCTGGAAAATTGTATCTCCAATAGCCAACGTACCTGTTCCCGTTGCATCAGGACCAATATAGTTTCCTATTACAATATTATTGTCCGAAGACTCTATGTAAACACCTATTTCAGAATTACCGGAAATAATATTTCTTTCACCGGTTGTTATGCCTCCAATTGTATTATTATCGGCATTTGTTTTTATTAAAACTCCAACATGATTATCTAAAATATTTAAGCCGGTAGAATCAACACCTATGTAATTTCCAGTTACAGTATTATATTCTGCTCCCGTACCATTTATTAATATTGCACTTTCAATGTTTCCTGAAATAATATTTCTTTCATAAGCTGTATTTCCTCCAATGGTATTATTTCCTGAATTGGCAATAATAATTCCAAATGCATTAGGAACAGGTATAGTTCCTGATATATCAGTACCAATAAAATTCCCTTTAATATCATTATTGGATGATGTTGTTCCGGAAATAAGAATTCCATTATTAGTATTTCCTGAGATTAAATTCTTTTCGGAATATGAATTTCCTCCAATCACGTTTCCTGTTGATGCATCTATCATAATCCCAGATGCATTAGGAACAGGTATAGTTCCTGATATATCAGTACCAATCTTATTTCCTGTAATAGTGTTATCATTACTTAAAGATATGCCAATACCTGCTGAAAAATTTCCTGAAATTATATTATTAGTAACAGTATTATTAAAAGCATCATCTGATATTGTTACAGCAACATCATTGGAAAACGCAGTTGCACCATCGAAGCTAATACCAAGATAACATTCTGTTATTTGATTTTGAGTTCCCTGCGAACCATAAACCTGAACTCCATAAGTAAAATTTCCTATCGTAACTCCTTTAACAATGTTTGCCGGAGAAACAAGCAAAAAGCATTGCGTTATAGTGTTTGTTCCATCAATAACGATTTCAGGACCAAAAGGATTTGTATCGCCTTGATTTGCTGTTTGTGTGGTTCCGTCAATTGTTGTTTGTCCTGTAAGAAAATATTCATAAGCGGTTGCAGGACTAATTACCCAAACTCCATTTACGGCATCATATCCCAGGTCAGTATTTGGTATATTAAACTCTATCACATCAGGTCCGAAAACATTAGCCTCATCTATTGCCTGACGTAATGAACCTGCTCCTGTGTCGTTGGTGTTGGTAACAATGAAAGTGGCGCCAAAAGAAATTTCAGTTAAGCATAAAGTAATCAATATTATTGAAATTACAATAACTTGCCTGACGGCAGTCTGGTATCGGGATTGAAATAGAAATATTTTCATAAAATTTATCTTTGCGTTCTTTGCGACTTTGTCCAGCACATAAATTATGTGCTGGACTTTGCGAGATATATCTCTATTTCACCGCTTTTTCTTTTTCAGCAATTCTTTCAACTTCTTTTTTCTGGTTTTCAATTTCTATCTTTTTTTCCTCTTGTTCTTTTTCATTTGCTTTTATATCATCTTCGGCTTCCGTAATTTTTTTCTTATAATTTTCAATCTCCTTATGAAAATTCTCGTTATCTTTTACCAGTTGTTCTTGGTCTTTTTCTAAATTTCCAAAAAATTTCTCAGCTTCTTTTAATTGTCCCTGAATTGCATTTTTTGTTGCTTTTACAGCAAAGTTATAAACTATCTTCTTCGCCTCTTTAAATTTATCGGGATGTTTTGATGAAGACAAAAAAGCACCACCAAGGTCAAATGCTACAATTAACTTTACATCTCCATCACCGGATTTTTCAACCCGTGCATAAACATCCATTGTATTTTCCGACATTGATTTAATAGTAGCGTCATCAGCAAATACTTCCTTTTTAGAACTTACTTTTGCTTTATAACCTTTCATCAGTTTTTTCCATTCTTTTAAAACTGATGATTCGTCAGCTTCGTAAATATTTACTACTAAAGCATTGTGCTGACCATTACCAATGTTTTCGCTCGATTCACTTACCTTAATCTTTTTTTGAGCAAATAAGGTAGTGAAGAACATTACTAAACATAGAACTGTTACAATTTTTTTCATAATTTTAATTTTTAAATGTAATACTTAATCCCGAAATGCCGGGATTGCAAATGTAATAAAAATTTTTCAAAAATCAAATGGTTTATTTAATACCTAAAATTAGCAAGTCTTAGAAATAATTTAATAAAGCCACTGATTAACACGGATAAAATTAATTTAAAATTTGGTAACTGTTCACAAAGTTAATCCCGTAGGATAACATCCAACGGGATAAATCATTTGTGCTTAAAAATATTTTATTTATGTTTTATATCCTAATTTGTTGTGATTTCACAGATTAATATCCTGGCGTTCTTTGCGGGCTTGGCGTATAAAATTTTCTCGCTAAGGCGAGGACGCAAAGAATGTAGTTTTTTAATACAAGAATCCCATTAACCATAACGGTATTTTGTTTTTGTAGCCATATTCAATACCATCGGCAGCGATGTAAGCGTTTTTTATGTTTTTTATCTGTTCATCGGTTTTGTTTTGTCCGCCTATTTCAAAGGTGTATTTTCCATTAACCAGAAAGTCGCCTTTTTTGGGATATGAAACACTGTGTTTTACATTTAGTTGGTTAAGAAAGAATGTTTCCCGTAAATTCCCTTTATCTGGTATTTCGTTGTTAAGAGAATACATAAGGTTTGTGTTGTTCAAATATAATTTATCAGGTTTGTTTAAATAGTTAATACCGAAGGTATCTTTTCCAAGCCATTTTACTATTCCTGCTTTTTCCAGATAAAATAAATATTTTAACAAAGAATCACGAGTTGTATCAGATTGTTGGGCTAATTTCTGAATATTAGGAGTATAGGGAGTAATTCGTGATAATACAGAAAGCATTTTTTTTATCTTTATTACAGAATAAAAATCTATATGATATATTGCAGGTATATCACTCTCTAAAACTAGATTTATTGTGTTTAGAACACGTTTGTCATAGTTTATAGTTGTTTCAGTAAAAAAAGGATAATATCCATTTTTTAAGTATTGACCAAAAAGTTCTAAAGGTTTTATTTTATCTTTTATTCCTATTAGTATTTCCTGATTATCACCAAGAATTTGTTTCAGATTAATAACCGGTAACTTTATTTGGTATTTTAATTCAATAAATTCACGGAACGAAAGTCCCGGCAAATAATAAACCATAGCTCTACGGCTCAAGTCGTGAGAACCTTTGTAAATATCCAAAGCTGATGAGCTTGTAAAAATAACTTTTAAATCTGGTAAATTGTCGTAAATATTTTTAAGTTCCTGTGACCAGTTAGGGTACTTATGAACTTCGTCAATAAATAGATATTTTCCTCCGTATTTATAGAAATCCTCGGCAAAATAAACTAAATGATTTTCAGAAAAATAGATGTCGTCTAAACTGATATATAATGCTTTTTCTTTTTGTGGCAACCTGCTTTTCATATACTGAAGCAGAAGAGTGGTTTTGCCTGTACCCCTGGGACCTGTAATTCCTATTAAACGATCTTCCCAATATATTTCGTCAATAAGATAGCGAATAAACTTCAATGAAGTTCTTCTGATATGTTCTAAAGATAATTGTTTAAGTCTGTTCATATAAAAAATATTAAAACATACAAAGATATAAAAAACACTAATATATATGCAAATAAAATATCATAAATCACTAATGTATTAGTGAATATAAATTATAATTTCACTTTTGTATAAGTATATATTAGAGTTTGTTCATAAAGGCATAGTTATGTATCGTCTCAATAATTAATGGTAAATCCAATATGTATGACTGCACGAAAGCATGAAGGCACGATTGCACGATAGCTTGACTGCGAGGTTGCTCGACTGCACGATTGCGAGATTACAAGATTGCACGATTTGATGATTGTATTGCACATTTATATATACCA
>SDBV01004496.1_pt1 | contig 20016 bp, 18 predicted proteins | sample 2277081 | NCBI WGS metagenome assembly SDBV01 (sample SAMN10402039, study PRJNA504765) | marine sediment metagenome | isolation source: marine sediment core GS10_PC15, 223 cmbsf | place: Arctic Ocean: Southern Knipovich Ridge | collected 2010 | reverse complement strand
CTGTGGATTGTTTGCTTCTGTTTCAGGAAACATCAAAAACCTCGAAATGGTTGATCCCAACATCGTAAATCAGATGCGTCTGACCGGCGCAGTTGCAGGCGAACTGCTCGGAGGAGGTATAATTTCTAATTGTTCCGTTAAAGGAGGAAAAAACTCAGGCAGCCATCTTTATGCGGGCGGTTTAGTCGGTATGAACATGGGTTCTGTTCTTGACTGTTCTGTGGACCAATGCCATGTTTCATTGACTCCGTTAGGTCTATTTGCAGAGGGTGCAGGGGGATTGGTTGGTGAAAACTACGGAATAATTCTGAATAGCCATTCATCCGGAAAAGTGGACGGTTTACTTCATATTGGGGGGGTGGCTGGAAGAAATTCAGGGGTAATCTTTGGGTCTTCCTCAAAATGCAAAGTAAATGGCAGCGGTGCTGGAGGGTTAGTTGGCTACAACGGTTCTTATAAAGGAGCTAATATTCATTCCTGTTATTCCAACAGCAATGTAAATGGAGAAAGGCATGTAGGAGGACTCGTTGGTTATAATTCAAATGGCACTGTAAGTTGCAGTTACTCGACAGGCATTGTCACCGGAGAGGCTGCTACTGTGGGAGGATTGATAGGCTTTAACTATGAGGGGGCTGTGTATTCGAGCTTCTGGGACATCGAAACCAGCGGCACGACCAGAAGTTCAAGAGGCACAGGTTTGACAACAGAACAGATGCAGGCTCCTGAAGTTTTTATTGAGAATGGATGGGATTTTGTAGGAGAAACGACCAATGGCATCGAAGACGTATGGTTCATGAGGGAGGGGGCATACCCTCAGCTATCCTGGGAAAACAACCCTCCCTTGGCTGATGCTGGTGGCAATCAGGAATTGTATGCCTGCTTCGATGCCCATGTCGAAGTCACTCTTGATGGTTCCGCTTCGTCGGACGAGGATGGAGACAGGTTAGATTATTCCTGGAGTTGGGAAATTCAGGGCCAGATCTATCAGGCACAAGGTGTTAATCCTGTAGTACAACTGCTGGGCGGTGAGTTTGAAATTACGTTGACCGTATCTGACGGCATCGTCGATTCCGAATCGGACACCGTCCTTATTCAGGTTATAGCGCCTGTTGAAGCAAGCCTCTTTCTTGTCCCCCAAACAATCAACACAAACAGCAAAGGCAAAAACATCCTGGCTATTCTCACTTTGCCCGAAGGCGTTGACATCGACGATATCGACACCGACTATGGATTTGTCCTCTATCCTCCAAAGGCCCCGTCTGTCCTTTACCGATCAATCAATGAAAAAAATTCAACCAGGTTATTCATTCTCTTCGACAGAGAACAAGTCTCCGCAGCCCTGTCAGGCAATACAAATCAGGAACTTACCGTAGTAACAAAACTAAACACAGGCCCGTTCCTCTTCGCCGCCGACACTGTCAAAATCGTAGAACCACAAAACAACAAGACAGAGCACACTCGCCGAATTCCCCGACAGAATACCTCCTCGCCTTCCGGCGGACGTCAAACTCGCCCTCGCCTCAAACCAGAGAATAGCCCTCGCCGAAAACCAACCGTGCCCATCCCCCGGTGACCGATTTACTCGCCGACTACCTCAAGCGCTTCCAGTTCCAGTCTCTTGAGCATCGGGAGTTGACTTCTGCCTAATTTCGCCTCGAACCGGACGCTGCCGCCGGTGTATTGCTCGCTGAGGATTTTGCCGTGTGCGTGCAGGAAGCTGTGCACCTTGCCGTTGCCGGCGCTGCTGGTGATGTGCACGAGGACTTCCCCGCCCCCGTATCTGCCTGATACAACCTGGGCCACCTTGTCGAGGTTCATACCCGTCCTGGCGGAGATGCAGATGGCGTCGGGATAAACTGTCTGTGCCGATTCGAGAACGTTCATGCTCTTAATGACGTCGGATTTGTTTAGAAGAAGGATGGTGTCTTTCTTGCCGCAGCCGATCTCAGCGAGGACCGTCTTGACACTGTCGATCTGGTCGAACACTTCTTCCGTTGACGCGTCGATTACGTGTAACAGCAGGTCGGCATTGACCGCCTCTTCGAGCGTTGCCTTGAACGACGCGACAAGGTGGTGAGGCAGGTGGCTGACGAAACCCACCGTATCGCTTAGCAGAACTTCTCCGCCGGCTTCGATGATCCACTTGCGTGTGCGTGTGTCTAATGTCGCAAAGAGCCGGTCCTCGACAAACACGCCGGCGTCGGTCAGCGCGTTCATCAGAGTGCTTTTTCCTGCGTTGGTGTATCCGACCAGGCAGATTTTGAACATATTTTTTCTGCCGTCGATCTCGCGGAGTTTGCGTTTGTCGATCTCCACAAGCTCCCGCTTCAATTCGGTGATGCGTTTATTCACAAGGCGCCGGTCGATCTCCAACTGCTTTTCGCCGGTGCCCCTTGTTCCGATGCCGCCCACGGCGCCGGCTGCGCCCGCCCCGCCGGCGGCGCCGGCAAGCGTATCCAGGTGCCCCCACATGCGTGCAAGACGAGGGTATGTATATTGAAGCTGCGCCAGTTCGACCTGGAGTTTGGCCTGCCTGGTCTTGGCTCGCGTGGCGAAGATATCCAGGATCAGTTCGCTGCGGTCTAACACTTTGGTCTTGATAATTTCCTCTAATTCGCGGATTTGCCCGGGCGACAGGTCGTTGTCGAAGATGACAACATCGGCGTTAAAGAGCACTACACGCTCGCCGAGCAGTTCGGCCTTGCCTTTGCCGATGTAGGTAGCCGGTGTAATACGGCGGAGTTTCTGCTGAAACCGATCGACGATAACCGCCCCCGCCGTCTCGGCAAGCGCGGTCAACTCGGCCAGATTGTTGTTCGTAGACCCCCCCCTCTGTCGCAAATTCACCCCCACCAGTATAGCCCGCTCTTTGCGGACCTGCAACTGCTCTCGGACTTTTTCCAACTAATACGCTCCCTCAAAAAATAACGCTATATACACCTGGCACGCCATATTATACGAAAATGACTGCATTTGTTCAACCACTATTGCCGCCCGGACGCACGGTGATTAATAGACCTTTGCCCGCAGTTTGAGCTGCAACCTCTGGTGATTAAAAAAGATTTGGCTTTTCCGCAAAAAATTGTAGACGGGATGACATTTGTGTTGTATTATATGTATATATGTGCAGATACACAGAAAGGATAACCGGAGATACAGATGGAAAATGAAGCGGCGATATTTAAGGTTTTGGCTGATCCGACGCGTTTGCGATTGGCTGTTTTGCTCTCTATAAATGGCGAAACCTGCGTTTGCAGGCTCGCAGAGGCCTTGGACGCCCCCGAATACAGGATTTCGCGTCATCTGGGAATTATGCGTTCAGCAGGGCTGGTTGAGGCGAGGCGTGAGGGGACATGGATGCACTACAAGCTCTCTGGAGCCCGAAACCGCCTGGAAAAGTGCCTGCAGGAGTGCTTCAGGGATTGCCTGGCGGACCACGAGACAGTCAAAACAGACATGAAACGATTATCAGCCGCAACACCTAAAGATGTTAATGTGGATTGACCTCTTATTATGAATTAAGCGCCTATTAAGGAGCAAAGACAATGGGAACAGAAAAGAAAAAAGGGTTCTTCGCAACAATCTGGGAATCCATGACCAAGACCGGCGGGTGTTGCGGGTCCGGAGAAACCTGCTGCGGTCCGGCAAATGAAGATGGCAAGAAAGACGCTGAGAGCGAGGCCGCAGAAGAATCCGATGAATAAAAAGGAAAACGACAAGGCTCCCGGGTACAGGGAAATTGCAGTGCTCAGTATTGTTCCCGGCATTGTCGGCGTCTTGATATTGGTAAGCTGGGCATTAGCCTGGTGGGAAATTGGTCCGCGTTTTCTTAACGCCGGATTAGCACTGTTTGCCACACTCTTTGGCGGGTACCTGAGGTTTGTTGCGGGCTTCAAGGATATCTATAACCGGAAAATAACGGTCAATGTTTTTGTTACCGTTGCCCTTATTGCGACAATTGCAGTCGGCGAGTTTAGGGCGGCGGCTGTCATCGTATTCATCATGGCGGTAGCTGGTGCACTGGAATCGTATACTCTTGACAAGACTCGCAGAAGCATCAGGAACCTGCTGGATCTTGCCCCCAAAATGGCAACGGTGCGACGCGGCGACGAAGAAATTGTCATTGGCGCCAATGAGGTCAAGGTTGGTGATATAGTGGTCGTCAGACCGGGCGGGCGTATTCCCATCGACGGAATTGTAGTTGCAGGAGCAAGCTGCGTTAATCAGGCGCCAATTACCGGAGAGTCAATACCGGTCGAGAAGTCCAGGGGCGGTGAAGTTTTTGGGGGAACATTGAATGAAACCGGCCGACTGGAAATCCGGACCGCCAGGATCGGCCCGGACACTACATTAGCGAAAATAGTCCATCTTGTCGAGCAGGCCCAGGGAACAAAAGCTCCTATCCAGAATCTTGCCGACCGTTTCACGGTATGGTTTTTGCCGGCGGTCCTGGTGTTAGCGGCAATAGCATATGTTGGGTATGCTGGGTCGAACGAAGAAAAAACGAAGGTCGCCGTGTCGGTTCTTTTGGTTGCATGTCCCTGCGCCTTTGCGATTGCGACGCCGACGGCCGTAACCGCCGGCATATCCAATATGGCCCGCCGTGCCGTGCTTATCAAAGGCGGGATATTCCTTGAACTGGCCAGGAAAATGGACGTGCTCCTTGTAGACAAGACCGGCACATTTACGCTTGGCAGGCCAAGAGTAAAAGAGGTTGTCGCCTTTGACGGAGTACCGAAAGAAGAGGTCCTGCGTTTAGCCGCCGTAGCCGAGAAATATTCGGAGCACCCGTTAGCCAGATCGGTCATGACTCACGCCAAAGAGTGCGGCATTCAGATCCCCGATCCCCATGAGTTCAAGATTGAAGTCGGGATGGGCGTTACCGCGCGGCTGGACGGCAGGAAGTTGTTAGTCGGCAAAAGCGCATTTTTGCAGAACATGGGCGTCGCTATCTCCGAAGATGTCGAGCGGGCGGTTGCAGAGCAAACAGACCGCGGCAGAACAACTATTCTTGTGGCCAATGATTTGAAGCCGATCGGCTTGATAGCCATTGCCGACGAGATTCGCCCTGAGACCGCCGATGCAATTGCATCCCTCAAAGCAACAGGTCTTAAGAACATCACAATGCTGACGGGAGACAATCACAGCGTGGCTGAAGCCGTTGCCACAGAAATCGGAGTGGATGATTTTCAGGCCGAGCTTCTTCCGGAACAAAAACTGCAATTTGTCGCCAGGCTTCAGGAACAGGGCAAAGTTGTCGGCATGATTGGTGACGGCATCAACGATGCTCCGGCATTGGCGTTGGCTGATGTCGGTATCGCCATGGGTGCGGCGGGTGCGGATGTGGCGGTTGAAACAGCGGATGTGACTTTGATGAATGACGATCTCTCGCGAGTCGTAAACTTCATGGAGATGTCGAAGAAGGTCATGTTGCGTATTAAGATCAACATCTTCTTTTCGATCATGTACAATGTAATCGGTTTTATTCTTGCCGGCTTCGGAATGCTCACGCCCGTAATGGCGGTCATTTTCCAGGAGGCCGGCTGCATTACAGTGGTCTTCAGTTCGACGCTTCTTTTGTGGTCGAAAACTTCGGCCGCGGTTAAAGAGCGGTAACAGATGACGGGAAGGGACAAGACAATAATGAAAGTACTGTTTCTTTGTACGGGCAATTCGTGTCGCAGCCAGATGGCCGAAGGCTGGGCGAAGCACCTCAAGTCCGATTGTGTTGAGGCGTACTCCGCCGGGATCGAGACGCACGGTCTGAATCCAAATGCCGTTAAAGTCATGGCCGAAGCCGGTGTCGATATATCGGGCCATCGCTCCAGGGGCATCGATGAGTTCAAAGACATGGATTTTGATTATGTCGTAACGGTCTGCGGACATGCAAACGAGCACTGTCCGGTTTTTCCGGGCAAGACGACGGTGATTCATGTCGGTTTTGACGATCCGCCGAAACTTGCTGAGAAGGCGGCAAGTCCAGAAGAGGCGCTGGACTGTTACCGCCGCGTTCGCGATGAGATAAGGGCCTTCGTTGAGACCCTGCCTGACAGTCTGACTGAAAGCAAGCCGTAACCATCGACATTTACAGGAAAGACAATGACAAAGAAAGCTAATGCCAAAGGCCTGAGTGTTTTTGAAAAGTATCTGACAGTGTGGGTCATCCTCTGTATCGCGGGAGGGATCGCCCTTGGCAAAGTCGCGCCCAACTTTGCCGGCTGGCTGGACGGCCTGGCGATCAGCGTCAAAGGCGCCCCCGTCGTGTCGATACCGATTGCGATATGTTTGTTCTGCATGATGTACCCGATCATGGTGAAGATCGATTTCGCCGAGGTCGTAAAGGCGGGCAGGAGCATAAAGCCCGTCGTCCTGACACTGTTTATCAACTGGGCGATCAAACCCTTTACGATGTTTGCCATTGCGTTTCTATTCTTCGGGGTTATCTTCAAAGGATATATCGGCGCAGACGCAAAGGATATTATCAACCTGCCTCTTGGTGCCACGGCCCAGGTGGGTGAAGAATACGGAGCCGGAACGGTTATACTTGATGACAACGGTGTTAAGATGCTCGAAGTGCCCCTTTGGCGAAGCTACCTGTGGGGAGCGATACTGTTGGGCATTGCGCCCTGTACGGCGATGGTTCTTGTGTGGGGCTATCTTGCCAAAGGAAACGACGGCCATACCCTTGTGATGGTCGCGATAAACTCACTGACGATGCTATTGCTGTACGGCCCATTGGGCGGCTTGCTGTTGGGCATAGGCAAATTGCCCGTGCCGTGGCAGGCTTTGGTCTTGTCGATAAGTATATATGTGGCTTTGCCGCTTGCGGCGGGATTCGTCTCACGTAAACTGATCATTGCCCATAAAGGCCAGCAGTGGTTCAAGGAGAAGTTCCTGCATGTCCTTACCCCTGTCACCATCATAGCGCTTCTCATTACGCTCGTACTGCTGTTCAGCTTCAAGGGCGAAACGATCCTTAAAAAACCGCAGACCATCCTCTGGATCGCGATACCGCTTTTCATCCAGACCGTCCTCATCTTCGCCTTGGGTTACGGCCTGAGCAAAGTCCTCAAACTCCGCTACGCAGACGCCGCCCCCACAGCAATGATAGGCGCATCCAACCACTTCGAGGTCGCGATAGCAACCGCAACAATGCTCTTCGGCCTGTCATCCGGCGCTGCACTTGCAACAGTTGTAGGCGTACTCATCGAAGTACCCCTAATGCTAATGTTAGTCAAAATCTGCCTGAAAACACAACACATCTTTGCCACCGAAAAAGCGTAGTTAAACATGTATGCGCAAACCCCGATATAATCAGGGTTGCATTTTGTCGCCGGGGGCCTAAAATCGCGGTTTTAGTGACCCTGTCTTGATCCTGTGGAATAATCTATGGATGCTGACAAACTTGAAAAATGCTCTTCTGCGATAACGCTTTCGGATATGGAAGTGTTTGTGTTTCCAGAGCTTATGTACAGCCTGGTTTTGGCCAATATCATGAGCCCCGTCATCTGGGAGTGGCGCGATGTCGACTGCTTTAAGCGGCTGGAGGGCAAGAGCCCGTACAAGAGGCTCATGCGGCTCAAGCAGTATATCATGGACGAGTACGAGTTTAATCTGGACCTGAATACCTGGGGGCTGACGCGCCAGGACCGGGAGTTGAAGCGGTTTGCGCGGTTCATTTCGCCGGAGGATATCGGCAGGAGCAATGCACTGTTTGGCTATCACGGAGACAAGTACTATTTCGATGTGGATATCCGCAAGCATTTCGGATTGGACAAATACGACGGCGACGTGATCCCGTACTGGAAGACCGAGACCGCCGAAGCCATGACCGCCTTTCACCGCAAAGAGGGATACCGGACAGGCGCCGGCGAGTGTGTGTCGCTGTCAACGCTCTATGCGGCGGCGGCGTTTATTGTCTGTGGGATTCCGCTGGAAGATATCTACATGGTCCTGACCCCGCTGCATTCGCAGAATTTCCTCGACATCCAGGACGGCGTGCTGACCAACAACCGGCGGATCGTTACCAAGACAATGTGGTTCAACGGCACGGCCTTGAGCGAGAAGGCACAGCGCGCCCTGCGCAATGAACAGGTTACCATTGTCGCCCATTCGACAGGTTATGTGCATTGCATGTATGACAAGGCGACGATGAGTAAAGACGCTTATCGGCGCTTTGCGGGGTTGCTGGACGATTTTCTTACGACGGCGCTGACGGCGCTGACATTGGCGAATTTCCTCCGGTGCAATCCGCGTTACCAAAAGTTCTTTCAGTTTTGCAGAAAGCGGCGCGGAGAGTCGATGTTCATTAAGGCCGAAGTCCTGTTTCATTATGAGCACGGCAGTAATTTCAGGATCTCCGACGGAACATTCGACAAGCTGATCGGCGAGGTTTCCAATGAAGATTATTCGCTGCACAAGGCGCCGGATCGGTTGTGCTGCGAACAACTAATGGCCTTCATCGAGTACGAAAAAATCGACTTTCACAAACGCGCCGACAGGGACAGGCTCGAAAATTACCTGAAAGCCTTCCTGCCCGACGCCGAGGCTTTTGCTGACGACCTGTTCGATTTCCTGCACACCGAAGCACGCCTGCCGAGTGCACAGAAGGATTATGTCCCGAGTGCGCCCATTGAAATATCCATCGAGCAAAGCAGACAGGAGATCATCGATTATCTGCAAAGTGTCCGCGCAGAGAATGCGACCGCCGATCTTGCATTTTATGCATATCGCGATATGGATACCTGCGACTGGGCGCCCTTCATCAAGGCGGCCCTGGAGCGGAACCCCGTTTCGATTGAAGCGACCAAAGACAAATCCATCAGGGAGATTTGTGATTGGCTAAATCACATGCCGGACGAATCGATCTACGAGGGCAATCGTCTTGCCCAGCCGGACGAACTGGCTAACTTCGGTACCGGCGACGGCGTTGAGAAGGCGATTCTGTTAGCTGATATCATTGGCAGCCGCCAGCCGCAGCAGCGTATGGAACTGGCGATCGACGGCCGGCATGTTGCGCTCAAGGCCGATGCCGAATACACCTTTACCTCCAACAAAAGCCTTGCCAAAACACTTCTCCTGCAGCCGGCTGGGTAATTTCGGATAAATCCATGAATCACACAGGCCCTGGAAAAATAAACACCCCAGCGACATTAGCGTGCGTGGCCGCCCTCTTGTGCTGGTCGGTCGGGCCGATCTTCATCAAGTACCTGACCGGCTACCTTGACCTGTGGACACAGAATCTTCTGCGGTATCTGTCGGCGTGCCTGTTCTGGCTGCCCTTTCTGCTCTGGTCTGTGCACAAAAGGCGCCTCGACCACAGTGTGTGGCGGCGGGCGATCCTGCCCGCTTCGGCAAACGTTATCCTGCAGAGTTTCTGGGCCGGGGCGTTTTATTATCTCGACCCGGCCTTTATGAACCTGATCGTAAAATCCTCGGTAATCTGGATCGCGGGATTCTCGCTCGTATTCTTTGCCGAGGAGCGCGGCCTCATCAAGAGCGGACGATTCTGGCTTGGGCTGATTCTATCGATGACAGGCGTGGTGGGTGTGCTGATCTTCAAAGAAGGTTTCGGCAGCCAGCGAACGACAACAGGCGTATTGATTGCGCTGGCCGCCGCGTTTTTCTGGGGGCTCTACACGGTGTTTATTCGAATTGCGTTTCGCAACATCGACAGCCGGGCGGGCTTCGGCGTGATCAGCATTTACACGGTAGCCGGCCTTGCCATATTAGCGGTGCTGTTCGGCGATATCGGCCAAAGTGCAGCCATGCCGGCCTGGCCCTGGGCCTGCGTCGTCATCTCCGGCATCGTCAGCATCGCATTTAGCCATGTCCTGTATTACGCGGCAATGCGCCGAATCGGCGCAACCATCCCCTCGCTTGTACTGTTAGCCACGCCGTTTACAGTCCTTGCGGTCTCGCACGTCGTATTCGGCGAATCACTAAACGGCCCGCAATGGCTCTTCGGCATGGTCCTCCTCGCCGGAGCAGCCCTTGCCATCTGGGCCCAGGACCACCTCAGATAAAGTGCCGATCGGTGATCATTCATACAACACAAACATGGGATTACTTGCAAGCAATCCTGATTATGATAGAATTATTCACAATGGAACCGTCCTGAGAATCAAAGGGCATCGAACAATAGAAGCCGATTTTGGGACAATAGTTTATGAAGGATTGACTTGGGCAGATAAACAGACGACGGAAGGTATTGTCTCTTAAAAGAAAGGAAACAGGACAATGAATTCTCTCAGGAGATGTATGTGTGTGATAAATCATGAGGTGCCCGACAGAGTACCTGTCATTGCCCAGGACGCACAAGTTGCCGCATACTTAGCCGGATTGAATTGTATAGAATACGCAACAGATGCCGATAAACGAGCCTCGGCAATAATCGAGCAGCGCCGGAGATTCGATTATGATGGAGCGATAATTGGTGGTGATACAGTATGTCTCGCCGAAGCTGTCGGTGTCCAGGTCCAGTATTCAGAAACCCAGGGCCCAAGATGGAAGGCCGGCTGTCTGGAAGATTATAACAACATCGACAAACTCAAACTACCCGATCCCATGAAAGACGCCAGATTGCCGGTTTGGGTCGATACGGTCAGGAAGGTTGCTGAAAAAATCGGCAATGAGTATCTTGTCGTCGGGCGCGCCGATCAGGGGGCTTTCAGTCTTGCGTCCATGATGCGCGGTATGGAAGATTTTTTCATGGATATCGCCGTTGCGGCATCGGATGAAAAACTAAAGGAAGGAATACATAAACTACTGCAATACTGCAATGATTGCCAATATGAATTTATTAAGGCATTAAAGGCGGCCGGTGCTCACGTTGTCACAACAGGCGACTCTATTGCCGGGCCGTCGGTCTGCTCGCCGGCGACTTATGAGGAATACTGCCTGCCATACGAAAAACAGATGGTGGAAAAGTGCAACCAAATTGGCATCCCATATTCTATTCATATCTGCGGGCGTACCGATCCCATTATTGGCAAATGGCTCGAGGCCGGTGCTGCGATATGGGAGATCGATCATAAGACCGATTTTGCAAATGCAAGGGAGATGACCCGCAATAAGGTGGCAATTATTGGAAATCTTGACACATCGGAAATGGTTGCCGGTACGCCCGAGATGGTGCTGAAGGCTGCCGAAGCAATAATCAATATCTGCAAACCCGAATGCGGTCTTATCTTGAGTTCAGGCTGTCTTTTGGCGCCGAACACGCCGGTAGAGAACCTGCAGGCCTTGTCGGATGCAGCAAGAAAGTACGGCGGATATTAGAATGATTTAATAAGGAGATGCTTGATGCTTGATTTTAGATTTCATAATGATACGGAAATTATATTTGGTAAAAATTCAGAAAAGGCCACAGGAGAAGAGACATTAAAATATACAAAAAAAACGCTGCTCTGCTGCTCTGGAGGCCCCGGCACCGATAACATAGTTGCCCGAGTAAAGGGATTTCTCACCGCCGCCGGAGTCGAATACGTCGAACTTTCCGGCATTAAGCCCAACCCTGAACAGGACAGGGTGTACGAAGGAATCGACATCGTCAAAAAGGAGAACCTGGATTTCATCCTTGCTGTCGGGGGGGGCAGCGTAATAGACACCGCCAAAGCCGTCGCAGCAGGGGTCGAATATGAAGGCGACTTCTGGGATTTATTCAAGGGCGAAGCCCCCACTACAAAAGCACTGCCCATCGGCGTGGTCTTAACCTTCTCCGCCGCCGGAAGCGAATCCTCCAACGGTTCGGTGGTTACAAATACCACAACGGGTCGTAAGCTTGCGATTGTCGATAACTGTCTTAGGCCCAGGTTTGCGATCCTCAATCCGGAGCTTACCTATACCCTGCCTGCATTCCAGACGTTCTGCGGAACGGCGGATATTATGTCACACGTAATGGAGAGATATTTCACCAGTACTACACACACCGATCTCAGCGACAGACTCTGCGAGAGCATCATAAAATCTGTAATCAAAAACGCCCTCATAATAAAAGACAATCCCAACGACTACAACGCACGCGCTGAGATCATGTGGGCATCGACGCTGGCCCACAACGACCTGGTGGGCAGAGGCCGGGCGGAGGACTGGGTATCGCACCTGATCGGCATGGAAATCAGTGCGATCTACGATTCGGTTCACGGGGCGACCCTGTCGATCATAACCCCCTGCTGGGCAAGATACGTTTACAGGGAAAACATAGATCGTTTCGCACAGTTTGCTGTCCGCGTATTCGACGTCGAGTATGACTTTGAGAACCCTGAAAGAACCGCCGTAAAAGGAATAGACCTGCTCGAAGCATTCTTCCGGGACCTGGGCTTACCCACGAAACTTTCACAAATCGGAATCGATACAAACGAAAGGTTCGAGGAAATGTCCAGGAAATCCTTTGCAAACGGCCCCATCGGTTCCATTAAACCGTTGACAGATAAAGATTGCTATAACATTTTAACGATGGCCCAATAGAATTACAACGCTTGGCCAGGCAAGGATGTATGTCATGAAAATCGATTCGATTATTGTTGGTGCCTATTTTCTGATCGTATTTGTCGCCGGCTATTTCGTTAGTCGGCACTACAAGAAGGCCTCGGCGGGAGAATTTATTACAGGAGGACGCGACAGAACATGGTACCAGGTTGCGTTTGCCTTGTTTGCGATGGCTGCCGATCCCGCCATTCTCAGCTTGTGCGGACTGGGATTTTTGTGGGGTTTCTACATAATCCAATGGAACAGCGTGCATATGTGGTTCACAGCCTGGTTTGCGGCGATGTTTATCGTTCCGATTTACTGGCGGTCGAAAATAGTTACAACGCCCGAGTACCTCGAGAAACGTTTCTCCCTGCCATGTCGATCATTGTTTTCGTTACTGCTGACGGCGGCGTTGATAATCACTTTAGCTGGTGCGGTTTATCTCGGGGCACGCCTTTTGAAACACGCTCTCGATTGGCCCCTTCTGACAAGTGTCATCCTGGTATCGGCCTTAATCGGCTTCTACGTGATCCTGGGTGGAATGAAAACCGTTCTGACCATGGATTTCTACCAGGGGATATTCGTAATAATCACTTTGATCATAGTGATTATTGCTGTTGTCAATAAGGTTGGTGGCCTTGGTGTTCTTGCGAATTCAGCAATAAATGCAAATGCCGGAGTGAGTATCCACACAATAGTTCCACCTTCGGACTGGTCATTGATGACGGAAAAATTCTTTCCAATGCAGGCGATCCTGTTATGGGCGCCAATTACGGGCCTGGCATGGTTGGCCTGTAATTTTTCGATGGCCCAGCGCCTGCTTGCCGCCAAAAGTGAAGCTCACGCACAGAAAGGTCTTCTGGCCGTTTCCATTCTCGCGGTATTTTATCCACTCGCTTCGTTTGTAGTCGGCTGTATGATGCGTATCAAAATGCCCGACATCAAGCCCGACGATGCTTTTATTTTAGCAATCATTGAACTGGTTCCCGTTGGTTTGCGTGGTTTTTTAATCGCCGGGCTTATGGCGGCATTGCTCTCGACTGTCGACGGAATGCTCACTGCTTCTTCTGCGCTTTTCGCCGAGGACTTCTATCTACGAATCATCAGGAAAAATACAAGCCCCGATGAGTTAAAAAAAGTCGTACGTATCGCTGAGGTCTTCACGATACTCCTTGCCCTTGCTATTGTGCCGATCATCCATAAATCCGAATCTGTGATGCAATTCATCCAGACTTTTTACTCCTATGTTTTCGGTGTTATTATGGCAATCTACCTGATCGGGATATTCACCAAAAGACTCGCCCCATGGTCCGGATTCATCGCGATGATAACCAGTGTCATTCTTACTATATTACTGGATATATTCACCGATGTTAATTTTGCTTACATCGGGGTCTTTTCCTTTGTTGTCACCAATGTTATCTTTTTCACTTTGAGTATTTTCGAGCACAAGCGAACACCGATGATCGATCTTGAAAACCTGACGATACATACGCTGCCGGATACAAAAGGCCCGTGGGTCGGCCTCAAAGCGTGGCCCGGATTATGGAAATGGGCGTTGGCTGTGGCGGCATCCTGGGTTGCGTTCTCATGTTTTTGGGAACTATTAATGCGCCATCTCGCCAATCAATCAGTATAGTTTGAAATCAGAATAACCATGAAAGGAAAGAAAATGAAGTACACCCTGGCACAGGTAGCCAATACAATTGACACATCACTGCTCAACCCGTCAATGCCTGAATCGGTATTGGAAGAAGGGTGCAAAACCGCGCTGAAGTACAACACCGCGAGCGCTTGTGTAATGCCGTACTTCCTGAAACGCTGTGCCCAAATCCTCAGCGGCAGTGAAGTCAAGGCCAGTACTGTGATCGGTTTCCCTCATGGCTCAAACACTACCTCGGTCAAGATTGCCGAAACACAGCAGGCCCTGGCCGACGGTGGACAAGAGCTTGACGTGGTTGTTAATATCAGCAAGGTGCTCAGCGGCGACTGGGACTATGTCCGCAATGAACTCAAGCTTATCGTCGAGATGGTCCGTGAACACAAGCAGAAGACCAAGATCATTTTCGAGAACTGTTATTATGATGACGCGCAGAAAATCAAATTATGTGAAATCTGTGCGGAAATAAAGCCCAACTGGGTAAAGACTTCAACCGGATACGGAACAGGCGGAGCCACGATCCCCGACCTGAAACTCATGCTCGAGCATTCGCCAAAACCAATTGAAGTAAAAGCCGCCGGTGGCGTACGAACCCTGGACGGCTTGATAGAAGTGCTTGACCTGGGTGTCACGCGCGTCGGCTCGACCAGGACTATCGAGTTCTGCGATGAATTCAAGAAAAGATATCCGGAGAATGTTTGATGTTGTTTCTCTGTAGACCTCAGCAGGAGATGTACGATGGATAATATTCCGCAGTTGTATGAAGCCAGAAATCAGAAGACGATGGAATTGGTCACTGAAACGTTTAATTTCAACAATGCTGCAGGCGCGCCATTTATCATTAACAATGCCAATTATTTCCTGTTCGGGTATCCTGAAAGCGAGATACCCGACGATTACATTACTAATCCTGAAACCATGTATAAAAGGCAGGTTGCCCAGTTCCAGCGGCACTTTGAGTTGGTTGAAGACAACTATGTTCCATACCTGATGCCATGGTTTGGAACCGGTGTTCTGGCTTCCGGGTTCGGAACGAAGATCAATTACTTACCCAAAATGGATCCTGCTACCGAAACAACTGAATACATTGTGAAAGACATCTCGGACATAAAAAAGCTGCGAGTGCCCGACCCTTTCAAAGACGGGATCATGCCCGATGTGCTGGAACGAATAAAGTATTTTCAGGAAAACAGCAACATCCCCATTAACTTCACTGACAACCAGGGGCCTTTGACTACCGCCGTCCAGGTTCTTGGTTATGAAAAACTATTCTACTGGTTTCAGGATTATCCCAAAGAAATGCATTATCTGATGGATTTACTCAGTGATGCGGTGATTAATTGGGTAAAAGCACAGAAGGAAGTAATAGGCGAGCCCTTAGATGAGTGCATAGGCAATCAAGGCGTGCCTGTTCCTAAAGGTACAGGAGTGTGGTTCTCCGATGACGACGCGGTGCTGCTTTCGCCGGAAATGTACCGTGAGTTTGTAGCGCCTTATAACGATAGAATCATGAAAGAATTTGGCACGGGGATTGTTCATTACTGTGGATGCGCCAACCAGCACATAGAGACGTTCCTTGATATGAAGTATTTGAAAGCGTTGAACACGTTTTCCCTGGGAGACGCAGAGGCATTATTGGAATTGAAAAAGAAAACAGAAGACAGGATTGTGATAATAGCTTGCGACTTTACCCCTGTAGATTACGAGCAATACTATAAAGGGCTGTTTGAAGAAAATAATATGTCAAGAAAAGGTTTGGTAGTTCAATCCCTGCTTGCTCCTACCATCGGCGTGAAGAACAAGAATTATGAGTTGATAGACAGGGATGAATCTGACGTCTTACCCGAGCTTGGCGCAATACTTGACAAATATCTCAGAGGATATTAAAATTTGCGTGTCAAGAGTCTGGAATTTGCAGGAAAGGAATAGGAGATGAAGAAGAGCATTGCATGTACAATTCAAATGGCCATTTTCTTGTTGCCAATGGCAATAACATCATACGGCGCCGAAGAGGCAAAGAATCCAAAGCAACCGGTGCGGCATTCGTTTCTTTGCAGTGATGTCGGAGTTAAGCGCGTTTTCAAGATATCGGCGGCCGGAGAGATTGAGTGGGAGTATCCGGCAGATCAATGCACTGACGCCTGGATGCTTAAAAACGGCAATGTCCTGATGAACTTTACGGGGAAAACGCGCGGTGTTCGAGAGGTCACCCCCGATAAGAAAATAGCCTGGGAGTATACGACCGACAGCGAGGTATGGGGTTGTCAGCGGCTGGACAATGGAAATACGCTGATCGCCGAGTGTACAGCCAAGCGCTTGATCGAGGTCGATCGTAAAGGAAAGATCGTCAAGATTGTGCCCGTCAAATCTACCGGCAACGTGCACATGGGAATGCGCCATGCACGGAAATTGGCAAACGGCAACTATATAGTCTGCCTTCTCGACGATAAGGCTGTTTGGGAGTACGATTCTTCCGGCAAGCTGATACGCCAAATCAAAGTGCCTGACATGGCGTTTAGCGCGATTCGACTGAAGAATGGCAACACTCTAATCGGCTATCGCGGCGGGGTCATCGAGGTGGATCCGAAGGATAAAGTGGTGTGGCATCTGACTCAGAAGGATCTGCCGGATGTAAAGCTGTACTGGATCTGCTGTATTCAGCGGCTTGGCAACGGCAATACGGTAGTCGGCAACTGGTTTATCCATAAGCGTCGGACTGACAGCACACCGTTCTTCGAGGTGACCGGCGAAAAAAAGGTCGTCTGGCGGGCTGACATGCATGAGCGTATGTTTGATCCGGTATCGATTCAGATACTGGACGTCAAAGGTTATCCGCTTCGCTGAATTCCATCTTGTATAAAGTACGTTTCTGCCGGCTTACAAATTGAGAGAGTTAACCTTTGGACCTTGACGCATTATTTGCGACGTACTTCGACGTCAAGATACCTTACGCCCCATTGGAGGGCCTCTTGGTGGGTGGCAAAGAAGACATCCAGGCGGTCTCCTTTAATGGCGCCGCCTCTGTCGAGAACCTGTACCGGGGTTGAGTTATTGTACCCGGGAATGAGCATTTCCGTGCCGAATGAATATCGCCTGTCGGCTGCGGCAAACGTATCGCCCGGACGTATCCTGTGGCCGTTGGCGGTTATTCCATCGGAGTATTGGCCGCAGCATTTCGGGCACGGGCAATAGGCGGTTACCCGCATTCGCACGGTTTGCCATGCATCGCCTGTATCAGCGGCATAGCCCGGGACACAAACGGCTGCCGCCAGGACAATCACACTGAAGACCGTCCTGACATTAAGACCAAAACCACGAAAATCTGAGACCTGATCCGCTCTTTTCATCGACCCCCCCCATTTTATGACTGTTGTTGTTGGCGTTATTGTACCATAAAAACCGTCTCAATTCAACGAAATAATGGACTTAAACGCGCAAAAACGGGGTTTTGGGGGTTTGAGCGGAAAAGCAGAGTTCTTATGGGCCCCTGCCAAAAAGGATACATTATGTATGCCGAAAGACGGCAACGCCCCTGTGGGTTATTCGACTATTAGCACTTGCGAGAGGCCGGGCGTCAGCAAATCGTAGACCAGCAGGACGTCTCTATCGTTCATGCGGATACACCCGCGTGAAACGGCGTGGCCGACCTGCCTTGAGTTTCTGGTGCCGTGAATGGCAAAACCCGTCCTGCCCTCGGCGGCTCCCTTGAGACCTTCCAGTCCTATCCACCGCGAGCCAAGAGGGTAATCCGAGTCCGTGCCTCTGTAGATTACTCCGCTATCCGGATCGGTCCAGAGAGGCTTTACCAGCTTGCCGCCGGGTTTGACGCGCCAAAGGCCCGTTGGCGTTTCCCTGTCGGCACTGCCTAATCCCACGGAGAAACTGCGAACAAAAGTGTCCTGAAGATATAAATCCATGGTAAAAGTCGAACGACATATGCTGACGTGAAACGGGCCATTGATGACCTTGATCGATTCATCCGCCCGCAGAGCTTCAGGTTTCACGATATTGTTGACCCGCATAAGTATTTGATACGGCACCTTGAATTTCCTGCCAATTTTTCCAAGTCGCCCGCCGGGTTTGACCTTGTAACTTCCGCAGAGCGTATCTCCCGGCAAAACAGTTCTGCTGAACAACCACTTGTCGGCAAGACTTGAGAGCTGCTTTTTTACAAGCGTCGACTGCTGCCGGCTCAAAGGTGTTGACAGCATCTCGTTTAACTTGTCCCGTGCCTCGATTATCCCGGCTGGCTTTGCAGTAACCAAACTGTTAATCTCAGCGATAAGTGCCTTTGGTTCGCCAGTTATTTCGCGCGTCGATGCGGGCGCCTCCGGCAAATCCCGCTCCGGAGCAGCTCCGTACTCAAACGGGACGCGCGGGCTGTCTTCTGTTGATTCTGCAACCGACCGGCGTATGGGCCTCAGTCCGGAACGTATGTTCGCGCTGTCTGCTTTGGCGTCGTTTACCGTTGGCGCCGATTCGGCTTCTTTGCCGCCGAAACCAAAAGCACTGTTGGGACCACGGGTCAGGAACTTTGCCGCCGCAATAACCAGCACAACCAGGAAAATATATGCCCACCGACGCCTTCGGCTTCTTCGCTTGCCGTATTTACGATATGAACTCCCATGATAACGGGCCATATTACTCTCCTGAAAATCACCGGTACATCCGGGGTATTCTTTGTTACCACTGCCGGTGATCGTCCATCACATCTTTCCACAGGTCCAGGTTTTCCATATACATACTGGTGCCCCGGGCGACAGAGTTCAGGGGCTCGTTAACCGTTTCGACTCTCAAACCGGTCGCATTTGCGAATACCTTTTCCATCCCTCGAAGCAGTGAGCCGCCGCCACAAATATATATGCCGTTGTCAACCAAATCAGCGGCTAATTCGGGCTTGGCCTTCTCCAGCGTCGCAGTTACCGCATTGATAATGGAGCCTATCGGCTTGTGGAGAGCCGACCGGATCTCCTCGCTTGTTACAACCACCGTTCTGGGCAGGCCGGAGACAGTGTCTCTGCCGGCAACCTCCATCGTCATTTCTTCATCCAGCGGTACAGCCGATCCGATCTCTATCTTGACTGTCTCGGCGGTCGTCTCGCCGACAAGAAGGCCGTAGGTTCTTTTAAGATGGGCGACTATCGCTTCATCCATATCGTCGCCGCCGACACGAACCGATACGCAACTGGCAACATCAGCCAGGCTCAATATGGCGACTTCCGTCGTTCCGGCGCCAATATCGATTATCATTGAAGCCGTAGGATCCGTTATAGGCAGTCCCGACCCGATTCCCGCCGCCATCGGCTCGTCAACCAGATAAACCTTGCGGGCGCCTGCGCGTTCGGCGCTTTCTATCACCGCCCGACGCTCAACCGAGGTTATCCCGCTCGGTACGGCGATTACCACTCGCGGTTTGAATACATTTGCCACGCTGCTGTTGCACGATTTCTTGATAAAGTAGCTCAAAATTGCCTGGGTCATCTCGAAATCACCGATTACACCGCCTTTGAGAGGTCTTATAGCGCTGATTGAGCGGGGTGTTTTACCGAGCATGTCGTGAGCAACCGAACCAACGGCCTGACCGTTGTTTAGAACAGTCCTGGTCCTTTTGTCAATCGCAACCACAGTCGGTTCGTTTAGAATAATTCCTTTGCCACGCACAGATACGAGGGTATTGGAAGTGCCAAGGTCAATACCAATGTCCATAGCGAACCAACCCAACATCACATCCAACAGCATTTTGACTTTTTTCAAAAGCATTTCCGGCTCCTTCCCAAGGATAAACGCCTCAAATCTTCAACGGCTTCAAATCACCAGTGCAATTCACCATCCCCTGCCTGAACCAGTCGGTTCTGTCGGATTCGGACTTTCGCCGGGAATTACTC
>SDBV01004495.1_pt1 | contig 20017 bp, 16 predicted proteins | sample 2277081 | NCBI WGS metagenome assembly SDBV01 (sample SAMN10402039, study PRJNA504765) | marine sediment metagenome | isolation source: marine sediment core GS10_PC15, 223 cmbsf | place: Arctic Ocean: Southern Knipovich Ridge | collected 2010 | reverse complement strand
ATGCTGCCCACCAGGAACCGGACCATATGGTGCAGGAACCGGTCGGCGGCAACATGGTACACCAACCTCCGTGGCTGCTGCTCCCATTGGGACAGGTGCACATCACAGTCGGTGGAGTCCTGTGCCACTTGAGCTTTGGCGAACCCCTCGAAGTCATGCCGCCCCTCCACCAGGCCGGCACAACTGTGCAACAGCTCGGGAGCGATGGTAAAGCGCACCGGCCAGACATATTGGCGACCCACTACCGGGTGGTCGGTGGCCAAGGCATAGCTGTACCGCCGCCCGGCGGCACTAAACCGGGCGTGAAAATCATCCCCGGCCGGCGACACAGCCTGCACCCGGACATCCTCCGCCAGCTGACTATTGATGGCCCCGCATAACTGTTTCGGCGTCAGGTTAGTCTCCAGCTTGATGCTGGCCACCTGGCCCCGGGCGTGGACCCCGGCGTCGGTGCGGCCGGCGCCGTTCACCACCACTCGTTGCCCACCGATGACCCGTTGCAGGGCCGCTTCCAACTCGCCCTGCACCGTACGGTCGCTGGGTTGCGACTGCCAACCCTTGAAAGCCGTGCCGTCATATTCAATTACCAGCTTGAAGTTTAAAGCATCCACCCGCCGCCGCCCAGCAAAACCAGAATCGCCAGGGTCCAGCCGGTGTCTGCGGTCCGAAACGGCACCGGCGTGAGTTGCCCCCGGGGCACCACCCGGCCGTATCCCCGCTGGTCCATCACCACTCCCAGCTGATCGGCCCGGGCCAACGACCGCGAAAGGACCGGGAGCAGGTTACCACCGTAAAAGCGTACCTTCTGCCCCAGGTTGGCCGGCGGGGCAAAACCGAGGGCCCGGTTGAAACGCTCCAGACGGGCATACTCCCGGCGTACCTGAGGAATAAAAACCAGGATCAGCCGCAGGATCTGCAGCAGGTCCTCTGCCCGGCGGCTGTGCCACCGGGACTTGTCGAGCAGCGTCTTTAAGCTGTCTACGATCCGCTGGGCGCTGATCCCCTCGCGGAGCACACCCATTACAGCGGACAGACCAATGAAGCGCGCCAGGATGATAGCCTCACCGGCTATCACAGACCTAAAGCCCTGCCCCGGTTCCACTAACCAGGTAATCAGCACGTGGACCGTGAAAAACAGCAGGGTCCAGGGGAGCATCAGCCGCACGCTGCCCACTATCGGCCGCACGCTCAGCCCCAACAACATAGTCAGGGCCAGGAAACACGAGGTGCTGTAGGCCAGCTGCTGCCAATCTGCGGCCAGGGAAACGGTCAGCAGTCCGGCCAATGCCAAAATAATCCGCACCAGGGGGTTATGGTCGCCGCGGAAACCTGGGGGGTCGCTGGCAGACACCTCAGAATTCCCATCTCAATCTCAGCAGACCCCCGGCCGCGGCCGGTAGCGGAAGGACGGCCGCCTCGGGCATGGTCCTGGTGAGAAACAGAATGTTGATGGCCGCTAATACCCGGTTCACTACCAGGCCGCTGAGGGCGATGGTGGCTGTCTGGTCCCATCGCAGGCTGCTGTGCCGCAGCTCCCGATAGCGCTCGCGGTGCGTGGGCCCCTCCCAATCCCAATCGGCATCACTGCCGGTTATATAGACGGCCGCTATGTTGCGCCGCCGGAGCTGCTCCTGATTATACTCCCCGATATTGTCCCAGGCCCCCAGCCGGAAATAATAAATATCCGGCCTGGACCGGTTGCTGACACCGGCGTACTGAGCCGCGTAGGACCGGTAATCGTCCCGGTTGACCGCCGCCCATTTGTTGGCAGTGGCCATACTCAGCCATAGCCCCGCCTCGGCTACCAGGAAGCGGCGGGCCCAATCATCCGCCCCCAGGGTGCGTTGCCCCCAACCCGGCAGCACCAACGATCGCAGCACCGCTCCCTTGCGCGCCGAATCGCTGGGTTGTTGAGCGCTGAGCGCACTCAGTGCCAACAGGGCCGCCAACGTAATTCTAGGAAGCATCCGGCCTGCTCCTCATTTGCAGCTCCATCCGTAAAGTTATGACCGACAGTCCCACTGCCAGGGCTACTACCAGCCAGGCAAAAAAATCGCCCTGGCGCAAGTAGAACGTGGCTTTGTCGCTGGGGGCGATATCGGCGGTGAAGACCCCTTCGCGATTGAGGCCTAGGCGAGCGATAGTCCGTCCAGTCTGGTCGATCACCAGGCTGATCCCCGTATTGGCCGCCCGCACGACCGGCCGCCGCAGCTCTATCGCCCGGTAGCGGAACTGGGCGGTGTGCTGGTAGGGCTCGGAAGTGAAGCCAAACCAGGCGTCGTTCACCAGGCCTACCAGAAAATCCGCCCCGGCGCGCGCGAAATGGCGATATAGCTGCGGCCTGGTGGTCTCATAGCAGATACCTATACTGAACCGGGCCCCGTCCACGTCGAAGACAGTATAACTCTCGCCGGCCTTGAAGTTAGCCTGGCCCAGGTTCAGTTTTTTCAGTACCTCGAACCAATCGGACAGTGGAATGTATTCGCCGAACGGCACCAGGTGGATCTTATCGTAGCGGCCGTTTACACCGTTACTATCGATCGTCCCGGCGGAGTTGAAATATTGCACTTCTCCACCCGGTAGCCGCTCATATTCCGGCATGCCTGTGATCACGGTAAGTTGCAGTTCCCGCAACTCTTCCTGAATCTGCCGCAGGTAGCCCCGCCCGCCGTGGCGCAGGTAGGCCGGTGTGGCCGCCTCCGGCCAGAACACCATCCGGGGGTGGTCCCGGGCTACTTCCCGGGTCAGGGCATTCAGTTGGTCGAAATGCTGCTGCCGGATCTTCGGGTCCCATTTTTCCAGGGCGTTGGTATTGGGTTGCACCACTCCCACCCGCAGGGTCGGCGCCGGCGCCGGGGGCAGCAGCGCCCAGCCGCTCAGCCAGGGCAGTATCAGCGCTCCGGCCAGCACGGGGGCGCCTAGCGCCCAATTCTTGTGGTGCCATAGTTCCCTCGTCAGCACGTTCACCAGCACCACCCAGAAGCTAAGGCCGTAGATTCCGGTGTATTCCGCCAGCTGGATGGGCAGGAGATACCCCGCCTGGGAGTTGGCCAGGGCGATCCAGGGGAACCCCAGGGTGCCGAAGGTGCGAATAAATTCCACCACCACCCACAACAGCGGCAAGCTCCACACCGCCGCCGGTCCCCAGCGGGCCCGCAACCAGCCGAACCACCAACCGATGAAAGCATAATTCAACGCCAGGAACAGCACCAGGGCTATCATGCTGGCCGTCGCCGCCCACCATACAGTTCCGGAATTGAAGGCCACGAAGTACAGGAGCGTCACTAGGTACCCTAACGACCAGAGCAGGCCGAGATAGGCCGAGCGGGCGGGTGAGGGCGACTTCAGCCAGGCGTCGATCAGTGGCACCAGCCCCACCCAGGCTAGAAACCCCAGTGGAAAAGGGGGGAAACTCAGAGCGGTGGCAATCCCTGCCAGCACCACTTTGCGGGTGGCGGGCAGGCGCTGGTACCAGGAGACGAGTGCCGGGATTTTCAAGGCTGGGAATCCAGATAGTTTTGGAGGAATAGGGCGGCGGCGGTCCGGTCAACCATTTCCTTATTGTGCCCGGTCTTGATACCCTGCTGTTGCAGAGCTTTGCGGGCGGCCACCGTAGTCAACCGTTCGTCGTAGCGCTCCACCGGCACGGCCAGTTTCTGTTCCAGGTCGGCGATGAACTGATCCACCACCTGGGCCTGGCTGCCACGGTCCCCGCTCATGGTCAGGGGATAACCGACCACCGCCAACTCGATTTCCTGCTCACTGATAACAGCTGCCAGCTGGCTCCACCAACGGTCTCCGGTATCCCTGACCAAGGTGGCATAAGGCTGGGCGATTATCTTCAGTGGGTCGGAAACCGCCAGGCCCACCCGCCGTTCACCGTAGTCGATCCCTAATATGCGCGCCAACCGCTACGGGCCTAAAGTTCGTCGAGCGGTTGCCGAAGCACTTGCCGCAAAAGGCGTCCCGGCTTGAAGTGGCTCTTCCGGCGGGGGGGCACATAAACCTCTTCATTGGTGCGGGGGTTGCGGGCCCTGGGTTTGGCCTTGGTGGGTTTCACCTCGAACACCCCGAAATTTCGAATTTCCACTCGCAATCTGGGATGGTCTTGACTCATGATCTCCCGCAACACCTCGAAGACGGTATCTACCGGGCCCTTCATCTGCGAAACGGGCACATCTAGCTTGTCGGCGACCCGCTGGGTCACGTCCCGTTTGGTGTAGGTAATGCTTTGAATTTTTGCCATGATTAAATCCGCTCCATATAAATTAACCCCGGAATCATCCGCACGCGGTGTTGAATTCGCTTCAGCTTTCGGATGTCATCTACCTCCAATGCCAAATGCAATGTCAGGATTCCATCCTCTACTACCAGGTCCACGCTGGCGATGTTGGTGTTGAGCTTCGAGGTCGTTTCGGTCAGGTCCTTTAGGAAGTGTTTCCGGTCTTCCGCCACGATCTTCAACGGCACGACGAAATCCCTGCGCTTGCTCACATCCCACTCCACTTCCACGAAACGATCATGGTTAGCGTCAATGATCGGCAGGTTGGAACAGGTCACCCGGTGCACCGTGATCCCCCGGCCACGGGTCACAAACCCGATGATTTCATCACCCGGAATAGGGTTGCAGCACTTGCTCAGCGAGATCATCAGGTCGGAGATGCCGTCCACCCGCACCCCCTGGGCCGACTTGATGTACCGGCGGGCCGGCGATACGCTCAGCTTCCGTTCTAGCGCGTCCTCTTGCGGCAGTTGCTCCGGTGTGAATTTGCCGATGATCTGCCGGACGGTGACATCCCCCCGCCCCAACGCGGCGTACAGCTGCTGCACCGTTTCGTGGCCGCTCCGGTCGGGATTCTTACGGATGGCCTTATGCACGGCCGTCATCTTCAAGCGCCGCAGCGTCTTCTGCAGGATCTCCTCCCCCAGACGGATGCTCTCATCCAGCTGCGCCCGGCGCATGAAGCGGCGGATGTGACTCTTGGCCTTGCTGGTTTGGACGAACTTCAGCCAGGCGTAACCGGGGGACTGGTGTTCCGAAGTGATGATCTCCACCGTGTCCCCGTTGTGCAGCTTGCTGTTTAAGGGTACGATCTTGCCGTTAACCCGGGCGCCCACACATTGTAGTCCCACCTCGGTATGGATCTCGAAGGCCATATCTACCGGAGAGGCCCCCGCCGGCAGCTGAATGAGGTCTCCACGGGGGGTAAAGATAAATATCTCATCCTTGAACAGGTCGATCTTCAGCAGCTCCAGGAATTCCTCGGGGGTGGACTTGTCGTTCTGGACAATCTCCACCAGTTCCCGCAGCCAGCGGATCTGGCGGTCCATATGGGTCAGTTCGGCCTGGTCCGACTCCTTGTAGCGCCAGTGGGCCGCCACCCCGATCTCAGCCGTTTCATCCATCTCCGTGGTGCGCAGCTGCACCTCCACTACCTTGCCCCGGGGGCCCACCACCGTGGTGTGCAACGACTGATAGCCGTTCATTTTCGGGGTGGCGATAAAATCATTGAAGCGTTCCTGGATGGGCGCATATAGCTGGTGAACGATTCCCAGGCCGGCGTAGCATTCGTCCACCCGCTCGGTAATGATCCGTACCGCCAGCAGATCGTAAATCTCTTCAAAGTTCACCTGCCGGCGCTGCATCTTGCCGAAGATGGAATAATAATGCTTGGGCCGCCCGACCACCGTGGCCTGGATGTGGTACTCCTTGAGCTGCTCCTTGATGGGCCGCACGAATTCGGCAATGTATTTCTCACGCTCCGAACGGGAGTCCCGCACCATTTTCACCAGCTCGCCAAAGGCCTCCGGCTCGATCACCTTCAATATCAGGTCTTCTAAGTCCCATTTGACCCGCGCCATCCCCAGGCGGTGCGCCAGAGGAGCGTATACATCCCGGGTCTCGATGGCGATGCGCCGCTGCTTGATCAGCGGCAGGAACTTGATGGTTCGCATATTGTGCAGGCGGTCGGCGAACTTGATGATGATCACCCGGATGTCCCGCGCCACCGACAACAGCATCTTCATGAAGTTCTCGGCCTGGCGTTCGGCGTGGCTGCGGAACTTGATCCCCGACAACTTGGTCACACCATCCACCAGCTGGTTGACCTCCGGACCAAACTGTTTCTTCAGATCCTTGGCGGTCAGGGCCGTATCCTCCAGGACATCGTGCAGCAGCCCCGAAGCGATGGTGATCGGATCCATGCGCCATTCCGACAGCAGCAAGGCGGTCTGGTAGCAGTGCTCGAAGTACGGTTCGCCCGATTTGCGGAGTTGTCCGTTGTGGGCCTGCTCGGCGGCCCGGTAGGCTCTCCACAGGAATTGTTCCACTTCCTCCCGGCTCTCCTCTTTCAGGCTCATATTGGCCATGATGGCCCGGAACTTGGCCGGGAACTGACTGCGGCGGGGTATAATCTGCTTGAGGGTATCCACCACCATCAGAAGGGTGTCTCCTCCCCGGCGAATTCAAAATCTTCTATGAAAGCCGCATTCTCAAACTTGGTGTAGGCGGCCTCAAAGGTGAGGTGTATCGTGCCGGTGGGACCGTTACGCTGCTTGGCGATTATCAGCTCCGCCTTGCCTTTATCATCATCTGATCCGGTATAGATTTCACGTCGAAAGAGGAACAGGATGACGTCGGCGTCCTGCTCGATGGCCCCCGATTCCCGCAGGTCGGACATGATGGGCCGCTTATCCTTGCCGGTGCGCTGCTCCGGGGCCCGGGAAAGTTGCGACAGGGCCAGGATGGTTATATCCAGCTCCCGGGCCAGGCCTTTCAGTGAGCGGGTGATATCCGACATTTCCTGCTGCCGGTTTTCCATCCGCGCCCGGCCGGAGATCAACTGCAGGTAGTCGATGATCACCAGCTCCACGGCGTAGTCGGCCTTAAAGCGCCGGATGCGGGAACGCAGTCCCAGGATATCCAGCCCGGCGGTGTCATCGATAAAGATGGGCGCCTCCGATAATATCCCGGCGGCTTTGGAAATCTTGGGCCAGTCCCGCTTGGTGAGCGTACCCTGCCGCACCTTGTGGGAATCGACCTTGGCCTCAGCGGTCAGCAGTCGCATGGCCAGCTGGTAGTTGGACATCTCCATACTGAAGATTCCCACCTTGTGCCGGAACTCCTCGCTGGCGGCGTTGCGGGCGATGTTCAGGGCCAGGGCGGTCTTGCCCATCGAGGGGCGGCCGGCCAGGATCACTAAGTCGGACAGCTGGAAACCATTGGTCATCTTATCCAGATCGGTGAAACCGGCGGGGATACCGGTGTAGCGGTGCCGGCGGTCGGCGCTGTGCAGCTGGTCGAGCTTGGTGAGGCTGTCGGATAGAATGCCCTCGATCTCCACCGCTTCGGTGCTGGTAGCTTTACGCTGCAGCTCGAACAGCCGGTGCTCGGCCGTATCGAGCAGATTGTCGATCTCCTGCTCACCTTTATAGGCTTCCTCTATCATTTCGGTGCCGGAGGCGATGATCTGGCGGCGGGACCAGCGTTCACGCACTATTTGAGCATACTGTCCCACATTGGCCGCCGAGGGCACCCGTTCGGCCAGGCCGGTGAGATAGAAGGCGCCACCCACTTTTTCCAGCAGACCCCGTTTGGTCAGATGGTTTGTTAAAGTCAGGGTATCGACGGGTTCACCCTGGTTTTGTAACTCATCCATGGCGGAATAAATCTGATTGTGGATCTCTTTATAAAAAGCCCCCAGAGGCAGAATATTCACTACCCGGTCGAAAGCCCCCTTCTCGATCAGGATGGCGCCCAGCACGGCCTCCTCCGCCTCCAGGTTCTGGGGCGGCAGATTTAGTTCGCCGTTCTTCTTAGTGGCCATGCTCTGCGCCTTACCTATTGTTATTCCAGTCAGTTACCGGCCGCCCCCGGTCCTTCAACGGGAGGTAATCCGGCTAGTTCCCGGTAGCGGTCCCGAATGGCCTGGAAATCGACCCAGGCGTTGGGCTTGAAGCCTGAGTTGCGCAGCAGCGCCGCCGGGTGGTAAGTAACCATCAGTTCAATGCCCTCGTAGTTGAAGGCCCGCCCGCGCATATTCTTCAGGCTGTCCTCCACCTTGAGCAGGGTCTTGGCCGCTACCCGTCCCAGGGCCACAATCAGCCGGGGCCGGATAATGCTCAGCTGCCGGTTCAAATAGAGCCGGCACTGGTCCACCTCGGCCGGCCGCGGATCACGGTTTTCCGGCGGGCGGCATTTGAGAACATTGAGTATGTACACCTCCTGGCGTGAAAGGTCAATCGCCGCCAGCATTTTATCGAGTAGTTTTCCGGCCTGCCCGACGAAGGGTTCGCCCTGCAAGTCCTCCTGGCGACCAGGAGCCTCGCCCACCAGCACCAGGTCGGCGGCGGGATTACCCACGCCAAAAACGAAATTGGTGCGGGTGGCTCCCAGCGGGCACTCCTGACAATCCCGGATTTCCCGGTTAAAAGCCGCCAGCTCCTCCACCCCGGGAACATCCACCTCGCTGCTCGGCTCAACAGCGCTTTCGGCGGCCTCCCCTAAGATCAACTGGTCACCGAACAGGGTCTGCTGGCGTACCAGATAACTACGGGCCGCTGCGCTGTTCGGAGACATCAGTCGGTCTTGGTCTCCTTCGACTCGTCCAGCTCATCATCGCCATCTTTCTCGGTATAACGCCACACGAGCCGTTTTTCCATGAAATCTTGCATGGCCAGCACCGTGGCTTTGTCTTGCTCCACGTAGTCATTCTCCTCCGGCAATTCTTCTATGGCATACTCATCTTCAAGATAATCTTCCTCGCCTACCACCTGCTCGGCTGCCCGCCGGGCGTTGATCTGGGAGGCCCGTTCGCCCAGGACTGTGACCGCCTCAAAGATGTCGGGCGTATGGCTCAAGATCTCTTGGAAGGATAAAGTTTCTAATTTCATGCAGTCTCCCTTATGATGTTTCTAATTCGGTCAACCGCCTGGTCCAGGTCGTCGTTGACCACAATGTAATCGAATTGCGGCTTGTATGCCAGCTCTTCAGGCAACCGCTCCAGCCGTTTAGCAATCCGCTGGGGATCGTCACTGCCGCGGGCCTTGAGACGCTCAGTGAGCGTTTCCATATCCGGTGGGTCGATGAATATGCCCAGACACTGCTCGGGGTAGCCGCGCATGATATTCACCGCACCCTTCACATCCACATCCAGCAGCAGGGTCCTCCCCGCCGCCAGGGCCGTTTCCAGGCTGGCCCGGAGAGTACCATACCGGTGCCCATGGACCCATTCCCATTCAATAAGCTTCCCCCCCGCCAGATCCGCGTCGAATTGTGCGTCGCTCAGGAACTGGTAGTCCTCGCCGTCCACCTCGGTGGACCGTCGGGGACGGGTGGTTGCGGAGACAGAAAAGCGCCACTTGGCGCCATCCTGCTGTAGCCGCCGGATGATGGTCGTTTTACCGGCGCCGGATGGGGCGCTGATCACCACCAACCGGCCCTTACTCATAAAATGTTCTGCACCTGCTCGCGGATTTTCTCCAGTTCATCTTTTAATTCCACTACCAGGTGACGAATCTGTATCCGGTTGCTCTTGGCGCCGACAGTATTGACCTCCCGGCCCATCTCCTGTAACAGGAAACCCAGCCGCTTGCCGTTGGCATTCTCAGCCGCCATGTAATTTTCAAACAATGCCAGATGACTTTTCAGACGGGTGCATTCCTCAGATATGTCCCGTTTATCCGCCATGATGGCTGCTTCCTGGAGCAACCGGGCCTCATCCACCGGCACGTCCTTTAACAGCTCACCGATGCGATCGTGATAACCCTGCAACTGCCCCGCTTTGTCCGCCTCCGCCTGGCCTTCGATGTCACCCATTGCCTCGCGCACCGCTCCCAGGCGCTCTTGCAGATCCTGCGCCAGGTTAATCCCCTCCATCCGACGCATCTCCCGCACGTTGCCCAGGGCCTCGGTCAGGGCCTGCGGCAGTAGCTTACTCAGCACGTCCGGCCGGTCGGTTTCCTCCAGGTCGATAACGTCGTGGAGGCTGGTATAATGTGAAAGTCCCGGCTCCTCCTTGATGGCCAGCTCCTGCGCCATCCGCCGGAACAGCTGCTGGTACTGCTTCAGCCGCCCGCTATTCAACCTGGGCGTCGTTTGGGCCCCGTTCTCCTCCATATAGACAACGGAAATCGAAATTTTGCCACGGACCAACGCTTCCTGCACCTGTTTCCGGACCTGGGGTTCCCAGGCTTGGAGGCGCTTGGGTAGCCGTAGACCGATATCAAGAAAGCGACCATTCAGGCTGTGGATATCCACAGTTAATTCTATACCTTCCAGCGAGGCGCGCCCCTGTCCGTAGCCGGTCATGCTGAAAAGCGCCATTTTACCCCTAACCTAGAGCTTGAAAGCTACGAAAATCGATTTTAAAAAGCAACCGCCCTGACTGAGTAAATCCTTGAAATTCAGACAGATAGAAATCACCGCTTACTCCCCCTCGGCCCTTCCCGATTTCATTTTTCATTCCACGCCCAGAAAAGTACGCAGGTGCTCAAGGTATAACACCAGCGTGATCTGATGGGTGGGCTCGAAGACCTGTGCCGCCGTATCGCCCAGGTAAGCATAATCTACCCCGAAGGGGGAAAAATCGAGCCCTAAACCCAGGCTGAAGGGATATAGCCGGGAGCCGCCGGCCCGCAGAGACAGGTTATCGTTCAGCGCCAGCTCCACGCCCAACCGGGCGAGAACGCTCAGCTGGCCAAGTTGGAAGCTGCGTTCCAACCGTTCGCCGTCCAGCCGGGAGGTGAGCTCGACTTCCAGGGCCACCGGCCGTCCCACCACCGGCAGGCGCCCTTCGAAGCGCAGACCGGTTGTCAGCCGTGGGGCGATGGTCTCCCAATGCCCGGTGCTCCAACGGACCTGCGTGGTGGTGATATCCTGCAGCAGGGCGCCGGCTGAAAGGCCCCGGCCCAGCTCGCGCCACAGTCCCAGATCGAACCCCAGCCCCAGCCCCAGCTCCTCCGCCAGCCAGTGGCCCAGCAGTTTGGCGCTCAGCCCCCAGCGCCAGCCCTCCTGCTCACGAGGCGCCAGGGACAGTAGCAAGCCCCATTCCCGCTGGTTGAAATAGCTCACCCGCTCGGGGATCAGGCGCTCGTCGTCATCCAATTGCCCGTTATCGTTGCGGTCATCGAGCGCCCCCCGGGTATCGGGAATCTGGTCCACCCCCCGCCGGACCACCCCCAATTGCATCGCCAACGGTCCGCTGGAACCCAGGGTGGCAGCCGCCAGGTCGGCGTTTACCATCCCGCCAAACTGCTCCCGGTGGGCCAGTACCAGGCTGGTGCGGGCAGGGCGACCCACCAGGGCCGGGTTGAAAAAGCCGGTGGCGGCGGCGTGCAGGGCGGCCACACCGGTGCCTCCCATGGCCACACTGCGGGCATCACCGGGAAACTCGAACAGCTCCCCGGCATACTTGGCCTGAGCCGCCAGACCGTGGGGCAGGAACAGTAGCAGTGGCAGTAGCAGTGGCAGGCCACGGCGTGAGACTTGATACTTGATACTCGATGCTTGCCCTGAGCTTGACGAAGGGCTCGATGCTCGATTCTCGAAACTCGGAACTCGAAACTTGAAACTTGGAACTTTGCAGTGTATCACAGGCCGTGTTTCTTTTTCATGCTATCCAGTAGATTGAGCGCTTCGATAGGGGTCAGATTCTCCACCTCGACCAGTTTAAAGTCGTCCCGCAGCGCTTGTTCCCGGGCCCCGAAGATATCGATCTGGAATTCACCGCTGACTTCGGTGAGAACCGGGGGTGGCGGGTGCTCCTGATCTGTAAGGCTGGCCATGATCTCTCCGGCCCGCTGAATCACACCCGGCGGCAGCCCCGCCATCCGGGCTACATGAATACCGTAGCTCCGGTCGGTGCCGCCCGGCACGATTTTACGCAGGAAGATCACCTCCGAGCCGTGCTCCCGCACATCCACGTTATAGTTGCGCACCCTGGGCAACGACTCTGCCAGCGCCACCAGCTCGTGATAGTGGGTGGCAAACAGGGTCTTAGCCGCCAGCTGCTGGTTATTGTGCAGGTGCTCGATGATGGCCCAGGCCAGAGATAATCCGTCGTAAGTGGAGGTACCCCTGCCGATCTCGTCCAGCAACACCAGGCTGCGGGAGGTGGCGTTATTCAGGATGTTGGCGGTCTCCACCATCTCCACCAGGAAGGTGCTCTCGCCGCCCGCTAAGTTATCGCTGGCCCCCACCCGGGTGAACACCCGGTCCACCAGGCCGATACTGGCCGCGCCGGTCGGCACGAACGACCCCATTTGCGCCATCACCACCACCAGCCCCACCTGCCGCAGGTACGTGCTCTTGCCGGACATGTTGGGACCGGTGATCACGTGAATCTGGTTGCTTTCGGGATCCATTTCCAGGTCATTGGGCGTGAACCGCTCACCCACCGGCAGCAGGGTCTCCACCACCGGATGGCGGGCATCCTTGAGCACCAGGGTCTCCCCCGCCACCATCTCCGGCCGTGAATAGTCATTAGCCTGGGCCAACTCGGCCAGCCCGGCAGCGATGTCGATCATGGCCAGGATACGGGCATTGCCTTGGATCAGGCGGGTGGCGGCCAATACTTCCTGCACCAACTCCTCGAACAGCCGCCGCTCCAGACCGGCGATCTGCTCCTCCGCCGTCAACACTTTCTCTTCGTATTCCTTCAGCTCCGGAGTGATATAGCGCTCGGCATTCACCAGCGTCTGCTTGCGGTGGTAGTCCTCGGGCACTTTCTCCTGGTGGGTCTTGGTGATCTCGATATAGTAGCCGAATACGTTATTGTAGCCGATCTTAAGGCTGGGAATATGGGTGCGTTCCCGCTCTTTCTGCTGCAACCCGGCGATCCACGATTTGCCGCTACGGGCCAACTCCCGAAATTCCTCCAACTCTTTGTTATAGCCCTCCCGGATGTAGTCACCCTTGGCCATATTCAGCGGCGGCTCTTCCACCAGTGCCCGGCGGATCAGGGCCTCCTGCTCACCGGTGTCGTGGAAGTGGTCCGCCAAGTGGTTCAGGGCCGGAGCTTCTGCCGCCCTGATGCGGGCCTTAACGGCGGCGATCACCTCCAGGCTGGACGCCAGGTTAGCCACATCACGCGGATTGGCCCGCCCGGTGGACAGCCGCCCCAGGATGCGCTCTAAGTCGCTGGAAGCCTTAATGAAATCCTGCAGGTCGGCCCGCAATGCCCCATCACCGACCAGCTCCGCCACCCGTTCCAGCCGTTCCTCGATGGCCGCCAGGTCCTGCAGGGGGGCCTTCAGCCAGCGCTTCAGCAGCCGGGCCCCGGCAGCCGAGCGGGTGCGGTCGATGACGCTGATTAAGGTGCCGTGGGTACCCTGGGTGGCCAGCGAGTGGAACAGTTCCAGGTTGCGGACGGTGAATTCGTCCAGTTCCAGGTAAACCTGGTCCTGCACTGCCCGCAGGCTGGAGATATGTGCTTTTGGCCCGGGCTTATTCTGATTGATATAGTGCAGCACCGCCCCGGCCGCCGAGACGCCCTGGGGATAACCCTCGACACCGAAGCCCCGCAGGGAATTGGTGCCAAAATGCTCGGTCAGTTCGTGGGTGGCGTTGTCCAGCTCGCCGATCCAGTCCTGGTAGGTGGAGATCAGGGCCTCGGTCTTGCCAATCAACCTGGTCACTTCCGATTGCCCTTCGGCCACCAGGATTTCGGCCGGGCGGTAGCGAGCAAGCCGCTCACCTAGCAATTCCGGTGGCAGCTCCTCCAGGAAAAACTCGCCGGTGGAGTTGTCCAGTAGGGCTAATCCAGCTTTCCCGCCGGTGTAATAGACCCCGGCCAGAAAGTTGTTCTCGCCCCATTCCAGGTAGCGCTCCTCCAGGGCGGTGCCGGGGGTGATCACCTCCACCACCTCCCGTTTGACGATCCCTTTGGCCAGCTTGGGGTCCTCCACCTGCTCGCAGATGGCTACCTTCAGCCCGGCGCTGATCAGCTTGTGCAGGTGGATGTCCAGTGAATGGAAGGGGAACCCGGCCAGCGGCACGTTGGAAACCGATCCGGCCTGCTCAGCGCGTCCCTTGTTGGAGCGCTTGGTCAGGGCGATCCCCAGCACCCGGGAGGCGATCCTGGCGTCCTCCTCGAAGGTTTCGTAAAAATCCCCCATCCGGAACAGCATCAGGGCGTCCGGGTGGGCCTTTTTGGCCTCCCAGTACTGGCGCATGGCCGGGGTGCCCCGGCGGCCGGCCTGCTCAGTAGTGGTTTTAGCCATGCTGCCGGTCACCCTGAGGCATGTCCTGGGCTTTGTCGAAAGGCCTGTCCTGAGCGGAGTCGAAAGAGTAGTCGAAAACCCTATTAGCGGGAGGGGAGTCACCCTGAGGCACTCGAAGGGAGACTCCCTCGTCGCCACCCGGCCGCCCCTGCTTAGCGAACCCTTCGTTTCCACTCAGGCTCGCCCCTTGGGCTACGCCCAGAGGGACATGCCTCAGCATGACGGCTCGGCAGAATCTTCGGGGTCCTCTGAGAACGACTTTCTCAAATCTCGGTACGCCATGGAGAGTTTCTGTAATGCTTCCCAATCTCCTCGGATCAACGCTTCTTTCTTATCCCGTCGCCAGCCCTTTATCTGTTTTTCAGCAGTAATGGCACTGACAATATCCACATCATCCGAACACCAGACCAGCTGGACTGGTCGACGCGAATGCGTGTATCCCTGCACGAGTCCGGTTTGGTGCTCCCATAGTCGGCGTTGAATATCATTGGTAACGCCAGTATAATAGGAGTCATCAGCGCATTTCAAAATATAGGTGAAGGCCACTACTTGTTGAAACCGGTTTCGAGTTAGATGTAGCTATAGCCTAAACTTACGACAGAACAAAGTGTAGCCCTGAGCCCGCCTTGTCACACTGAGGCCACCTTGTCACCCTGAGGGGGAGTCACCCTGAGGCCACCTAGTCACCCTGAGGCCACCTTGTCACCCTGAGGCCACCTTGTCACCCTGAGGCCACCTTGTCACCCTGAGGCTCTCGAAGGGTGACTACCCGAGTATCGCCGCCATGCTTCGAGTACCTCATGCTTCGAGAGCCTCATGCTTCGAGAGCCTCATGCTTCGAGAGCCTCATGCTTCGAGAGCCTCATGCTTCGAGAGCCTCATGCTTCGAGAGCCTCATGCTTCGAGAGCCTCATGCTTCGAGAGCCTCAGCATGACGGCGTATCCTATCACACCGGTTGTCATATCTCACCCCTCCGGCCGCACCCTTTTGTCCCCCACCCGCACCGTATGCCCCTGGCGATCCAGGTACTCCAGCAGGGGGACGGCCTGCTTCCGGCTGGAGCCGGTGATGGCCTTGAAATCGGCAACCGACAGCTCACCGTGGCCGTCAAAATGCCCCTGCACCGCTGTGACCAGGGCCGCTACCCGCTCCGCCGACATCATCAACCGCTGGTTGATCCGCACCAGCTGGCCCCGTAGCTCGGCCAGCGCCGCCAGGGTCTTGACCCGCTCCAGGGGGGCATTTAGCTTGGGGGCCAGGTGCTCCAGGTAATCGGCGCCGTAGCCCTGCTCCTCCAGCAAGGCCACCAGGCGTCCCAGCAGTTCCTGGTCTTCCCCTTTTAAATCCACGCTGAAGTCGGACCGGCGCCAGGTATCGCCTTCCACGCTCAGCTCTCCCAGTTGCTCCAGTTCCGGCAGCCAGTGCTCCACGAATTTTTCATCGCCCCCCAATTTGCTGCGAATATGTTCCCGGTTGGCCCCCCGGCTATAGGGGTTGTCCCGGTGATATTCACCGACAATGTTCATCGTGCGTTCCAGCAGGTCCTGCTGCTGCTCGGGCGTCAACAACCAGGGATTATTCGGGCGGCCCAGGTGAATGATCTCGCCCGCCAGCTGGCCGGTTAGCACTGCTTCGGCCAGCCCCCGCCGCCGGGCCAGGGCTTTCAGCGTCAACGGCCGGGCGCCCGCCGCCCCGATCAGGTAAGTCAGTTGATCCGCCGCCGGCACCGTTTCCAACGCTTTCAGCCACCGTTTACGTCTTTTCCAGGTGGCCGGCAATGTCACGTCCAGCACGCAACCGCCTCCGATGGTGGTCACCGGCGAGAAGCTGCGCACGATGAAGCGGTCGCCCACCACCACCGGCGCCGGTCCCGCCAGGGCCAGTTCCACCACCCGTTCCTCCCCGGGCTCCAGGCGGCCGCCACCCGGCAATTTAAGGCTGGCCATCACCTCGGCGGTGCCCACGTTCAGCCGCAATGGGTGGTTATGCCGCAAAGCCGGCGCTTCCTTCAGCAGGGAAAGTCGCGCCGCCAACGCTTTCGGGGTTTGCACGAATCCCGGCCTAGCCACCTGCTCTCCCCGCGCCAGGTCGGCCGTGGACAGGTTGGCCAGATTGAGGGCCGCCCGGTCACCCAGCGTTACACTCGAAACCTTCCGGCCGTGGCTGTGGATGCCCCGCACCTTCAGCTCGCGGTGGCCCGGCAGCAGCTCCAGGGCGGCGTTTGAATCCAGGGTTCCGCTCACCACCGTCCCGGTCACCACCGTGCCAAACCCCTTTAAGGTGAAAACCCGGTCGATGGGCAGCCGGAAGAAGCCCCGGTCCTCCCGGGCCGGAGTCTGCTCGGCCATAGTGGTCAAGGTAGCCTTAAGCTCCTCCACGCCCACCCCGCTGTGTGCTGAAACCGGCATCACAGGGCTGTCCCCATATCCGCTATCAGCCAGCAAGCCCCCCAGGTCCTCTGCCACCAACTCCACCCATTCCGGCTCCACCAGGTCAACTTTGTTGAGCGCCACGCACAACCGGGGTACCCCCAGGTAGCGCAGGATCTGGAAATGTTCCCTGGTCTGGGGCATGATACCGTCGTCGGCAGCCACCACCAATAGTCCCAGATGGATGCCCGCCACCCCCCGTACCATATTCTTGACGAACCGGTCATGTCCGGGGACGTCCACTAAGGTTATATCATCGGTGAGGAAGGCGAAGCCGATGTCGATGGTCATGCCCCGGCGCTGCTCCTCGGCCTGGGTGTCGGTATCCACCCCGGTCAGGGCTCGCACCAGGGCGGTCTTGCCGTGGTCGATGTGCCCCGCCAGCCCGATTACTACTTGCCCGATAAAAGCACCTCCTCCAGGGCCTCCGCCAGCAGGTGGTTTTTCTCGGTGGGAATGGCCTTTAAGTCAATATAATAGCGTCCCCGGTGCACATGGCCCACCACCGGGCTTTGGGCCTGCCGAAAGCGGGCCGCCAGCCTCCCGGCGCTCTCCCCCGGCACCGCCACCGCCAGAGCCATGGAAGGCAGGGCCACACCCGGTAGGGAACCGCTGCCGGCCTCCACCTCCGATTCTACTACTTTAATATAATCCTCTTTGATCAAACTTTCCGGCAACCGCTCCAGCAGCTCCCGGGCCTGGACCGCCAGATCTTCTCGCCCTCGATTTAGTAACCGCAAAGCCAGGTTCTCCGGGCGGAAAGAAGTTCGGTCTATATAAGTCCGCAAGGTCTGCTCCAACAGCGCCAAGGTCACTTTATCACAACGCAGCGCCCGGTAGAGCGGGTTTTGGTGCAGCCGCCGCAACCATTTCTTGCGCCCCACGATGATCCCCGCCTGGGGGCCGCCCAACAGCTTATCCCCGCTGAAGCTGACCAGGTCCGCGCCGGCCTTGAGCACCTGCGATACCTCCGGCTCGTCGGTCACGCCCGGCACAGGCTCGGCCAGCAGGCTGCCGCTGCCTAGGTCCATCATCAGGGGCAACCTCTTGCGCCGGGCCAGAGGGGCCAGTTCCGCCACCGTCACCCCGGCGGTGAAACCGGACACCCGGTAATTCGAGGTATGCACGACTAGTAGGGCGGCGGTACGCTCACTAATGGCCTGCTCGTAATCGGCCAGGTGTGTGCGGTTGGTAGTGCCCACCTCCATCATGCTGACCCCGGCCTTGGCAATCACGTCGGGCATCCGGAATGAGCCGCCGATCTCCACCAGCTGCCCCCGGCTGATTATCACCTCCCGGCCCTCGGCCAGGCTGTTGAGCATCAGCAGCACCGCGGCGGCGTTGTTGTTCACTACCAGCACGTCCTGAGCGCCGGTCAGGGTACGCAGCAGGTCCGCCACCAGGTCCAACCGTTCGCCCCGCCGTCCCGACGACAGGTCCAGCTCCAGGTTGGCGTTGCCGGCAGTGGCACAGGCAGCCCGGTCGATAATGTCATTGCCCAATGGAGCGCGCCCCAAGCCGGTGTGCAGCACCACCCCCGTGCCGTTCAGCACCGGGCGCAGGTTGGGTTGGGCCAGCTCCGCCAGCTGGGCTTTGACCGTTTCCCGTACCCATTTCTCGGGGGTAGCGATTGCCTCCCCGGCCAGCAATGTTTTACGGGCTTCGGCCAACACCGCGCGCACCGCGGCCAGCAGTTGCCGGCGGGGGAGGGGATAGTTTTCGGGGGGGAAGACCTTCAGCAGGTCATCGACGGAGGGGAGTGCTTTCAGGGCCGCCCGGGCCTTGGCGGAAGGCTCAGGCAAACCTGGTCCACCAGGGATTAATTGCTTTCTTCATCGGGAAACTCGGTGATTTCACCCCGTTTCTTCTCCCAGAGCCGGTGACTGACAAACAGTTCCACCACATCCGGGTCGAACTCGTTGAATTTGGCGCCGCTACGCAGGATGTCGCACGACTTTTCCGCCGGGATGGGCGGCTTATAAGGCCGGTCCTGGGCCGTCAGGGCGTCCCATACGTCCGCCACGCACATGATACGCGCCGCCAGTGGTATCTGGTCCCCCTCCAGGCCGTTAGGGTAGCCTTTTCCGTTGGGCCATTCGTGGTGCGCTCCGGCGTATTCCGGCACCCGGGCCAACTTGTCGGTGAAAGGCAGCTTCGAGAGCAGCTCGCTGGTGGAGATCACGTGATGCTGGATCTGTTTCCGCTCTTCATCGGTCAAATTGCCTTTGATCACCGAGAAATTTTCATACTCCTCTTGGCTCAGTAACTGCTGCTTATTACCTTCAATGTCGATGTAGGTTTTGGCGGCAATGGCATCTAGGATTTCTTTCTTATCCGGGGCTAGAAATCCGGGATTATTGACCCACTGAATGAAATCATAGTCCTCTTTCCATTCCTCCAGCTCCTGCTGGAGCTGCTCATCGAGGCGATCCTCCGGCTTCCCGTTCTCCAAATTGCGCAACCGGGCCCGCATGACCAGCATGTCACGGATGCTGTTCAGCCGGTTCACCACCACGGTGAACTTGGCTCCGTCCAGTTTGTGCTCCTTCTCCAATACGGCCTCGGGCACTCCGATCTTGCCCACGTCGTGCAGCAGGCCCGCCACCCAGATCTCTTCCAATTCCTCTTCGCTGAAATGGACCTCGGCGAACGGCCCCTCGGTCTGGAGATTGATATCCTCAGCAGCGCGGCGGGACAACTTAGCCACCCGGCTGGAATGGCCAGCCGTGTGTGGAGATCGGGCATCGATGGCTTTCACCGTGTAGACCACCAGCGCCTTGAACATATTTTCGATATCGGTGATCAGCTGGGCGTTATTGATGGCTACGGCCGCCTGGCTGGCCAGTGAGCGTACGCTGCTCTCGAACTTCTGCTCGAAAGGTATACGGTTGCCCCCCTCGTCCAGGGCATTGATCAGCTGCAGCACACCGATCACCTTGTCGGTATGGTCCCGCATGGGGATCACCAGCATCGACTCGGTACGGTAGCCGGTCATCTCGTCGTATTTCTTGGGTCCGGTGAAGTCGTACCCTTCGGCCTTATAAACATCCGGGATATTGACCACTTCACCGGTGAGGGCCACTGAGGCGGATACGTTAGCGTGATTCGGTTGGCCGTCAATCTCCAGCAGGACCGGGGGGACCGTTATCTTGACACCGGTGGTGCCGCCGGCGGAGTACCCGGTTGATTCGGTCTGCATAATCTCGAAGGTCAGAACATTGCGCTGGGAATCGACACGATACAAGGTACCGGCATCACAATTGGTGAAACTACGCGTCTCATGTACGATGGTTTCCAGCAGCCTTTCCAGGTTCTTCTCGCTGGAGAGGGAGATGCCGATCTGGTTGAGGCGCTCCCGCTCCTCCTG
>SDBV01004494.1_pt1 | contig 20018 bp, 27 predicted proteins | sample 2277081 | NCBI WGS metagenome assembly SDBV01 (sample SAMN10402039, study PRJNA504765) | marine sediment metagenome | isolation source: marine sediment core GS10_PC15, 223 cmbsf | place: Arctic Ocean: Southern Knipovich Ridge | collected 2010 | reverse complement strand
GAGAAGTATCTGCTAAAAGTTTTGCTCCAACTTCGTCGGCTATTTCACGAAATTTATTCCATTCAACTATTCGCGGATAAGCGGTAAAACCGCATACAATCACCTTGGGCTTGTATTCTTTAGCCAACTTTCTCACTTGCTCAAAATCTATTCTTTCAGTTTCAGAATCTACACCATATCCCACAGAATTGAATATTTTTCCGGAGAAATTTACGCTTGCTCCATGCGTAAGATGACCACCACTAGAAAGGGTCATACCTAGGATTACGTCTCCAGGTTCAGCCAAAGCAAAATAAGCCGCTTGATTGGCCGGCGACCCAGAGTAGGGTTGAACATTGGCAAAGCTGGCACCAAAAAGTTTTTTGGCTCTCTCTATCGCTAGATCTTCTACCTCGTCAACGACTCTATTGCCGGCGTAGTAGCGTTTGTGCGGGTAACCTTCTGAATATTTGTTGGTAAGTACAGATGACAGTGCTTCTCGTACTGCTGGGGAAGTATAGTTTTCCGAAGCGATAAGATTTATATCATCCTGCTGGCGTTTTTCTTCCTTTTTTATTAAACCCGCAACTTTTTTGTCTTGTTTTTCCAAAGCCATTCTTTAGTTTCTAGCACAATAAAATACAAATGGAAAGACCGCCTCTGCCACTCTACCTAATAGGTGAGCGACGTCGGCGGCCTTGGCGAACCTTCGGTTTGGCAACTACTGTAGAATACCCGCATACAGGACAGGTGATTCCGCCTTCTGCGTGTACTACGGTGTTACCACAATCAGGACAGGTCTTGGGCTCCTGATCTGCGATCTGTTGGCTCATACGACCATTTACAATATCGTCACAAGCCTCTGTATCCAAAATGCAGTGGTAACGAGTAAGATGACGGCCGCACACTCGTCTCGAACACCGACGGCAGATCAAACCAGTAAGTGTACCGCATTCTTCTGTGACCTTACCCAACTTAGTTCGAATGACACACGGTTCCAAGTCTCTTCCTCCTTTACTTCAGCGTTTCGTATATTATAGCAGGTTTCGTGCCTAACGTCAAACCTATAGTAAGGTTTGCCGTTGGGTGGCCAGCTGTCTCATCCTCCTCGCATCTTCTACTTCACCGATAGGAAGTGAATGATCCCAATCAGCTAATCTGCCAGCCGCTTTTTCCAAAGATTTGCTGGCGCTAAACAAATAGGTGGCAACGTGACCTTTTCTTAGGTTTCCTCGCTTATCAGCAAGTATTGTGTGGATTTGGGCTCTGGCAGCACCACGAAGTCGAACTATTTCCTTACTAGAAAAGAAGCTCAAGTCTTGATCCATCCCCGTCAAATAGTCAAGAAGACCTCTGGTGCGGTAGCTCCCACTTTGACGTGATATTTCCATCGACCGATCCCTCAGACCTTTCGAATACTGCTGAAGACGACTGAAGGCTTCACGGATTACAAAGTGAAGAGCAAAGTCCCGAGCCGCTCGATCGGCACCAATAGTACGAATCTGCGCCAATCGAAGATTTAGCGCGGCGTGATCGACACGGATCTGGAGTTGCTCGAAAGGATCCAAAGAATCCCAGTCTGAACCTCTCATCTGAGCTTCCAACGCTATCTTTCGGGAAATTAATTCGTCGGATTCTAGACTAAATTTGGCAAAGATATGCTCGGTTTGCCTAGCAGCGGCTGACAAATCCTTAACCAGCATAAAGATTTTGACCTTTGGAACACCATCTTCAACTACAATGAAGTTTCGACGAAGTTCTTTTGGATCGGATCTAGCCAAAATCTCCTGCAGCGGTGATTCTTTACCTATCACTACATGCATGGAGATCCACGGACCAGCTGAAAGAGTAGAACGGTTGTCAGCTCTTTTTCGCCGTTTTGCGAGAGTGCCATCTTTTTTCAGGCGTGCTTTAGTAACCCGAAGATAAGGCATGCGGTGCCGCGTGGGGCTAAACACAAGTACTACTGTCGGATCTTCACCAACACCAGCTAGTGGTGTGTATACTGGTAAGCATTCTATTTCTCCCTCAGCAATTAGGCGAAGGATAATGCTGTACCCATTTTGCAGGTATTTCTTGGTCTTCGCCAAGTTTATCTCTCCTTTTACTTGTCAACGTGCTGGAGGCGAATTTTATCGTTTCTAGACTCGTTTTGCAAACAAATAGGCTTCGTTGTATTATGTTGGCCTATGGCGAAAATATTTGATCATATTCTCAATAGGGATTTGGCTCACGTGGTGAGATTCAACAACCGACCACAGCATTTTCCCGAAAGTGTCGCTGAGCATTCATTTTATGTGGCGTACATAGTGTTGATCATTTGTCACTTGCTGGATAAAAAGAAAGTAAAGGTCGATACTAAAAAAGCATTGTCCATGGCCCTAATACACGATGCCGAAGAAGCTTTTTCTGGTGATATTCTCAATCCTTTCAAACATTTCAACGAAAAGGTTTTCCAAGCAATTCGGGCGGTAAATAAGCAGACAATAGGGGAGGTATTTGCTGATTTACCCACAGATTTAAATAATGAGCTGGTAGGACTATGGAACAGCGAAAGTGCCGCCGACACTATCGAAGCTCAAGTGGTAAAGGCCGCCGATACCCTCCAACTTCTAGCCAAATGTTACGAGGAAGTGAAAGCTGGTAATGCCTACTTCAACGATATTTACAAAGAACGTTTGTCTCACATGAACAACTTGGACTTAACTTGGTGGAAAAAAATAAAAAACGAGGTACTTTCGGATTCAAATAAACAAATTTAAGTCTATTTCAACCATTTCTCAGCTTCGGCTCGATCATCGAAAATCTCTGCGTTTCTCATCATTGCTTTGGCAGCAAAGTTAATAATTTGGTAAAGGTGACCGCCTTTCTTATACACAAAGGCTATTTTTACTCCAGGTGGAAAGCCTTTTCTCAAACGATCGTAGGCGATTTTCAAAGCCTTCTGTTCATAACCGGTTATAGAGGAATAATCCAACAGAAATTTGGCATTTGGGTCAGTCTCCATCTTTTTATCGAAAACTTCAATAAGCTTTTCGTTATCTTGAACGGTATAATGCTCACTCGCAACGTAGAGAAAATATCCATCTTTTTCTTCAATCATATAAGTCATAGTCAAAGTATAGCAGTGTATTCAAAAGGATATTAACTAACCCGTGGTGGTGTTGACTGCTTATACTTCCTTTACTTTCCCAAGTTTCATGAGACTTGCGGGAATCACCGCGTCTTTTCCAAACCTTTCTCGCAGATTATCTATTCTTTTTTCTAGTCCCAAACGTTTATTTCGAACACCGTCAAAAAGCGATCCTTGCACAGTTTCTCCAAACTGCGATATTCCTATACCGATGAGTCGCAATGGACTGCGTCCGTCCCAAAGTTCTTTTACCAACACCTTTCCCATTTCATAAATTTCTTTTGTACTAGACGTCGGGTAGGGGAGTACTCTTTGGCGTGAAACCGTGCGAAAGTCGCTGTAACGTATTGATACATGAATACATCTACCATTGTAGCCTTCGGACCGCATTTGCTGTCCACTTTTCTCAGTGAGGTGTTGGAGCATGGCCAGGATAAAACTCTCGTCAGCGCTATTTTTGGCAAAAGTCTCGCTACGAGAAATAGATTTTACCTGTGTCCTAGGTATGAACCAAATGTTATCCACACCATTGGCGGCTTCCCATAGATTTATCGCAAACCCACCCCAAGCATTTATTTTTTTATAAGGAAGAACCGCCAATTCTCCCAGCGTTTTCACACCAAGATTATGGAAATATTTTTCCATTTTCCTACCGATACCAGGAAGATCGGCAATCGGTAGGGGAGCGAGAAATTTTTTTTCGTTTCCTACCTTTACGTAAGCGAGACCATCTGGTTTATCATAATCGCTACCTACTTTAGCCACTACTTTGGTCGCCGCGATACCAATAGAAGCAATTATCCCAACTTCACGTTTTATATCTTCCTTTATTTTTCTAGCAATCTCGATCAAACCTTGCCTGCCGGCAGGCAGGTCTGGATAGATCCACTCGGTTGCGGAAAAATCAAGAAAAGCTTCGTCTAGAGAAATGTATTCTATTTTTGGGGCGTAGCGGGCACATATTTTGAACACTTGGTCTGAAGCTTTTATATATTCTTCGTAGTGCCCACCAACGACTATGCAGTTTGGACAAAGCCGCAAGGCTTGGTAAATAGGCATCCCGGAGTGACAACCGTATTTTCTTGCTTCGTAAGAAGCGGTGGCGACCACTCCTCTAGGAACACTGCGTCCGTGCGGATCGACACGACCCACCAGAATTGGCTTTCCTTTTAGTGACGGGTCGAGTTTTTGCTCCACTGAGGCAAAGAAAGCATCCATATCTATATGCATCCAGGAAGAGCGCTTCATGCGTTTATTATCCCGAAAAAAAGGCGAATAAGTCAATCCGGTCAAAGTATGTCAGATAGTTTATAATACTGATAATTCAATAAGAAACCGAGAGATCAACGCACACTGAAAACTAATACGGAGGGATGGGTTAATGGGTAGGAGAGTAGTTGTAACTGGGATGGGTGGTATAGCTTCATGCGGAACCAATCCGAAAGAAATATATCAGTCAGTCGTAAATCAAAGATCGGGAATTAGACGGGTCACGAAATTTCCAATTGATGCTTACCATGTGTGTCAAGTCGCAGGCGAATTGGATTTTCACATAGGCCTAATTGACAGAATCGTGCACAAGGAATTCAAGCGGATAGCTCCTGCAACCCAATACGGCATGTACGCCATTAGGCAAGCTCTGGCTGATTCTCATTTTGACTTCAGTCATTTGACTCCCAAGAAGGCCCAACGAGTGGGAATCAGTATGGGAGCTAGTATCATCGGATTCAACGATGTTATCGAGCAAGTCGAGAAGTACCACGATACTGGAGCAAAGTACATCTCTGCCTTGTTAATTCAAAAAATAATGCCCAGTGCCTTAGCAGCTAGACCATCTGTCCACGAGGGAATCCACGGACCTGCTCAATCAGTATCGGCAGCTTGTGCTTCAAGTGGTATGGCTATTATTGATGCGTATCAGTCAATCATAATTGGAGAATGCGACGTCGTGGTTGCTGGTGGAGCTGAAGACGCAATCGATCCTGTCTCTCTTGCTTCGTTTGGTAATATGGCTGCTCTTGCCAAAGGATACAACGATCAACCGACCAAAGCTTCAAGACCCTACGATACCAAACGAACTGGATTTGTCCCCAGTGAAGGTGGGTTTGCACTTATACTTGAAGATCTCTCACATGCCCTGGCGAGAAAGGCCCCAATTTACGCCGAAATTGTGGGCTATGCTCGTAATTCAGACGCATTCGACATCGTGGAACCTGACCCAGACGGCACTTGGCAAGCCCTTTGTATGGATACTGCCTTTGAAAGAGCACAGGTGAGGCCAGCTAACATTAGCTACCTGAATGCTCATGGCACTGGAACCCCCAAGGGAGACCCACCAGAGTGCAAGGCAATTGCTTCAGTGCTAGGTAAAGACGTAGGAGATGTACCTGTTTCCTCAACCAAAGGTGTAACAGGACACCTCATGAGTGCATCGGCAGCCATCGAGTTGCTTATTTGCATTATGGCCATTAATGAAGGGGTTATTCCACCCACGATGAATCTTGAGGTGATAGATCCAGAATGCGCCGGCATTAGACACATACAAACCCCGATTAAAACTGATGTCGAAGTGGCAGTCAACAACTCATTTGGTTTCGGGGGTCCAAACTCAACCATAGTCGTAAAGAAATTTGCCGCCTGAACAGAAAGGAAAGAGAGAAGCCCGTCGGGACACATGTCCAATCGACGGGCTCTTTTTTTGAATCTCGCTCTATTTATAGAAATCGTCATTAAAATTACCCGCTCTTGTCAATAATAGGTATTTGCGGTAGAAACCCCGCCAGACGAAAAAGGGAGGTATCGAGTGCTCTATCTGCCCGCAAAGCTCTTGTGCATGTTTCTCTTCAACCTCCGGATCATTCCAATCGTAGTTGAGGGAAGAGAGAATATCAAAGGATCTGGTCCGTTCATAGTTGCGTCCAACCATACCGACGGAGCCGATGGGGCAGTCACCCTTTGGTGTTTACCGTTTCGTTTTTGGTTTGGACTCCGAGACGACTACGGACAACCAGTTCGATTTTTAATGATCAGGTTCCTCAAAACAGCCTTGATCAATCGGGAGAAAATAAAACCATCGCAGGGCAAAAAAATAATACGGATTCTGCGTTCCGGACAAAGTTTACTACTTTTTCCGCAAGGAACTAGATCCCTTGTATTGGATAAGGCCAAACCCGGAATTGGGGGGTTTTCCAGCAAAAATCAAGTACCTGTCTTGCCAATGTCGATAACAGGTACGGAAAACATTATCCGAAAAGGATTCGTATGGCAGATGCTCCGAGCATTTCTGAGACTAAGACCACCGATAAAAGTGGTCATTCATGCGCCAATCATTTGCCAAAAAGGGGAAAACGATCAGGAGTTTACGGACAAAGTCATGCGTACAATAGCTTCCGGGCTAAACCTAGAGCAAAGAGGCTGTTACGCTGCAATGCCGAGCGAATAAAGAAGCGGTGGGTGTGAGAGGCAAACGCCAATCAAACCCACCGCTCTAGATCTCTTTTCTTCCCAACTAAGGACGGTCCTCGATACAAACCGCCGCTAGGACTTTGGGGCCGGTTATAGCCAGCAGTGCTAGTGGTACATCCGATCTTTGAGTTATTTCTCCAATTGGTATTCCTCTGCTGAGTCTTCGCTCCAACTGTTGAGCTTCCTTTTCAGCGTTGGACTGTACGATATAGATTTTGCGGAAATCAGTACCATCTAGAGCTCTCTCGTGTATCCTTTGGTACACCCCTTCCACAGCGCCGCCAAATTCCCTGGAGACAGTGGACCACAAGATAGTTTCCTCTCCTTCACGAAACAAAAGTGTCAGCTTGGGAGACTTACCTACTCTGCTAACAGCCCATGACACGAAATTGCGTGCTTTTTCGCGGATTTTATCGCGGATCTTAGTCTCGTGTAGATCTTTGATTCTTCCACTAGCGCGGATGAATTGTAGAGTATCCAGGGCTATCAGCATTTCGATGTTACCTCTCATCCTGGAAAGCTCGTCCAGGATAGTTGAAAGGCTCTGTCCGGAATCTCTGAACTTCACGGCAATTTCCGCCATAAACTCGACTCCAGCCGCTGTCGTCCCAGTGTCAAAAACCGTAATATCGGTTTCGGGAAGAGATTCCTTTAATTTTTCCATCCCAAGTAATGCAGAATTGTAAGTACCACTCTTGGTGGCTGGGACAGTCAGTACCAGTATCTGGTTGAATCCCCTCCCGATCAAAGATAAGTATGCCTCTTCGAATTCTCCAGGGCTAGGCTGAGAAGTAGACGGAAGCTTTCTTGCGGCAGACTGAATCCGTAGAAAACGTTCTCGACCTATTGCTTCCTGAGATTCGTGTCTTTCTATCCATTGGCCTCTAAAATCCCAGTGACTGACACGAAATGGAACAACGAAATCAACTGGAACAAATGGGTTGGAAGCAGACAGACTACCATCTGTGACAATAGCCAAACGAGTTTCTTCAGTCATGATCTCCTCCTCTTTCTTTGATGCAAGAGTATAAATATTATTGATACCTTTTGCAAATTGTAGGAAAATAGGGAAGTGAGCGCTAAAACAAAACGATTCTTGTTAATATTTTTTCCTTTGTTAATAATTGCTGGGATAGTTGTATTTAACTCGTTTGAAAGAAATCAAACCCCTGAAAAAAGAGACCACCAACACGTCACCGTAGAAATAAACGGTAAGATAATAAAATCTGAAGTTTCTAAAACACCTCAGCAGATAACCAAAGGCCTGTCTGGCCGCAAATCTTTACCAAGAAATACAGGAATGATTTTTTATTTAGGAGAGAGGCGAATCGCCACATTTTGGATGAAGGATATGCTTTTCCCCATAGATATCATCTGGATTGATGATGGGGAAGTGGTTTATATAATAGAAAGTGCCCAACCACCAAATGAAAATAATATACCCTCATTCACCCCAGATAAGCCGGCGACTCGTGTATTAGAAGTAAATGCAGGATTTGTAAAAGTAAACAAGGTTAAAAAAGGCGACCGTCTAAGAATTCCCAATATTGATTGACTACTCACCTTATATCTCATATAATCCGGTTAGCTCAAACGCCGAACGGACGACAGTACTGCCTCCGCGCTGCGGGCACATTTCGAAGTTTGAGTTAGGGTAGGTTTCTGGTGAGAGTGCCTCAAGAAGTCTTTTATCAGGTTGGGTCCTGATCGGGTACGCTCTGTTGCTCGTTATAACTCCTGGCTTCTAACTTCGGTGTAAGTCCGTGTGCCAAAAGCTGCATAAAAATGGAGCAAGTCCGTATGCTGCAGCTGAGAACCTACCCAATCAAACTTTAAATCATAGGGGAATAGAGATGTATTGGTGGTTAGAACTTTTTCTGACCACCTTTTCCTTTATTTGGAAAAATTTGTGACCATTTTTATAGAACCATTGGGGATGATATGCAGGGCACCATCTTTGTCTTTGATAGATACTGTACGCAACGTAATCTTTGTCACTTCACCACGCTTTTCAGATATTTCTACTTCGTCACCCTCGTCAAATTGATTCTCGATCAGGATAAAGGCGCCAGCAAAAATGTCTTTTACTAGTGTCTGGGCACCAAAACCTATTGCCAAACCGGCGATACCCGCACTGGCAATGAGTGGCGCAATATCAAACCCAAGTTCTCTTACAATCATAAAGGCCGCCACCACTAAAATTGCCGTACTGGCAACGGTACGTACTAAGCTGTTCAGAGTCCGCAGTCTTTTCCCCGACGACGCTCCAGCGGTAATAGAGCTAATAAATGTCTTGGAAAATAACTGAGTTAATACCCAAAAAATAATTGCAGCAACAAAAATGACAAAAGCACGAGAGAATGTATAGCCCAGTATTTCCATTATTTAATCCAACCCAAACTCAGCCATATCTATTTTCATGGGACCTTTTTCGAAAAAATCGTTTACAGCTTGGAGGACTTGAGAGGGAAGTACACGGGCTTTGAGCAGATATCCTTGTGCACCGATATCAATTGCTTGTTTTATTATCGATCCCTGACCCAGGTTTGTTAGCAAATACACGGGGGTGTCTTTGGCTTTCGCTGTTGGGGTCCGGATTTCTTTGAGAACATCAATCCCAGTTTTTTTGGGCATCATAATATCCAATAATATAAGGTCGTACTGATTCACCTTTGTTTGCTCTATACCTTCGAGACCATCTCCCGCCACGGTTACTTCATAGCCGGCCTTTTTCAGTTCACGCCCATAAATATCACTTACAAATACATCATCTTCTACCAACAATATTTTTTTAGCCATCTATATATTCCTCAAGCAAAATTATTATAGTAGTTAAAACTACTTAATCTTAAAATATTATAGCAGTATAAACTAACAAATTGAAAGTTTAGCTATTCACTGTTATTCTAGACACATGCCTAAAGAAGTAGTATTGGATATAAAACAAGGGGAAAATAAAATCAAAAAGTATTTACCTTGGGTAGTTATTGCCACCTTTGTCGCGGCGGCCTTTTTCATAATTGGATATGGGATTGGGAATAAAACCGACTTTGAACTGCCCCTATTCCAAGAAGAAACTCCCACCAAGAGCGCCACTAGAAAGAACTGGTATGTATACGAAACAAAGAACTTTTCAATCGAGTATCCCCGGGACTGGGAAGTAGAGAATAACCCCAAAGAAGAACCAAATGGCGTAAAAATATTGGGAGGTGGTGGGAAAGTAGAATTCTGGTTTACCAAAGAAAGAGTATTTAAATTTACCGCCGATCAGAAAAAGAAGCAAGATAAATCGGTAACCACAAAAGTAGAAATAGACGGCAGAAGTACTACCATAACCGAATACCCATTCAAAAAGGGCGATATTTTTATAGTGGCCGACGTACCAAAAACTGATAAAAAGCCAGAGGTTATATTTTGGATAAATGTTGCCGACAAGAGTTACAAAAAAACCGCCGTAGAAATAATGTCCACGTTCAAAACTAACGCTGTAACAGGAACAATCGGTCAGATCCATGAATAAACTATTGGAATTTTCCTCGTCTAAAAAAATAGAACTAATAAATATCAGCCAGGAAATAGAAAAAACCGTGTACCAGTCAAATTCAAGGCAAGGTACCTGCCTAGTATTCACCCCTCATACCACTGCAGCAATTTTGATAAATGAAGATGAGCCAGGATTCAAAGCTGATATCGAGAAGTTAATTAAAACCTGGATACCCGAAGGTGATTGGCAGCACAATAAAGTAGATGGCAATGCTACGGCTCACCTTGCTTCTTCTCTCATAGGTCAAACAAGAATAATACCGTTGATCAATGGTGACCTCCAACTTGGCACTTGGCAGCAAATTTTTTTGGTAGAGCTAGATGGCCCAAGAACCAACCGAAGAGTGGTTATCCAAATAAACTAAATCTTGCCAAATATCCAAATATTGAGTTAAACTCATGCTGAAATGAAGAAAGTCCTGCTGAGCCTTCTAGTAATATTCCTTATCGGCACCTTGCTTAGTGCAATTGGTTTTTTTGGTTACCGATTTTACAAAAATAGAAACACTCAAGTCCCCGGTATAAACAAAGAGCAAGCTGAGCAGCAATCCCAAGAAGAAAAAAAGAAAGAGCGGAAAGAAAAGCAAGAAGTAGTGGTCGAAACTATTAAGGAAGTTTTTTCTATCGAGTCGCCCGGCACTGGTATATCAGTAGCAATATTTGATCTAAACAATGACGAGTTTTTTGGATTGAACGAAAATGATATTCAACACGCCGCCAGTGTTTCAAAAATACTTACGGCAGTTTATGCCCTTGATCAAGTAGAGAAGGGGAAAACTACTCTAGCCGAACCTATGGGTGCCTATGTCATCGAAACTCAGATCCAGTATCTTATAAACCAGAGTAGTCAGGACAGTTGGGATTTGCTCGATGCCAAGTTTAAACCAGAGGATCAAAACGCCTACGCAAAGACCCTTGGGTTAACTAGTATTGATGTCCGACGCGGAAAAAACCTCATGAGTGCTAAAGACGTGGCCACCCTAATGCAAAAACTGGCCGATGGCGAAATCCTCACCCAAATCCACCGCGACAAGCTGTTCTCATACATGCAAAAAACAGAAAGTGAGGATTTCTTTTCACCAACCTTCAAAATCCATGGAGTAAATTTTTATCACAAAACCGGAAAATATTTAGGGGAGGGGCATGACGCCGCCATTGTGAAGCACCAAAAAAATCCATTTGTCCTGATAGTTTTTACAAACAACAACACCAATACCAATCTAATTGGCAGAGGCGCTGTTATGACCAAAGTCGCCGAGACAGTTTACGATTATTTTGATTCTTTAGATTAAAACGAAAGGAGGTGACACAAATGGATAAGAAAACTCTAAGCCAAGGACTTATTATTCTTTCGGTGATCAGTGCTGCTCTGGCGGGTTTTGATTTCTTGAGTTTAAATTTCGCTCCTCTTGGGCTAGGCGCAGACTCGTGGGTTGGTGTAACGGCAATATTGGGAATATGGGCAATTTACGTAAAATCTGCCTAAGCACTTAGTTTATTAGTAAAATTAAAATAATGATATCTACAGTTATTGATATATCATATCTGTATTTATTAGTGGGGGATTTGGTATTTGAAAAGAGGACCGAAGTCTTTAACCCAAACTTTCATTTCTTCCTCAAATCTTTTAAACTAAGATCCCAATTATGAAAAGGGTAAGGATATACACAAAAGGTGGAGACAAGGGCAAAACTTCGCTGTTTGGTGGAAAAAGAGTTCAAAAGGATTCAATTCGTATCAGGGCAATCGGAACAGTAGACGAATTAAACGCTAGCCTAGGATTAGTAACCGCTGCGTCAAAAAACAAAAAAACTCACCCTATACTAACATCAATCCAAGATACTCTTTTTGATATTGGCGCCGAGATAGCAAACCCACTCTCAATTGGAAAAAAAACGAATAAAATATTCAAGTTAGAACAGGGGAAAACAGCTGAATTGGAGAAAATAATTGATCAGATTGATTCGAAGCTAAAACCATTATCAAATTTCATTTTACCAGGTGGGGTGGAGGTAGCGTCAAGACTCCATTTTGCTAGAAGTGTGGCAAGACATGCTGAGCGAAAAATTATCCAACTATCAAAGAAGGGGAGGGTAAATTCAAATATCATTTCCTACCTGAACAGACTTTCAGACCTTTTGTTTGTGTTGGCCCGATATGAAAACAAAGTAGCAAAAGTAGGAGATAAACTCTGGGAAAAAAACTGAGCAACTACCCTTTACAGTATATGAAAAAGCTTACCCTAGTTTATAAATCAATACTACTTCTGGCAACTCTTGCCCTTATCTTTATATTATTTTCAAATTTCGATCCCAACGCCAAAATCGCCGACGACCCACCCAAAAAACTGCCTCCCCAGATACCGAAAATTTCCCTAGAATCTATCTTCCAAACCCAAAATGATATAGAGGAACTGGATCAAAATAAAATTATTACTCTCATAGCTACCGGAGACGTGATCCCGGCTAGAGGAGCAAATTGGCCAGCCGTTACCAGTGGTGACTTTACTTACAACTGGAAGAAAACGGCTGACTTTTTAAAAAAAGCGGACATAACTCTGATAAATCTTGAGGCTCCGTTGACAAAAAATTGCCCTCTTCAAACAGAAGGTATGAATTTTTGTGGGGACGCTCGCCACGTGCAAGGTATAGTTTTTGCAGGAATTGATACCGTTTCTATTGCCAATAACCATTTCGGTAACCATGGTCAAGCTGGTATTGATGAGACAACATCGCTACTGGAGAAAAACAATTTGGGCTGGAGCGGTTTTGGTAAATTGGATACAAAAAAAGTAAAAAATGTTAATTTCGGATTTCTCGCTTACAACGGTATTAGTACTACGTTTGATCAAAAGGCTATCGAAAATGAAATCAAAGAAGCAAAACAACAAGTGGATGTATTGGTAGTTTCTGCCCATTGGGGAGACGAGTATGTACTTATTCCAAGGTCGTACGGTCAAATAGCCCCAGACAACCCAGTAGAAATAGGACACTTGATCATAGATTCTGGAGCTGATTTGGTGGTTGGAAATCACCCTCACTGGGTCCAGGGAATCGAGTTGTATAAAGATAAATTAATTACCTATGCCCACGGAAATTTCATATTTGATCAAACCTGGAGCCAAGAAACCCAAGAGGGGGTTGTAGGAGAGTATACTTTCTACATCTCTGAACAAAGAGGCCAGGCCTCTGAAGTTAAACTTGTCAACGTAAAATTCCACCCAATTCTCGTTGATGTATCATATCAACCAAGATTTCTGTCAAATAAAGGTGGTCAGCACATCCTCGACCGAATGCAAAAATCCTCGATCCAAATTACTAAAAAATAATTTTCGTCTTTTACTTTTTCCTTTTTACTTGTTACTATAAAATTATGTCATTTAAAATCTGTGTGTCTGGGGCCGCAGAAGGTCCGTGTCTGAACGATGAAAATAAGCAAAAGGCCGAAGCTCTTGGCGCCGCGATAGCAAAACATAAAGCTATCCTCGTATCTGGTGCTACCACCGGACTGCCTAGATACGCAGCCAAGGGGGTAAAAAAAGCCGGTGGTATCTCCATTGGATTTTCCCCAGCCTCCACCCGAAAAGATCATATAAATCGCTACAAACTTCCGACTGAGGACATGGATCTAACAGTTTACACCGGTTTTGGCTACGCCGGGCGGAATCTAATACTTACTCGCAGTGCCGATGCGGTGATCATCATCTGTGGACGCATTGGAACCCTAAACGAATTCACAGTTGCTTTTGAGGACAAAAAACCAATCGGCGTTTTGGAAGAATCTGGAGGAATGGCCGACGAACTGAAAGACATAACTCGTATCGCCCACAAACATGAATGCAAAGTACTTTACAACTCGGACCCTGACAAACTGGTGGATGAACTAGTCAAGGATCTGAAAGAAAAATACAAATCGGATATGAAGAAATTAAAACCCGCCCCCAAAGCAGTAGATAACCCTGAATAATAAATACGAAGGGAGGTGAAAATGAAAGAGAAGCAAATTGGCAAAGTTACCCATTACTACGACAAAATAAAGGTCGGGGTAATAGAATTGAGTAACACTCTAAAAGTAGGCGACAAGATACATGTAAAAGGCGCGCACGACGATTTTGAGCAGAGTGTTACTAGTATGCAGCTTGATCACACAGAAATAAAATCAGCCAAAAAAGGGCAAGAAATCGCCTTAGAAGTAGATCAAGTCGTGCACAAAAACGACAATATTTTGAAATAATATATAAATGTATATCGGAATAGACATCGGCGGTACTCATATACGAGTCGCCCGAGGTGAAAATGGAAAAATTGCCCAAAAACTTGACTTTCCTACCAAAGAATTTCACGCCAGTATCCAAGAAATAAAAGGGGCGGTTGAAAAACTTTCCCGAGATAGCGAAATTCGAAAAATCGGGGTCGGAATCCCTGGTTTTTTAAATACAAAAAAGGGAGTGATTACCCAATCACCACACTTGGTCGGCTGGAATAATATAGAACTAGCCTATATTTTTTCGAAAATGCTTAAACAAAAGGTCGCTATTGGACACGACGCCTCGGTAGCCGCCCTGGGAGAAGCAACTCACGGAGCGGGTAAGGGGAAAAGTCCGGTTCTATATTTCACAGTTAGTACTGGGATAGGAAGCGGACTTATCGTTGACGGAAAAATATATTATGGAATATTCAATCCCGAAGCAGGGCATCAAATATTAAGTAGCCAGGCTCCCAAACACCCCGGTGCTCCAGCCGCCGATTTAGAATCACTATCTTCTGGAAGTGCTCTGGAACGTATCTATAATAAAACTCCCGCCGAGGTAGAGGGCAAAAAGGAATGGTTTGACGCTCTGGATTGGCTGGCCGTAGGACTGACCAATTCTATCCTTCATTTTTCTCCAGAAATTGTGGTAATCGGGGGAGGCATGACAAAGCACAAGGAAATATTTTTTCCGCCACTGAAAAAATCTCTGCAAAAATATCTCACGGAGTTGCCTCTAGTTCCCGTAGTACCATCAGGCCTCGGTCAAGATTCTGGTATCATTGGTGCTCTAACTCTAGCGCAGAAAAGTGCAAAATAGCTATTTTGGTAGATAGTAATTTATTTTATCTTGACACTAAAAGTTTTCAAATTATAATTTAACTTGAAATGTTATTTCTGCCTCATGAAAAAACAGAAAAATTGAGAGGGGGTGAGAGAGATTGAATAAAGAAGCGACCCCATATCTGGCCGAACTTCTGGGAACTTTTGGATTTGTCTTTATTGGCGGTGGCTCGGTAGTATTAAACGAAGCCACCAACGGTTCTATCGGCATTCTGGGAATTGCCCTAGCCCACGGTGTTGCCCTATTGGCCTTTATCTACGCCTTCAGTCACGTCTCTGGTGCCCACTTCAATCCGGCTATCACTATTTCACTCTGGGTAACTAAAAGGATAGAAAGTTCTGTAGCAGTGGGTTACATATTCTCCCAACTTGCTGGTGCTATTCTGGCCGCGATATTTATTGAGGGGATCCTTGGCAGTGCCCGAATGGCCGTACCCCAACCAACTGGAATCGATGGTTTCAGTGCCTTTTTACTGGAGGCCCTTTTGACGTTCTTCCTGGTACTGATAGTATTTGGCATCATCGTTGACCGCCGCTCCCACACTAGCCATGCCGGACTCGCAATTGGTTTAGTTTTCACCGGATTGGTTTTGGTTGGTTTCGGACTCACTGGCGGAGCATTTAATCCCGCCAGAGCATTTGGACCGGCCTTGGTTTCAAACTTCTGGACTAGTCACCTTACGTATTGGTTTGGCCCAATACTAGGAGCTGCCGTAGCTGGTTTGGTGTACGAATACGGGATTTTACGAAAAAAAGATCAATAAGTTGTTTTCCTATCGCAATTATTTGTTTAGGTTAACCTCCTTGTTTGTTGTATTATCTATTCATCTATAGTAGTTTTATTTAAGTCCCAACTCAGGGATCTTTTGTTAGGAGTAGGCTTATGAGCTGTTTTATTCACCACATGATAAACAAAGGTATATTCAATGAAATGGGTATTTTAGTGTCCGAGGAGCAATCTGATGAGCTCGAAGAAAAAATTGCCAAGATAGTTGGTTTAAGTGGGAAAGACTGCTCAACAGTTTGGAAAGAAGTAAGTAAATGGCTAGAAAATCCCCGTCTCAGAAGAAACCTCAAGTCACAATTGGCTCCATAAATAAGACAGCCCACTCCGCCGTCCAGATGTTTCCACCTTTTTATGCTTTGTGAGCTGCTGAAAACTTTTACTACTTTTTGTTCTTATCGTCAACATACAAGCAACAGAAATATTTATTTTGATATCTTTAAGTCATTTATTTAGTAATATTTTATTGAGATCGTCCCTTATGCTAAAGTAAAAAATCCATGCTAAAAGTTGCCGTCGGTACAAAAAACCCAGCGAAAGTAAGAGCAGTAATCAATGCTTTCAAAAAGAGTTTTGATGAAGAGCAAAAAATAGTAGCAATAAATGTAAATTCTGGGGTTTCTGATCAACCTATGGACGATAAAGAAACCTTCAACGGGGCCCTGAATAGAGCTAAAACGGCTCGTGTTCAATCAAATGCTGATTTTGGTGTTGGTATTGAAGGCGGTCTCAATACCCAACCTCACGGAATATTTAGCAACGCTTGGGTTGTTGTGGTTGACCGAAAGGGCAAAATAGGAACCGGAAGCTCAGCGAGATTTCAACTTCCAAAAAAAATCGTGTCAACGATCAATTCAGGAGTTGAACTTGGCCTTGCGATAGATAACTTGGTTGGAGGTCGAGGTACAAAGAGACGAGGTGGGGCATATTCAGCTTTAACGAATGGAAAATTATCTAGGGCTAAAGCCTATGAGCAAGGAGTGATGTGCGCCTTGATGCCTTTTATTACTCCAAAATATTGGTGATTTGATACATCCCCGCAATAGGGTAAAATAAAGATAAGGCAATAATCATGAAGTACCTGCTTACTCTTTCTATATTCGACACCTTAGTATTATTTCTTGCTCTGGTAATCTCTTTTATTTTTGGCAGTCAGTTTCAACCAAGTATTATCTCGTTCCTACTAGTTTTTCTGGGCGCAAGAGCATTGTTTTATCATACCTGGTTTAAGAAAACTGGTGAAAAGCCACCGTGGGTAAGAATTTCTATCCACACAATTGTATTATTGATTGTTCTTCCCACCTCTGTGGCCTTGAGTGGGTATCTTTTGTCTGGCTTGTCAAACAATATCTTTTGGTTTGGGATAATACCGTTTGTTTCAGTAACTACGAGCCTTATTCTCCATAATATTTATAAACTTTCCTAGGTTTTTACTGATAAAGCAGTGTTTGACAAACAACCGAAATGAAAACGTTTTTTAGGCAAATAGTCAAAGTTTTTATATTTATCTTCACCGCCCTCAGACCAGTACTATTGGTTGCTTTAGTAATCATAATCCTTGGAGGCGCCCTATATGTATATGATCAATACCGAACTTACCAAGAAAAAAGATTGGGCGCACAGTTAATAGACCGGATCGGTATCGAGCCAATCTGCGATGAAATAATAAGCCCCAACGAAAAATTTTCATTTAAATTCAATATTCAAAACAAAAATAACCAAAAGGTATCCCTAAAAGAAGTAGGTATTGATATAAATCTCTTAGGATTAAAAGAAAATAAGTTTTCTGAGTTTATCGATTCAAATCCAAAATCAGAAGTTTTAGCTGGTGGATCTACCCAACTTGAGTCTATTTTTTTCCAAGCCCAACAAGATATTCAAAAGGGAAAGACTAAAAATGTAAGTTTAAATTTTAAAGCCAATTCAAAAAAAGATTCTGGTGCCACGTCACACACTATCGTTTCTTATACTGGTAAGATAATTTTTCTCTTCGATCATGAGATAACAATAGAAACTAAATGCCAATTCCAGGTAAGGTACCCATAAAATACTTGACACTTTGAGTAATCGAAGACGATAATAATTCTAATAGCACTTAAATTTTAAATAAAATCAAGCGGTCATCGAAGAAGAGGGGAGTGATGCTCCATGACCACCGTGATGGCAAGTGTTCAGACAACAAGCTTTGACAGTAAATCGCTACCGATAGAACGCGAATTCTTGGCAATTCTTGATTGGATCAAACTCCGATTATCACCAGTTTATTACGGAATCGGCATCCCACATGGAGATGGTTCTGCAGTCATCTTGGTTCCTGGTTTCTTAGGCACTGATATCTACTTAACCGAAATGTATATGTGGCTATGGCGAATCGGATATCGCCCATATATGTCGGATATCGGACGAAATGCCGAATGCCTAAACATTCTTTGTAACCGCCTGATCCGGACAATTGATAAAGCTTTTCAGGAAACAGGTGGGGAAGTCTGCCTTGTTGGTCACAGTCTGGGTGGTACCATAGCCTTAAGTGCCGCAATAAGTCGGTCAAAACAAGTGGCTCAAGTCGTTACTTTGGCTTCACCCTTCCGGTCAATTGTAGTAAACCCATTGGTTGGAGCGGTAGCAAGCGCCGTAAAAGCGTCAATTTTACTCCGAGGTAACGAAAATACAGTTGAACCAAATTGTTACACACCAACCTGTGATTGCTCTTTCACCAGTCGTCTACGCGAAAAAGATGTTCCTGATTCCGTAGACACGGTAGCAATCTACAGCAAAGTGGATGGGGTGGTGGACTGGAAAAGCTGTATTTTTGAGGATAGCCACCTGAACCGAGAGGCTAGCAGCACTCATATAGGCCTCGCTTTTAACCCTGATTCTTATGCGGTAATAGCCGAAGAATTGTCTCGATGTCTAGAAAGTAAGAGAGCAATCGCCTGATCTAAGAGGTTAATACCTCTGTGACCAGGCGATTTAATTTGTGCTAAAATATTTTAAAATGATAGAAGCAATAATATTCGATCTTGATGGAACAACTGTAGATTCAAGAGAGGCGTGGCTGGAAGCGTTTAAACTTACTGCCAAAAAATTTGGTTTTGACTATTCTGATGATTTGAGTCATCTTACAAGAGGCATTGGAGTAATAAAGTCAGCAAAAAATTTAACTGCGCATTATGGCATTCCGCATAAAAGCAGCGAATTTCTCCGAACCGCTAAGAATAATTACAAGAAACTATTTTTTGAGAAGGTGACCATAATGCCTGGCGCTTTAGAGTTGCTAAAAGTAGTTAGCGTGGATTATAAAATAGCCCTAGCCTCGTCTTCACCTAGATTTGTTTTGGAAGCAAATTTTACTAAATTTCCCGATTTAAATAAGTATTTTCGAGTTTCAGTGGCGGGAGACGAAGTGGAAAGAACCAAACCTTCTCCTGACATATTTTTACTGGCTGCTAAAAAATTGGGTGCCGAACCGGATAAATGTCTAGTCATCGAAGATTCTCCAACCGGTGTGGCAGCAGCAAAAACGGCGGGTATGAAATGTATCGGATTAGTAGATCTGGGACCCAAAAAACAGGACTTGTCAAAAGCCGATAAAAAAGTAGAAAGCTTGAACGAAATCACCTTCGAACTGATAAATTCCCTGTAAGTATCGGTTCCTATTTGACCAAGTAGGGTCATTGTTTCATAATTAAATTAGAGAATTTGGAATCACGGTTTTGGAAGTAAAAAAAGAAACAGAAAGGAAATAAAGGCAACGTAAAATAGGGTTCGGAACCGGGCAGTCATCTTAATCTTTATTTTAGCAACCAAGCACAGTGTTGTCAAACCTATAACTGTCGTTCCACGAACCAAAAACATGCTCATTCGTAAGATAGATCCCAAAATTTGTAAAAAAGAAATAGTAGGCGTTTCCTATTCCGGTGGTGGTAATAGAGGAGCCGTCCACATCGGTGTTTTGCGCGCTTTTTTGGAGAAAAAAATTATTCCCACCCATGTTTCCGGGGTCTCCGCCGGGTCCTTTGTAGC
>SDBV01004493.1_pt1 | contig 20018 bp, 31 predicted proteins | sample 2277081 | NCBI WGS metagenome assembly SDBV01 (sample SAMN10402039, study PRJNA504765) | marine sediment metagenome | isolation source: marine sediment core GS10_PC15, 223 cmbsf | place: Arctic Ocean: Southern Knipovich Ridge | collected 2010 | reverse complement strand
GTTGAGCACACCCAGGCCGACGGGGGCACATTTTCATTCTACACTCAGAAGGTACTACAAACATGTGGCGGATTCAGTCCACAGTTTGTAGGCATGGGTTGGGGGCATTGTGAGTTCAGTGAACGAATACACCGGGCCGGACTTGTGGGCGACTATCGAATAAATCACCTGCGGGGAAGTAAGCTGTACGTGAAGCTCTGCAACGTTCCGCCCACATTCAGTACCAGCGAGCGAAAGCCGTGGAGTATTGATAACAAAAAGATCTGGCAGCAGTCCAGAGAAGAACAGTGGATCAAGTGTAAACTATAGAGAGGACCTGATATGGATATGAATTTTGATACTATTCTACAACGGGCACAACAACTCAGCTTGCCGGATTGCGAGATTCTATGGCGAACAGCTGAAGTTGTTAAGCCCAAACTCATAGTCGAGATCGGAGCAATGTATGGAACGTCGTCTATGTTGTTTGCTACACTTGCAAAACAAACAGATGGTCATCTATATTCAATCGAGCCCGCTCCGACGGAGAAGTGGCATGCGAACATGGAAGCCTTGCAGTTGAAGGATTACGTGACGTTGATCAACGCTCCCTCTCCCTGGATAGATCCAGATATACTTCCACACGAGATTGACTATCTCTTTATTGATGGTGAACATCGAACGCGTTGGTGTCTTATGGATTATCACTACTGGGAGCCATTTGTGCGACCGGGTGGCCGGATTGCTTTTCATGATTACACAGGTCGCAAAGGTGAGGGCAAACACATTAAACGGGCGATTGATATGATTTTGGAAACTGATGCCCTTGTCGAGGTAGACCGTTCTGAAGCAATTGCTGGTGTAATCGTCTTTGAAAAGCCGCTGGATGTCAAGGATATGTATGGCCATTCAATACTGCGCAATTCATACTCACAGGCGTTTTATGAACCCAAGGAGGCTAAACAAAATGGGTGAGCCATTTGCAGAATCAGATGATAAACAGGCGGATATCAGCTACTTCAGCCGGCACAGAGCCCGTCCGGTTACACTCCATGTACTGGGCCTAGTGAGGGGGTGGCATGATTGTAAGAGTGTGCTCGACGTCGGCGCCAGATCGGGGGGCTTTTTGTACAGAGTTGACCCCCGATATTCTGTTCGTATTGCGACCGATATCTATAAGCCACTGTATATGGGCGGCGACGACCCCAAGGTGCTGTTTATCCATGGCGATTTTCTTGACCTCAAGTTTGATATTCCCTTCGATGTAGTTGTTTGCCTGGAGGTGTTAGAACACATAGATCTTGTCAATAGGCCTGCATTTGCCAAAAAACTACTGTCTTTGACAAAGAAACACCTTCTGGTATCTATTCCGTATATGTGGAAAAACTCTAAAGAGCCAATGGATCACAATAATTTACATGAAGGTCACATACACGAGTGGTTCAACCGCACTGACTGCACTACTGCAGTTTTCGGTCGACCTGCAATTGGTGAGCACCTGTTGGCGAGATTTGATTTATGAAAATAACGATACTAACATCCTGCGCGCCTTTATAGGGCAGAGAACGATGAACAGAGCTGAATACTATCATAACATCTTGACCCACTATAACAGCATTTTGAAGCTAAGAGCTGGGCAGATGTCTACTCCGCGTTTTTGTACGTTCCAGACGTCTAATCGATGCAATCAAAACTGCAGAGGGTGCTCGTTTGGCGGTACAAACCAAAAGATGTTGGACAATACGATAATGTCTCAGGAAAATCATACTCGTATTCTCTACCAGTTGATGGACGCGGGCGTAAACGGGTTTGAGTTCTGCGGCAGCGGCGAGCCAACGTTGCTTCCGTATCTGCTGGATATGATGCAGATTCTGAAGAAGCACAACAAGGCGTTTGGTATGATCACAAACGGTGTCAAACTCACTCCTGACCTTACAGATTATATTGCAGTCCATGGTACATACTGTCGGATATCGCTGGAGGCATCGAATCCAGATGACTACGCCAAGTACAAGCGCGTGCCTGTTCGACACTGGGATATGGTCATAGAGCATATTAACGACCTGACAGATAATCTTGATCAGGCATGCGATATTAGCCTGAAGTTTGACGTAGGCCGAACACTTAACGGCAAACAACACTACGAGGATGCGATCAATCTTGGGGCTGATCTTGGAGCAGATTCTGTACAATTCAAGTTTTTACGCCATGAACCCGAGGAGCTATCGATCGATGAGAAGTATGTGGAGCAGGCGAAACTCGAGGTTGTGTTACGTGACTCCCGAACTTGCGTAGAAGTGATCAATGGTCTCGTGCCCGAACGATTGCTTGAGGAGGTGCCCCAGTGCTGGTTGAATCCACTTCATGTTGTGGTAGACCATCTCGGTGACGTGTACATCTGTTGCTATTACTACTATCGGGGTGACGAGCATAAAATAGGAAATATGATTGAGAGCAAATTTGAAGACATATGGTACACTGACGATCATATAGCAAAGATCAAAGAAATAAATCGTCTGGATTGTCACAAGGTTGATTGCAAGTTCTTTGCCCATCACAGAACTATTAGAGACGCGTTTAGGAATGGAAGGGTAGAATTCTTATGAGAATAGCACACGTGGTTTATCCATACTATCCGCTGCCGCTACGAGCGTATGGCGGTGTAGAGCGCGGAGTGTATCTGCTTGCTTGTGAGCAGGCCCGACAGGGTCATCAGGTCTATGTGTCTGCTCATCACAAGTCTCAGATTCCAGGATGTAAAGTGATTGGCTGCAACCCTAAAGGTTTACGTGTGGGTCAGAAACAAGCTGATGTCATTCGTCATCTCTGCCAGCAGGAGACATTGGATATTATTCATGATCATTCACCATGGGGGCTGCTCGGCAAAACAGAGTGTCAACGTCCTGTTATCAGAACCATATACGGTGATCCGTTTAAGAAATATGTACATACACTGCGGCTCGATACTGTTGTATCGTTTACCACCAGGGCATTTGTCAAATTCTACGGCTATCCCAATGCTCCAATCATTCGTCCAGCAGTATGTGAAAAGCCAGAGGATACTCCCTTCAATCCCGATGCCAGAGCTGCTTGGGTGGTGTTTATTGGCGTGATGGCTGCATATAAGGGTCCTCATATGGCTATTGCATGGGCCAGACATCTTAACCGCAGTTTGCTGCTTTTTGGTCCAGTAAAGGACGAAAAATACTTTGAAATCCAGATAGTGCCCAGACTCGATGTTAACGTCTACGGGGTTACCACAGCTCTTAACTGCATTACAAACGCCACTAAGTCTATCATTGTATATGGTGGAGTTGTAGACAGGCAGAAGATTTGGGATATTTACTTGCAGGCTCATGCTACTCTGGTAACAAGTCAGTGTGCTGAGGCCATGAGTCGGGTCGTACAAGAATCTATGCTCACCGGCTGTCCTGTTTACGCATGTCGTGCGGGGGGAATACCAGAAGTGATGGATTCATATGGCGGTATATGTTCAAGCGATATTAACGCCATCATGGACTATGATAAGAACCGCAGGACCCGGGAGTATGATCCTGTTCGGGCTCGTCAACATATATGTGATACAAAATCGGTATCGGTGATGTATCAGGATTCATTGGAGTTATACGAAAAGGTACTTGCAGATGGCTAAGAGGATTCTGGTTGCGGGTCCTTATATAGGTGAGCTGGGTCATGAAATTGGCGAATGGGTTCCCCATGTATATGGCAAGTTCGTGGCTGGCAAATTTGATGAAGTCCATGTATTCACACGCGGAGACAGAAACGGACTGTATCCTTTTGCTGCTCGTATTGTCAGCATAGATTTTCCATTCAATCGACAAACAGATAGCCATTGGATGATCAATCCACATGGGGAAGCGATGACACGGGCCGCGGAGATAACCCGTGATGTCCGAAACTATGTAAATGAGCTACGACAGCAGGGGACAGAAGTGTTAGCTGATGTGCTGTGTCTGGCCCGCCGGAAGGAGCTGTTTGCTGATAAGCAACCAGTCTTCCTGCCTGCTTCAGGGCAGCTCATCAGTAGTTGGGCCAAACGTCTGCCTGGCGGAAAGAAAATACTGCTGGCGTACAGAGCATATCATCGGGGATCGCGGAAGAATACGCCGGCTGGACAGCTGAAAGAGGTTGCGACAGAGCTTAAACGCCGGAATTACGTGCCAGTAGTAATAGGTCAGACCGACCCGGATTTTCCGCCACTCGACATAGATTGTGTTAATCTAGTAAACAGCACGTCAATATCCGATCTGCTGGCTCTGTATCATCTTTCGCACATGATAATCGGCTGTACCACGGGGACTATGCATCTGGCGGCTTTTTGCAAACAGCCGTTCATTGTCTGGGGTGGTGGTTGGGAGCCAGTAAAGGAGCGATACGATCATACGTGGAATCCATTTGACGTATGGCATATCTATATATCATTGGAGTGGCAAGTAACCACTCAGGATATTATCAAGGCAATACAGCAGGCGGAGACGAAGCAGGTGTTATGAGCAACTTCCATGTGTACATACTGTTCAACGTGAAAAAGCCAGAGCTGCACAATAATACCAATCCAGCGTGGATAAACAATCGTATGTCTCTTTTTGAGGAGTTCACGCTACAGTCGTTACGACAGCAGACAGATCAGGACTTTGAGATCGATCTGATATGTTGTCCTGAATCCAGAGATCTGTTCCAACTGAGACATTATAAGATCCTTGGTGTGAATCTTCATTTTGGCACGCAAGAGTATTTTGATTACATCAATGAGTGTGTCTGTTGGTCACCAGCAGCTGGCTGCAAGGAGCCATATTTGTTGAAGATCGATTCCGATGACCTTTATCACAAACGGGCAGTTCAAATATGCAAGAGCCGGTTACAGGCCACGTCGGGTATCGAACATCTGGCATTTGTGAACGGCTACGTGTACGATCTTGATACCGGAATAGTCAACCACTTCTCGAATGGTGTGCCGTTCTACTGTACCCACTTTGCGGGCAGATCTTTCACATACGACAACCTCATGACCCGATGTTTTTGCGATCAGACGCGAGTGAGAAAAGAGTTTAGCCCGCTGGTAGTGACCGGAAAGATGTTCTGCATACTAGATCACAATACGTGCTTACATAAAGATCCGAGACGAATGGGTACTGAACTCGTTCACCGAAGTGGTTTCGGCGCCGAAGTCCAGGATATAGACCTGGCAGATTTTGGAATCAGCAGATGAACTATGTAGTGATAGCGTATTACACAGATGACCAAATTTATCGACCCCATGCCCAGCGTCTTCGGTGTTCCTGTGTTGGTCTGGGTATTCCTTTCGACATTGAGTGTGTAGACAGTCTGGGTTGCTGGGATAAAAACACACACTACAAACCGATGTTTATTCGCCGTATGATGGACAAATATGCAGATAAGGCCATCGCTTACACAGATGCTGACAGCGAGTTTTTACGGTATCCGCATCTGTTCGATACTCTGGATTGTGATGTTGGCGCATGTGTTATCGACCATTCGTTGTACCGACAAGGTAGGCGTAATAGACCGCCGGAAATGACGACTGGGACAATGTTTTTCAATAACTCTGCTGCTTCTAAGCAGATAGTCGATCGATGGATCGAGGCGTGTAAGACGCGGATGAAGGTGTGGGACCAGAAGATTTTGGAGGAATTGCTGGGTGATACGGTGTACGTGCTGCCCCGTGAGTACTATCAGATATTCGATTACATGAAAGATATGCCCGATGCAATCGTCAGGCACTATCAAGCCAGTCGGACCGTTCGGTTATTAGAGAAGAATATGATTCGTTAAGTAGTCTCTTCACTGCTTCTCTCCAGCAAGTAGCGGGGAAGGCTAGTCCTTCCCTGCTGCTTGTGTAATAAGTGGAAGCAGAATCCGATCATCTATACTATCAAGCAGGACCTCAAGGTCATCCCAAAGGTGACATATGTCCGGTAATACAGACTGTATACTAGTCGTATGGTGTTTAATTCCGTTTCCGCATCGGGACATAAGCTGACCTTTAGCATTTTCAAGTTGCGATTGTCGTAAATTCATTTTCAAGCTGATTCCAGAGCTGTCTCCCGAGAAAATCCCAGATCTGAACCTCGAGTTGACCCCAGAGCTGTTCCCTGAGCTGTAACCCGGATTGTCTCCTGATTTGTTCATCAAGTTGGCGTTCAAGTTTATCAAGTTGTGATGACTGTGCATTCATTTTTAAGCTGGCCTAAGATCTGCATTCCAAGTTGATTCCGGATAGGTTCTCTGAGCTGGTCTCTAAACTTTGACCAACACTTTACTTTGCATGTCGTTACGAACGGATCCCCGAGCTGCCACCAGGCCTGACCCCGAAGCTTGTATTGAAATCTCTTAAGCTGTAATGATTGGTTGTTCATTTTCAAGCTGGCTCCTGAGCTGGTGCATAAGCTTATCTTTGGCTTTTTCAAGTTGTGACTGTTGTGTACTCATCTTCAAGCTCGCATAAAACCTGCCATCGTATTTGTCTCCAAAGTGGATTCCAAAGCTGTTCCCAAAACGGATCTTCAAGCCGCAGCTTGAGCTGCTTTCCAAGGTGTATATTGGTCTGAGTCACAAGCAAGTTCGAGAGCTGGTTTTCAAGATCTTTAAGATGTATTCCAGTCCGATTTATTATTCTTCCTCTAATGCTGCTTTGACCCGATCTCCAACGGTGTGTATATTTCCGAGTGGCCAATACAATTCACTCCGGCAGTATATACACAGATCTGGTGCGACCATGCCTATAATGGGAATGGCTACTTTGTTTTTAAGTTGCGTCTTCTCTGCAGCTTGAGTGCTTATCTTGTCTTTGAATCGTGTTCTCCATAGAACTAGTTTGTGGCCGTTCATCTCATCTGTTTCCTCAATTTGATGCGTATACCCATATTCTCCATATATTCCAGCTTATGAAGCAGAGCCAGAACAACACCGATGCTCTGCCAAAACCTATCACTGCTGATAGTATTATCGCCACCGCCATCAGTATTACTAGCCAGGATGAATACATGTTATCTGCGCTTCTTTCTGTCTTGTCCAGCATATTTAATTCTATTATCTATTGGAATGAACGCTGCGAAATCTCTATCGATTATCCACTGGTAGATATCGGAGATAAACGACCCCAACATATCTGGCGGGAGGTTTGCTAACCAGAACACGTGCTTATTAGTAATTTTTGGCGGGTTAGACAAGAGACTGAGAATAAACCATCGGATATTTGGGTCAAGTGTGTCAGTCTCAACCACTTGATCGCACTCACAAAAATCAGGTGGGGGTCTGCTCTGTGATGCCCGCCATATATTTCCCCCTTCATCGTATTGGTCGTTGTTTTCGCCGAATAGATCTATAAAGATATAGGGCTCTTCGTGCTCAAACACCCAGCGCGTGGAATCAATGACAACCCCACTTTCATGTATGATCCAACCGTGTTGTATGAACGGGAGTCCTAATCTGTTTACAAACATCGAGCGTTCGGAAACGGGACCAAGGTAATGGCCATAGACAAGACGTCCGACAACTCCTATATTGATAAGTTTGCCCGCTATTTCATAGCACTTGCCCGGCCAGTCTTCTACCGAAACTCCTATTTGTTTGCCTATTTCATGTATGTCAGGCAAGTCTTGTAATTTCATTGGTTACCTTTTTATACTATGTCCTGCTAAAATAGCCCGAATCTCTTGTCTAATTTTGCTGCTTTCTTCCCAATCTATCTCTAGAATCTGTCGGATTACTATGTGTTCTCTCCGTAAATTCATTGTAATCTCTGCTTGTGCTGTGTCGGGAAGATCTAGACATAGATTTATATACTGTCGGGCTTTCTCACTTAATCCTGTCAATCTGTCTAACAGCCGACATACTTGATACGGACTAGCTGTATGGGATGTATTTTCAGCCAAGATCAATTCCACATCTTTGGCGTCTGGTTGTCGGTAGGAGTTGATGAGTATGCCTGTGAGTTCATTGATTAGTGCCCGATGAAAATACCGTTTGAATGATGTTGGTCGAGGCTTTGTCGGGTACAGTTCATAAGCTCTATAGAACAAAACGACACCGTCCTGTACCAGGTCCTCGACATCATGAATGGTTGGTTTTTTCAACAACCCGTAACACTTTTGGGCTTCGAGTCGAAGCAACCGTTTGACTTCCAGCAGCTCCTGTTCAAGCGGTTTTATTTGCGGAAGATTTGGTAGTGTATCCATTTGCTATGATCTCATCTTTTGAACTGTATTAGCTGTACGTTCATTTTCAAGCTGTATCGTGATTTGACTTCCAGATTGATCCCAAAGTTGCATTCCAAGTTCATTCCAAAGTTGATCAAAAAGTTGATCGTAGAGATAATTCCCAGGTTGATTCCCAGGTAGATCCCCAAGCTGGAGCCTGAACTTCTCCTCAAGCCGACTCCTGAGCTGGCGTTCAAGTTCCTCAAGTTTTATTTGATCTTTGTTCATTTTTAAGCCGCTCTATAAGCTGACCTCTAAGCTGTACCTTGAGCTGATCTCCAGGTTGATTCCAGAGTTGATCTCCGAGTTGACTCAGGAGCCGTCCCCCGAGCTGACTCCCGAGCTGACTCCAGAACTGGACATCGAGCTGTAACCTGAGCCGGTATTCATTTTTCTCAAGTTTTATATGAGTTACATTCATTTTCAAGCTGACTATAAAGCTGATTCTCGAGTTGCTCACTGGGGTGGTTATTGTTACTCGCCCAGAATCCGCTCCAGAGCTGATTAAAGAATTGCTGTTCCAATTGTCTTCTGCTCAGGCTTCTGAGTCGCATGTAAAGCCGATTTGCAAGATTCTCAAGTTTTATTTGAGTTGCATTCATTTCTAAGCTGATCCTCGAGCTGGTTCCTGAGCATAACCCTTATCCCAACCTGCCGCCAGACCTGTACTCTGAGCTGACGCACAAGCTGCATATTGAGCTGTTCTTGAAACTGACTATCGCACTGATTCCAGAGTCGTGATCTGAGCTTATCTACAAGATTTATAAGTTTTATTTGATTATCCATTTAATTACCAAATGGAGGCGAAGACTACGAGTCTTCGCCCCCGGGGTTGATGATGATTCGTTATAGGGCTAAGTAGTATGGCTTTCGCTTGCCCCAGTCAATTTTGATTTCATACTTGACAGGATCGATGTAGTCCGCCTCCATGAATGCCTCAATCCGCTCGACACATGTGCCGCACTTTCCGCACTGCTGTTCCCTGCCTTCATAGCAAGACCAAGTCAGCTGGAATGGTGTTTTGATTCTGGCACCAGCTACTACCAAATCTGCTTTGGTCAATGTCTCAAATGGCATCAGTAATTCTACTTTACCATCGGTTGCGGCCGCAACAGTTGCTCCCATCGGAAGATTGAATTCGGGTCGACAATCAGGATAGATTGCGTGGTCGCCACTATGAGAGCCGAGATACACTGCGTTTGCCCCGATCGATTCAGCGTAACCAGCTGCGATTGCTATCATTATCATGTTCCGGCAGGGCACAACTGTGGCTTTCATCGACTCATCTTCATAATGACCCTGGGGGATATCGCCGCCACCTTGGAGAAGATCGGACTTGAACATGTGCATAAAATCAAGGTCAATCAGATTCAAATGCACATCAAGTTCTTGGGCAACTGCTTTGGCTGCTCGTCGTTCTGCACGGTTGTGTTTAGATCCATAATGGAAGTTAACAGCTTCCACATTAGATGAACCTTTGCTGCGGACTATATTGGTGAGAAGAGCAGTTGAGTCCATGCCCCCCGAAAATATCACCACTGCCTTGTTAAGGGTTTGAGTCATCGTCTTTGCCTTTCACTTTATTTTTAACGTGCTTCTAAGTTTTTTTGCTTTTTTCGTCCACTTCCTGGTGACGTAAAATCGCCTACATCCTCTACAAAATCTAATTGTTGGATATCTATGTGGTGTCACAGTCAATCCATCAACAAGAGTTTGTGCACTCTCTCTTTTCTTAAAAGTTAGGAAAGAGTGAGTTCTACAAAATACTTTTCTTGCTATCCAAGATACCATGCTGCTCGCCCTTCAATTTCTTCATTAGTGGCCGTGTTCTTGACATCGTCCATGGTCATATTCACACACAACAGTCGGGTCAAATTTGCAGTAGACGATATTTGTTAGTGCATCTTTTATCTTGCATATGTACTGTTGGTCATAATGACAGAATTCGATTGCTACTTCATCGCAGCAGGCTTCCATCAAAATCTCCAGCATTTTGTCTTCGTCATCTTCTAAGTCCTGCGGATGTATTCTTATGAACTCAGAACAAAGTGTTCGCCATCCTCTGCACTTTTTCTCGAAGCTGAAGTCCGGATCATGTAAGAATCGGCGGAATCCGAAAACATCCTTTACTAACATTTCGGCTACGGCTCTCATTTTGCACCTCTTCGACCTATGCCTTTCTAAAATAACAAGTATAAGCCCTCGCCCTATACCTCCTTGATAGGGCGGTGGCATGTACTTAGTTTGCCCTGTGACAAGTAGGACAAAGCTGACCGTGATCTGCGAGATGTGTCGTCACCTGCTCAAGCAGGGGCAAACTCGCAGGATGCTTCTCGAGCACGGTAGAATGGGTTGCTACTCGAGTTAAGATGTTCCACACGTCGTACAAAGTCTCCGTGGGTTGGTCGATAGCAACGTTCCTAATTTCTTCTCTGACTGACACGGCAATTTCACCGCGTCTGAGAATGCTGTCGATAACGTCTCCGGTGTGTTCGTCAGTCTTGACGGAATCGAGCTTGAGCAGACGTCCATGTTCTTTATTGATGGCTGCCTGAGCTTCGATAACAGTCGAGTCGACCCACTTGCGGAAGTTATCACCGCCGCCTTTTGCCATGCTCTTTGAGAAGCAAGGTAGTTTGTCTTCGGTGGTCATTCCGTTTTTGCACCACTGCCTGAACGTGTAGGCACGTGCCTGTGGAGCGTACATCTCGTTCGGGGAGATAAGAACCCGGATTCCGATGTTGAGCGGATCACCCTGACGAACATCGAATGTCCGGTTCAAGACGATATTCATTGTCACCTGGTCCCAGGAGACCAAAGGCTTGTGATAGCCGACGATGTTGTCAGCGCCTAATGCTGCCTCGAACGCCTGTTGCGCGATGGTGGCTCCGATGTACATTTGCCGAGGATCAAATGACATGCCGACGACCTTGTTGTCCCGGTTCTTGAGCACTCTTGCCCGTCTGCCCTTCATTGCTTCCCGGTAGTGATAATTCAGATGGGGGGCAAACAGGTCGATGGGCGTTTTGTTGAAATACGCCTGGGACACGCCTGCAATTCGAGCGGCGTTCCTTACAGCACCGTCGCTCATGAGCATGTTATTACCATCGACATTCATCCATATCTGGACTTTGTTCTGGTCGACGAGTTCAGGGGCAAACGATGTACCCATTCCAAACTCAAAATCAACCGCTTCCAGATCTACGACCTTCTGACACCGAGCCAGAAACTCGTCTTTGGTACAGAGATCTTTTAGCTCTGCACCCACCTGCGTTGTTTGTTCATTCATTTTACTACACTCCCAAAAGGTATTAAAAAAATTATTGTCTACACTTATATATACCTTTTTAACGAGAGAACATAAAGAAAAAAATCTCGATTTCTTTAAGAAATATCATAAATTTTAGGCCTACTCCTCCGGGTCCTTTGATACCAACGGCGTAGAGATCTCCGTAGAGGGACTCAACTGCAAAGGCGGATTTTGGACTTCTTCTACCTCCTCATCGAGTGTTATAGATTTTCTGTCCGGATACCGTCGGATCAGCTCTTTGAAGTATCGAGCAGGGCTTTGCTCGTATAACTCATAAGCTTCGTCTGTATCTTCCCATCTTTCCATTTTATTTACTCCTTAGTATTCCTCTGACATTTTGCGTAAATTGTACGCCTAGTATATCATAAAGGGGTGTTCTGAGTTGGTCCCATATTGTCCAGACTTCTCTGTGTTGCAAACTCCTGCCACTGTCTCCGTGATATTTCACATAGAGTGTGAGCGCTGACTGCTGAGCTATTTGAGCCGAAAAAGATGCATCAGTTGGTAGTCGCATTATATAATCTGCCCAGCTAATTCGATACGTATCTGCCATTCAATTTGCCGTGCTAGTTGTTCCCAGATTAGCTCATCCAGAGCATAATGCAATGGCTCCCGAAACGGTACGATACCCTGCCCAAAACTTCTGTAGTGGTTATTATTAGCCTGTTCGAGCCGCCACAGGGGACTGCACAGCAGACGTATATCACTTTGATTATCGAGAGGTTTGTGGATGTCGCTTGGCTTTGTCATGTCCAGTCACCTAGTGTTATCAAGATCTGCTCTGCAATATGAGAGAGTCCACTCTTATTTCTGATTCGACGTCCAATCTGCTCCGGAGTATCTACGTAAAGCTGAGTTACAAATTGGTCTCTAACGTGGCGGGCAAGTCTGGGTCGCATATCTCGATGCAGGTTTATCTGATCTTTCAGCCGGCGACATGTTACACTCATTTTAGAGTCTCTTTAATCTGTCTTGCAATCCGAAAAAGACATGCTTCCATCGGTGTATATGTCTGCTGACCTATTCGCATTTCTACCTGACCTGTTATGAAGCTATTGCTTAACAGGCCAAGTAGAAAGCGATTTGTACCCGGCAGCATGCTCTGGGACAACATTTGAATTTGCTGTGAATTCAATTGCTCCATCGTCCGATCCTTCCCCTGGCGACTATGTAAGAATAGCCGGAAAAGGCTTTACCGGAGTTACTTCTTCCGGGTACATGATAACATCACCCTGCTGGTACCAGTCTGCACCATTCTTGTTAACCGGATACCTTTGGAAATCGACAGGCTTCCGGAAGTGCAGAGCAGCGACGACTGTGTCGCAGTCTGCGGGGATGCCCTCAAGATGGTAGATCGGATTGTCTGCTGTTGACAGACTGGGATTCAACATCTCGAGCATGCGCCACGTGGCACCGTGAGGTGGATGAAGCTCGAGCACTCTATAAGTGTGCTCAAAGTTTTCTTCACCCCGGCTGATGGGGATTGTAACCTCATCAAGCACCTTTGCCCCAAGATCGTGGCAGATGCGCTCGTATCCAACCTTGCGGACAAACTCACGCCGAACCTCAGCGTTATCGAGTTCGGTGAGTTTTTCGCACGGAACTTGACCGGCGGGTGTCATAGCCAACCATTTGGGGACGGCTACACCGTGGAGGCTGTATAAACTCCAGCCATCGCGGTATTGAATGCTTGGGCCACCATCCTTATGTAGCACGCTGTCGACCATGTTGATAACATTCGGTCGGTCAGACATGAAGCAGACGGTGTTGGTGTACCAGAAGATGTGCGTGCTTTGGCACAGTCTGTCCCAGCAGTCAAGATTCTCTTGGAGTTCTTTGTCCCACTTGACTCCGATTTCTCGAACAAACTGGTAGTATGCAATCCAGTATGCTTCGAGCTGTCCGGTGAACCTGGGGGCGAAAAACACTGGATTTTCCGTGATACCCCGCATCTCCTGTATTGCATCGTGACATGCCTTGGGCGAATCATACCATCGGAACTCCAGTTTTTCGGGGTCGTCACCAAGCATCTTAGTAAGCTGCTTGATAGCCTCTTCCGCAACAGGCCGGTTGGCCGGATCGGTGCAGAGGCCGTACTTGAGGTAACGGTCTCTGAACTCAATCAGTAGCTGCTCTTCTTCGGGTGTCAACTTTTCTTTTTTGTCCACTTTGTACCTCTCTTTCAATCAAATACTTTGTCAGTTTTTGAATAACAGGAGGGGACTAGTACTCGGCCCCCTCCCATAATTCTTCACTGAAGCACGCTGGGTCAGTCCCTTACGTTGCGTGCTTCTTCTTCGGCCGGGTCAAATTCCTGGGCAACCCCAGATTTGAACTTTCCGGCCGGCAGAACAACCGTTCCATGCTCCTGGTGAGTAACTTCGCAACCATCCGGGGCGTCGAGGAGAAGAACGTCATTGGAGTGTTCGAATACTCCAACACCGTTTCCCACGGCCTCGTGATAGTGGCCAGTTACTTCACCTTCGGCAAGATGGTTGTTCTTCTTGCGTGTCAGTGCCATACATGGCTCCTTTCAAAAAAGTAGTAGTAGAAATAAGTTAACTTCATTTTGTTGTACATTCATTTTGGAGCTGTATTTCAACTCGCTTTCTTATCTGACATATAAGCTGGCTTTCGAGCGGTACTGTAAGTTGGTGTCCAATTTTCTTTCCGCACTGAGCTTCTAGTTGCTCTCCGACTGATATGTCAATAGCAATCCAGGCACTGCTTCCATCTAACACACCATCCCAGAGACATCCCCAAGGACGGACAGGAAAACGACATTGTACCAGCTTTTGGTGTCGAAGCATGTGTCTGCAACGATATTCAGTCTGGCTGATTTGTTTTTCTTGTACACTCATCTATACATACCTGTGAAAACTGATTTCATATACCGTAACCCTGAAACCGCGGGCGGCAGAGCTTGGCCTGCCTTTGCTCCTGTGATGATTGAAGGCATCATTATCGCAGCCTGACCATCCATCCACTTCGTATCCGGCGATGATGGTGCGAACTACTTTTTTGCAGTTGGGTGAGGTACTTGTGCCAGCAGGAAATTCGATATCGATCGTTTTGTGTTCACTCGTTCGTCCTACATTATAAGAGCAAATATATTCGCCTATAATGCCGACGTAACTCAGACCGGTAATACATTTGGCATAATCTGCGAGTTTCATCCGGCCTTCGAAGATGAGCGATCTGCTGGTGCTGTCATCAATACGAACTTGTATGTAATCGGGTTGGTCGCTGCAGGTTACTCGGCCAATCGATATCTTGCAGTCAGCACCATGCTCGGCAATCTCTCTGGCATGAAGTCGGTCGGCTATAAACTGCCGGGCCATCTTTGTTTCCAGTTGTACCGTCCATAATGACGGAAATTCGATGTTTTCGGTGATGAACCCTTCTGGCCACGTGCTTTCCCTCATAAGATGGTCGAAAGCCTCGAGATGGTTCAGTTTATTGGGCTGGAACCAATCTACTATGCTAATTTCTTTTGATTGTGTCATCATCAACTCCAATCAGTTCAAATATAGCTGGATGATATGGAGAAATTAAATATTCAAACCATTGTGAATACAACTTTTGCAATTCAGGTAAAACCTGAGGCGGAACTGATTTGAACCAACGTTTGAGATGATCTTCCAGCTCTGACGTCGGAATCTTGTGATGCTCCGTTTCGGTCAGACCGTCTACCTTTACCTGAACGGTGGTAATTTCAGATCTTCCACTTTGCATTGAAGAAAAGATGAGGAAGTCTTCTTGTTCTCCGTCGAAGGTACTGACAATAACTCCGTAGTCAGTAATCGTGAGACGGCCGTCGAAAAGCTCATCTCGCAGGCTGATAAAAGACTGGCCCGTATGGCCCAGATCAGAAACTTCTGCTGCTTGCGATTCGACTCGCGTGTGTTTGAATTCTACTGTTTTTAACATCATCATAACCCCTTTTGTTGAATTGAAAAATTGATCTATATTATACATACTGTTTGTTTTGGAAAACATATAGAAAAAAATCCCAATTTTTTCAAAAAAGTCAAAAAATTTCTTCCAGCTGTCTATCAATTTTTAGACGGATTTGTGAACCAAGTTGTCGAGCAAGAGGAAGTTTAAGTTTGCTCCAAACAAGATCTATGTATTCATCACATGTTTGTTCCATTGTGGCTCGTATAAGTCTTTTTCTAAGTAGATTGATCAATCTGTCTTTTTTCATTTTTCTAGTTGTCCATCAATTTGTGAATAGAGTTGTCCTCTGATTTTTCTTATGATAGGGAGTCGAAGCCTGACCCATATACAGTCGCGACGCCTGTTAGATACTTGTATGCATGTGGGTACCATAAGCAAATCTATGAGATGTTCAATCTGGTGCTTTTTCATTTTGAACCTTCTGCTCAATCATTCTCAGGGCCTTCGAATCGTCTTTGGCCAAGCCGCGTTTCCATTTGTTTTTGTACTTCCACCAGTTGATAGCTCGCCAGACTTTTTGTTCGTCTGCATTCAATCGACCAGCTACAAGTTTGACAAACTCGGCTTCAAACTCGCGTTCCTTCAACAAGCGATGACGGATCTCGCGTAAGATGGGCAGCATCGACAAGTAGTTGGGTCGATCGACACGGCTGCTCAAATAGAATTCAATGTCCTCGATTGAGATCTGATCGTAGTTCAGTATCATATCATCACTGGGAGAAAAATCAAAGCCAATACCCTTCTTCCGCTCATGATACTCGAAAGTGTCCTGATCCCATATGTCATCACCGGGATTGTAAATGAATTTGAATTTATGTCCATGATAAGTGATGTTAGCAGGACCAACTACCTCATATACACCTTCTCCGGGACTTGGGGCATAGTTAGCGCACACTCTGTTCTCTATTTTATAATGCCTGTTGTAATCGTATCCTGTGATGAAGAAGATCCGAGATCCTACTTCGATTTTTGCATTGATGCCGCGCTTCCACTCCCGCCACGTTTGTCGACCGTCTGCTAAGAGCATGTCGTCATCAAACACGAAGTTCAGCATTCCACCCCATGTTTTATCGTCAAGGATTTTGATGTTAACGTCTATTGGCGAGAAAATGTCCGTTCGATCCAGCAGCCCTTGAAGCAGTATAGCATGTCGTTTGTAATCAAATATCTGGTCGTCTATTTTTTTGAATTCCCAGGTATCTTCAGCCATTGCCTCAAACTCGCGTCTCCGAGGAAACAGTCGGGGGCTTATGTAGATGTCTCCCCATATCCGGTATATGTTTTCTCCGTTGCGAATGAGTAAATAGGTTAAGAAGTTGCCTCGGTTGCACCACCAGTTTTCAATCATGTTGCTGCTATAGTGTTTGGCGTCGCGACGTACACGCAGTGCTACCACGCCTTTGATTTCGGGCAGTACTTTATTCAGATTGTCCGCAGATGCCAGTAGCCAGTTGTCGAAATCTTCAATATGTTTAATGTCAATGCCCCCATCATCATAATCTCCGACCTCCTCATCCATATACAGTAAGAGTTGTCGGAAGCTGACAGGAACATCTGCTGCCGCCGGATTGCCGACTTGGATCTGTGTGATTTCTTCGTAGACACCTGTATATAGCTCAATCACGCCTATGACCTTCTGCACCTGTTTGATCTTTGCCAGTTGAGCGCTGACGAATTGTTGCAATTCCCATTTCTTTCTCTTTAGTATTCGTTCAGCAATTCGCATTTGATTCAATGTTGTCTGCAGCTGGCGTTCGGCATCTACCAGAGATGCTTTGCCCATAGACAAAGCAAGATCAGTTGTTTCTACAGCTTCTTCTTCGCTGTCATCTTCTCCAAACACACTATCGAGATCATAGAGGGAGTTGAGGACCTGGCGCTCAACTTCTTCATACGGGCCGTCCAGTTTGACGTATCTTTCGTTGTTGTATTCATGCACAGGCCATTTTTCATATGGAACAACTGTATAGTGACTCCAGCCATCTTCATCTTCATCATAGAGGTCAATTCCGTCTTCAACAAACGCTTCAATACGGTAGATGCGTCCATCGTCGTCTATCACCGTATCGCCGACTTTAATATCGATCCTGTGCTGATCAATTTGATCTGCAACTCGTCTGGCAAGTTCGTCTGAATTCATAGCTGCTCCTCGAGACCTTCACTAATAAGATCTACAACATTAAGCATAGTAGTTCTTGCCCATAACCCCAGCCAAATCACTGGCTTCTCGCAAAATGTAGCATTGAGTTTATGCCGTAAATCAATTTTAAGCTGCTCGCCTTGGGTATCATGCATCTCGCGTGTATCTACCTGTTTTCTTGATTCAAGATTTGTTATAGCATTTGATACCATACTAGTCCCCAAAATGTTCCATCCACAATCGGTTATGAACAGCCGACGTGATCTCGTTGAGAGGATTAGCACATCCCCACCAGAGATGACTAGTAATCAGACGGTTACGAACTGAAGAAGTTTGCGCAGTCTCAGCCTGATTGCATTGATATCTGACTTCTACTTCACCAAGAGTATCATCATACGAACCGTTCATTTGTCATGCTTTCTGCTGTTCATCGTATAATTGTCGATGGATCTGCCGTTCAGCTTGTTCATTAAGCGGTACGCAAATTTCTTTACAGAAGAAATCTGCTATTCTACTTCGAAGAAAGGCGGCGGCAGTATTTGACCGTCGAATAGGCATCAATGGTTTCTCAAGAGTATGATCGGATATATGTACCACTAGCATTATTGAGATTCCGTGTCAGTGTTTGTTCAGATTCTTCTGTAACTCGCGCAAAGTCAGCGGAATCGCTACTCCCAGACTGGTGTGCAGCTGTGTTACAGCATCTGTGAGTGCCCTGAATCCCTCAAGGCATATCGTTTTTGGCTCTCCCAGACACTGAATTGGATCGACTGCCGTGTCACCGTTCCGGCGTTGTCGGGGCCAGGCAATCTTGAGTATTTCAGTTGCTGCATTCAGATGGCAGGGATTGACCTGGACGCCCAGTTCAGCAGTGAGTTCTCTGGCAAAATCTGCTTTACAGATGTAGTTGTCGTAGATTCGGGATTTGTGCTTCCGTGTGAAGGATTCAATTTTTCTCATCACAACGTATGAATGACGAACCCGCGCTACTTTGGGTCTTTCGACCGTCTGTGTTTCCATTTGTGTCTCCGTTTCTAATTTATTGTTTCAGTTTCTACATTAGCGGTACCATCGGGATTGATTATGTAGATAGGAATCCCGGTTTTTCGAGCGTAGCGTATGGTAGCCCACGTTCCTGAACGAGTAATTTCAGGACCAGCAGGAGTTGCTATAAGTTTCTCAACTTCGTTTACGATGTCATGATTTCTTTGGATATAAGATCGAGATGGTCTCACTTCGGCGCCTGCGCAGTATGCTCGCTTGGAACAATCCGCAGGAGGATGAATGATAATTTGAGCATTTCCGAATCCCCCCTCAACCAGATCATGGGCTTCACAATCAGCACCTATGCAATCACCGTGATGAAATTCATCGATATCCAGCACTTTTTGGACCAAGCGGCTGAATCTAATCTTCTGCTGCTCGGTCATACCTTGTTGTGTGCCTGTAAATCCTACCTTCATGTGGTTTCGCCATTATTCTTTCTATGCTCAATATATGCCTGCCAGCCCAAAGCTCGGCCCTCCCAGCAACAGCAAGCGCTACCATACCAGTAGAAGCCCTCGGGGACAGCCTTGCACTTATTGATGTGGAATTCAATACCGCCCAAGCTGGTTTTGATCGTCCAGGCGCTTTTGATAGTCTCGACGCTAACAGTCTTTCGGATGTCGATCATGACTATAGCTAAGTAAGTTCGGCAGAATGTGTGTTTCATCACATCTCCATGTGGAAAGTAGCTATCATAATCTTCAGCTCGTCAGTTGTGAAGAGTCGGGCGGATGGGATTATGATCTCATTTTTGGTGTTGAGACGAAATCGAAGTACGCCGTCTTCGACCCGGTAGAACCCGAAAAGGGCTGCATCCTCGCCTATGAGGATATGGTTTGGAGGTCCCATTTCTCTCCGGATTCGCGCGTGTTCTTCTCGAGTAGCTGCCGCGCCGTCTTCAATCACTTTGCTCCAGTTTGCTAAGTTGTCCATCGTTATACCTCCTCTGCCTTCAACAGACCAATGGCAAGGTCATACAGCTCCTGAATTTGGTCGCTTGAACACGCGCTTTTGATATAAGCAGCCTCATCTTTCCACGACGCTATATCACCGCTATCGCTTGAATGGATTCCATCCTCCTTTACATGATAATCCGATCGCATCCCCCAGTAGGACTCAATCATATTTGCGATTGTCGTGTTTCCACTAATTGGTGTAACACCAAGTCCAACAGTTTGGTAGGCTGCAATGATTTTGGCAATCATCTGATTCTTGCTAACTACTTCCGCCTTTTTCCCGGTTGTGTTTGTGTTGTTCATCATCATAACCCTTAAAATAAATTATTGTTTACACATATATATACCGTTTTCAGAGGCGAAGGTAAAGAAAAAAATCTCGATTT
>SDBV01004492.1_pt1 | contig 20020 bp, 23 predicted proteins | sample 2277081 | NCBI WGS metagenome assembly SDBV01 (sample SAMN10402039, study PRJNA504765) | marine sediment metagenome | isolation source: marine sediment core GS10_PC15, 223 cmbsf | place: Arctic Ocean: Southern Knipovich Ridge | collected 2010 | reverse complement strand
AGAACGTCAGGGCCACTTGTAAGGAAGGTCCACGGGATGTCTTCCAGCTTCGTCACGGCACCTGTAGACTCCCAAAGAATGTAGACCTCTTTCTTATTGGTGTTCATAAAGATCAAGGCACCTAGTTCGGCATCGAACTCAACATGGACACTACTGAGGGTCCCAGCCCACTCACTGTCGTCCAGGATGATACGGTCCAAGACAGTAACCGAGTTAATGGCCCCACTATTACCATCAATCTGCTTTACCCCGGAGCCCGTTACAACAAACAAAGAGTTACCAACTCCCGTTTGGCCGTAACGACTCACTCCCCCAAGTCGGAACTGTAATCTGTTGATTCCTAGTTGGGCACCAGACCGAGCTAGCCGGTATATACCCCCGTTGGTGATAGCAAACAAGAAGTCCCCCGCAGGCTCCAAGGCCTGGAACTTCTCTGCGGCATCGTCGGGGCGATATTGCTGGTCCGGCGGGAAGTTCTCTGGTTCCTCTGCCGTCATAATAGACCACGCTATCGCCTCGGGTTTCTTTTCTTGGTCGTCCCAATCCGGCTTCGGTCCGGTAGGTTCCGCAACGTCGGTGATCCCTACCAGGAGACCATCGTATGCTGCGATCCTTTTGAATCTCGGGGTAGGATGGAACGTGTGAAGAAACGTATTGAATTGTGACTGCTGTACTAATGCTGTATCCTGGAACCATGTCGATTTAGCACTGCCATGGACCGTACCGATGTCGGAGTCGTGGTCGAACGTTAATGTCTGAAGCCCGCTGCTACCATTCCAAACTCCTTTTTCAATATAGTCATCGACAAGATAGAAGAGCCCCATCGGGGTGTACTTGTCAAAGTCCACGTTGAGGTTACTAACAGGGGTCCGCCAAAGACGGAAACCATCTACGTGCGGGATGCCCCAGTCTATGATACATGTTGCTTCGGTGGCGTTTCCTTTTATTTGGTGGGTCGCTCCCGACTGCGAATTCGGCAGCCTAGTGCCGGTCACGAAGTACCGAAGCCCGGAGTTTGGAGTACCGAGGGCAGTCTTAGTGTGCCACCGTATCCAGGACCGAAGGGCGTGCTTTCGACTAATCAACTCAATCACATAAGTATATTCTCCTTCTGGAGTCTCGTGCCCAGGAGGACCATAAACTTGAGCCGCAAAAACATCCTCTGAGTCCCCAACGTATGCCCCGTCGTTATCGACATTCAGTGGATGCCGTAATATCCTTTGAGGAAGGAGGCCCATAAACCGAGGGGCAAACCCCGTCACAAACCTATCCCACGTGTTGATCTTGAAGTCCCAGAAGTATGCCTTGTTGTAAGGGGCTTCCTTGTTCTGCCATTGTGTGACGTTAGACGTAGTGTCCCCGGATGCCGAAAAGTAAATGTAACGTCCAAGGCTGGTAACATCGAACTCACTAATAGAGGTCAGCTTGTAGTCGTCCCAACTATCCAGGTCTTCCAGCTCTACAACGTCTACACTGTTGTCGCTAGAGTCCCGGTAGGCAAAGTAGACGGATTGACCTGTGCCGCCCGGGTTGTCGGCAACGTATACGATCCCTTTTAAGTTGTCGTTACTGGTGCCTTTTTGGATTGAGGCATACTTTGCGTATGCTAGACCGGCAATAGAAGTAATCGTAGTGGCACCAGAGGGGGTCGGGACTCCGTGAACTGTAACGTCAGCCATCCCCGGGAAGGGTCGGAGTGCCCCCATGAACCTACCATCGAGGCCAACTGCCTCAACTAGATTAGGTAGCTGTACTGCATGGGCGTTTAACTTGGCGTCTTGCGACGGCATAGTCGTGGGGTAGTTCCAAACCCCGTTGTTGTCTTCTTGTCTCTCTGGCATTATGTTGCTCTAGTAAGTGCCTCAAAGTACCAATCCGACCCGTCGCTCACAACAAGATATGCAAGTAGAGCTCCGTCCTTAGCAATCCCTACGAACCCATTAACCTTGCTGTTAAGACCTAGCAAGTCATCTAGTTGAGCCGATGTCGGAGGGTTACTCAAGGCTCCCTGGCGTCTTTTGGCAATTACATCTTCGACTTCTGCCTGGGAAACCTCGTCCTCCGAGTTGCCAGGGCTACGATCCGTCGGGGTTACTCCATCCAGGTCTATATCCGAAGGCAATATGCCAAGGGAGCGAGTAACCTCGGGATCGTCCGGACGGCTGAACAGGGGTCTTTGGCCCAAGGATGAATGTATAAGGGAGCGAGCCCTCGTCTCAGTAGACCTTGTTCTCACCGTAGTCTGATTCGGGTTCGCTAGTCTGTTCCAAAATCTCATTACAGTAACTCCCCAAAGGACCCGCCACGGTTTGTGTTGTCCCAGGTGTCCCCGTCAAAATGATGAGGGAAGCGGCCTTCCTTTTTACTGATTGCCCTACGCATTGCCGCCAACTTTATCTGGTAGTTGGCCGTCAGAGTTTGCATCCGCTTGGCGTTTCCTTCTTGAGAGAGGATGTCGATAGAGGTCCGCAAACAGACGACGTGCTTAATGAGCCGACTGAACAGGGGAACGATCTCGTATGTCACAGCGGAGGCACCTTCGTGTGTCCTTGTAAACGCCTTGTTGTATGTTGCTACACGAGTGTCGGCATTATAGGCTGTGATAAGACGTTCCTCTTGGGTGTTTGCGTTCGATGATATAACCCGGATTAAGTACCCGACATAGGCGTTCTCTCGGGTATCTAAGGTCCCGTCAGTGACGGTTGCGTTAAGGATCATCGTAAGGGCGGTGTTATCTAGGTCGGTCGCCGGGGTCGCCAAACTTGCCTTATGGAATAGTGGCTCTGCATTTGGGATGTACATTAGCTCCAATGTGTCCGTCGATTGCCAATCCCGTAGGAGACGTAAGACGTTCCCTTCGATCTTCCATCCGTGTCCACCTGGATTAAAGTAGGACCCCGGCCATGCTTCCCACTCGGGAAGGTTGGTCCCCGTGTTGATCTTGGCAATCCGAAGAAGCTCTCCTACTCCGACCGGCATAATGTAATCTTGTTCACCGGAGGCCAACGTAACGCTGTGCCGTATGATAACAGGGTGGTCGGTGGATACGTGGATATCAGTTAGGACGGTGTCGAATGCTACTTGGAGAAGTTCGACAATGTCGCTGTCTGTGTACTTCGGGGTTAGAGACGGCTCGTCCACCGCTTTCCGGATAAGACTAACACAGTCACTAAGGAATCCACTACCTGACAGAGCGGAAGAACTGACCACAGATGGAGCCACAAGCACATCAATTGCATCACGAATCTCCTTTAGACTATCGGTACCAGTTGCGAACCCTGCCCCCTGCTGAGAAACCAAAGTGTCCCCCAGATATTCCAACGCTCCTCTTGCAGGGAGATAAGTCCCGACACCAGTAGAGGGGGCTGTTGCGTCCTTAGACATTACAGCCCTCAGGTGGTCTATAAGTCTATCGGGACTGGCGGAGCCGAACCCCGATGATAACGTAGTCAACAGGTCCAAGGCTGCACTATCAGCCCTAAATACCTCTACTAAGTCTCCTGCCCCAGGTGTAAAACCCAAAGCAGGAGTAACACTAAACTTAGGGTCAGAATCCTTGTAAGACTCAATTACTCGTACATTGAGTCTAGCTGTAGACTTATCCGTTCCGTCGTATACCACAATTAGGGAGCCGGCGTAATCTTCGTCGGCGGCCCCGGTTGGGGGATCGGTTGCCTGTACAAATACCTCCAAGGCGGTGCTAGAAGCCGTAGAAGTTCCGTTGAATATCCGTCCGGCATTATCAGCAACTTGATCTATATCTAGTCGAGCCACTTCCGTAACGGTTAAGTTGGTTATGCCGGAAACGGATACGATCCCTCGAATCGTTACGGTTCCGCTCGTGCAGGTCCCCTCGATCAGTTGCCCGATACCTTCAAAGTTCAGGGTGTCAGTACCTGCATCCCCCATGTTCTCCAGTTGAATCCCGCCACTATAGTCTCGTATGTGAACATTGGAGTTTCCAATTGCTCCCCCAAAATCCAGTATAGGGGCCGTAGATCCAGAGACGCCGGAGTGACAGTCCTCAAAAAAGATGTCTCCCGCTTCAATCAACGTCTGAGTACCTGTAATTCTACAACTTTCCAAGTGGGTATCTGCTATAAGGGAACAAGCTCCCATCTGGCAGTTCCGGAAAGATTGGTCCGCACCCGTTCCCGCCATCGCCCCGGAAACTGTTGCACCTTCCACATGGATACTAACGACTGACTGACCATTAAGAACTAAGGTCCAGTTATCGCCAAAGAAGGAGTGCTTGTCTGCCGTAGCCGGAAGAGTAATAGACGAGCCGTTAATAATATGAAAATCTGTAAGGCCTAAACTAGCAGAGATTGTGAGAGCCGCAGCAATCGTACTTACGGGGTTATCCGCCGTACCGTCAACGAAGTCCTCCGTGTTGGTGTTGGAGGCGTTTGTGTTAATCCAGATGGACCCGTTAGCATAACCCACTGTACGGGAAACAACCGTATACTCGACAAGAATCTGATCCACTAGGAGCTTAGTAGTTGTACTAAATGCTACACTACCAGTCTCGTAACGGATTCGTACTAAACCTAGATTTGCTCCGGTACCAACGTGGGCCGCAAACAAAGTGTAGTCATCTGTCTCCAAAGACGTACTAGATTCCAGGGTACCAATTTGGTCCCAACTCGTTCCGCCCCAGTTGTATGCATAGACTTGGAGATTCTTACCGGTACCCCCGCCTTTGTCAAGTTGATGGTGGGCTTTCACCCCCGTCGTGATACCGTCTCCCCCGACAGTAAACTCATAATACACATCGATCTTTTCGGTCGTGTCGTTTTGAGCCTCAATATCGTGTGTGGTACCATCAAGGGCATGGGTGCTATCTTCGTCGTTAGCTTCATTCTCTCCCCAAGTAATGACAAATCCTGCCGTAGCTGCCTTGGGCGGGGTACTAATAGCAGCACCAGTAGAGAACTCAATCGGGATACTCAAAGTAATGTCTTCGACGGCGGGAGCGAATGAGTCACTGGACGTGACTGCGAGGATTACGCTACCCGCCCCGACCGCGAAGGCAGCATCGGGCCAATCGATCCGGTAGAGGCCCGGGGAGGACGTCGCGTCCACCTCGAACATCTTATTGTCGGCATGCACCGAGTTGGTAGCTCCTAAGGCCGTAGCGTCAACCTTACTAGCCGGAGCCTCGCCAGCCCGAGTGTACTGAAGATCAAAGTTTGTGATCGTCGCTCCGGTTTCCGGAGAGCCGTCGGAGGCGTCTACGATCATCACATAGCGGGTAACGTCGGTAGTGCCTCTGTGGATTGTAGACATTACTGCTTCCCTCCCCGCTTGTTGGGCATCAAAAGACCACCACCACTCGCTCCCGCAGCCGGAGTCGATGCTCCTATAGACCTACGAGAGTTGGCACCGTCTACATCAAATCCCGTAAGACCCGCCTCAAATGCCCCACCAGAAGCCGGAATAGTATAGTCATCTCCTGCCGGATCGACTAAGGATGGATTAGTGGTGACTTCCCCCGTGTGGGTAAACTTGCTAGAGGTAGCACCGCTGTTTACTTCATAATCAGCCGTGTTGTCATAGAGGACGTTGTTGAAGCCAATATTCCATCCATTGCCCCAGTCATCATTCAAGTCCACGCCGGTAGTCCAATGTGTGATGATGTTATTGTGCATGACAAGCTGAAGATGCCCCGCCGCACCTAACGTAATAGCGGTATCACTACCTCCCTGAGAGCCGTACAACGTACACCCGATCACCATATTGACACCGGTAAAGTCCGCCCGGATCGCCATAGAGTTAGCCCCGACGTCGTACATCAAGGTATCGAAAACGAACACGCTCTCTCCACGAAGGATGTCCGCCCCCGTACAATTCTTAAATACACACCCGATAACAGTCACAAACAAGTTGCCGTGGCAAGCCGCCCCCGCAAGGTTCTCAAAAATACACCTCTCGAAGAAGCAGTAATCATTGAAGTTTACGATGCCTATCGCAGCGTCATGCCATCGGACGTTCTTCCATACATTCCTATCCGTCGTAGTACCCCCTAAGTTTGTAATAGCCACCCCAGCATTGGCCGTTAGGTCAAGGTTCTCAAAGACACGATAGTCTCGACCCGTCCCTCCACCAATGGCGTTTCCTGTAGTACCGTCAATGAAAGCCCGGCTATTGTCATCAAGGACATCCTTGTACCCTCTCCACTTAATGATGTTCGTGTCGGAGCCCCCAGCTACATCAAGAGTAACCGTCTCCGAGTAGACAGACAGGCCCCTAATAAAGACCGTATCCCCGGGGGCAACAGGAATGTCCTCAGAGCCCGTAATGGTCAGCTTGGGGCCGTTTGAAGAGGCAATATCCCCGGTTCCAAGGTCCCCGGCCGCGAAATCGTTACCGTCCCCCACCTCTGGGAGTGAAGACGTTGCTGCTATAGTAGTGGTGGTGGAGGTAGAGGCCGTAACTTCATAGAGGCCTACCGTAGCCCCCGTTCCAGCATTGATATAAATCACGTCCCCAAGAGCGAAGGTGTATCCGATGGCCCCATGGTTAAGGGTTAAAGTGGCTTCAGTCCAGGTGGCAGTAAGAAGGCGAAGCCCGATGTTATCCAGGCCGTCGTTAGCATCATTACCAGTGGTAGAGTCTACGAAATAAGCCGCCATGGTTTATCGCTCCGCTTGTCCGCCAGAGATGGGCGACTTGAAGGCATACGGAATTGGTCTCTTCATCTTTTCCTTCAGCCAGTTATATCGCTCCTGATGTTCTACGATCGTGTCATCTCGCTCCCTCTCTTGGTCTCGTAGCTTTGAGATAAGACGGTTCTTCTTCGCCTTCCAATCTACTGGTCCCCAACAGTGGCTAATCTGATTTACTAGCTCAGAGTTCAACAACTCAAAGTTAGCTCCCAGGTCTTCTATCTCGTCCACCAATCGGATTTTACGACTTATCCAATATGCCAAGATCCACTGTCCGGTCTCCAGAGAGAAGAAGGTAAGGATGTCGGGACAATGTACTCGACGACGAAATAGCTTGGCTGCCGGAGTCTCCTTCACAACGTGGACACTAGGCTTCAAGAAAGTCATACCCTCATCCCCTTTACCCCCTCAATAGCAAAGCCGGGCCGGATTGCTCCAAACCCGGCTCTGCATGGGAGGAGGAGGCTTGTGTTTAGCCGAGCACCTCGGTAATCGTCCCCAGCTTCATCCAGTTAGGCTGGCTAGGCATAACGTTCCACTGCCTAACAAACGGAGCCTCGACGAAGTCCGTCGTTGCACCAGTAGTTCCATGAGCATGTTTAAAGATGCCCTGCATTCCACCGGCACCACCGATCGGTGCCACAAACTCGACCTCAGTACCAAGCCGCGAGTCCACCTTTGCTCCCGGAATGGGCGGAGGAACATAACGGGTCAGCCCGCCACCGCGAATACGGCCAGCGTACAGAGTACCACTATTGGCGTAGGTCGAGGTAAAAATCTCCACAGAGCGAGACGCAAACCGGTACCGGAAGGCTTCCCAGCCTGCCTCTACCGTAAGCGGCAGCCCGTTACGGTCATAACGCATACGGCCGGATGCAGCATTCGAGGACGCCTGGCTACCGGTATCAATATTGTCGATGAACCCAATGAGCACGCCCATCGTGGTCAGCATCGTATCAATCTTCTTACCGGGGAACGACTCAAAGAACTTCGCCATGTGCTTGTTCAGAATGTTCTCCGTCAGGGCCGCTGAAATCGCCGACGGAACATAACTGCGGAACTGACTAAAGTTCCGAACGTCAATCCCGAAGAACGATGTCACAGTCGAACCGTCCGCAATCCACGACTCCAACCCCTTCGGGGCCTGGTTCACCGAGTCCTTGATAACCACAATGTCGTTATCGCCACCGGTACCATCATAAGATACCCCGCCGCCGAGAACCGTTGTAACCTGGAACTCGCCCCCGTCAACACGACGAAGATGGACCTTATTATCCAGGGGGTCCACATTGTCAACCACGAGGAAGTATCCAGAGTTTCTCTTCGTAGTACCAGTACTATCGTACAGGTCTACCATCATGCCCGGCCGAAAACGGTGTACACGACCCGAGGCACTAGTTCCACTAATGTCAAAGATCATCACGGACGTATCAGCCGACGGGGAGGTCTTATTGGCTGCATTGGCCGACGTATCGCCAATATCTGCCAGTTCACCCGTACTGGACGAGGAACTATAGAAGACCGACGTTTCCTGCTGAGCCAGGAGGTCCGCCACACCCTTCAAGTTCTGGGCTACAACGGAACCAATCGAAGCATTCAGTCTATCCGCCCGCAAAATCTGGTGCGGAAGATAGAAGTTACCTCGGTGCTCAATAAGCGTAACGTTCGTCTGGATGTACGCCGGAGACGTTACCTCATCAACACCCTGGAACGACTGGGGGGTATCGTACATATTGAAGTTCTGTGGACCCGACAGAACATCTCCACCTTGGGCGGACAGGAACTTGGCTCCACCGGCAACACCAGTCACCCACGTCTTCAGAACCTTCCAGCCACGACCAATTCCCCGATTTCGCACAACGTTCATGCTAGACCGACGAATCATTGGATACACGGGGTCCAGTTCCCAGAGACTCTCAAAGATCGTCGGTACAATCTTCTCCTCTAGGGTATTCTGAACAGCATCAGTAATTGTACTCATTCTCTACCTCTTTTCAACAGACACCATAGCGAACCTTCCGGGTAGTTAGTCTACTGGACCCCGGTTCTGTCCACCTACCTAAGAGCGTCCCCGTTCTGCTTGAGCTTGGTGGTATGCCATAGTCTCAAGAATGTTCTGCTCAAAGGCGTCACCTTCCACTGAAGATACGTGATCCGGCTTCTGACGTGGGTAGACTTCCGTATCGCCGCCCCCTGGAGCATGTCCCAACCCTAATGGGCTTCGGGACCCGGGTTTACCAAGAGCTTGCAGGTGCTCCCTGATTTCAGGGAGGACTTCCGCAAGGATACGGTTCCCGTCTCCAAAGTCACCGCCATACGACGCTAGTCGCCCTCGAATCTTCTCGTCCACGAGGTCACGGATAGCACTCCGCCCCTTGGCATCGTACTGCTCTATATTATAGCTAAGATCCTTGTCGTTGTCAAGTGCATTCTTGACAATATCTCCAATTCGAGCACTTTCTACCGTCCTCAGAGCCCGCTGGATATCGGGACTCAGCCGGTCGTAGTTTACCGGACCTTGGTTTTCTTCGCGGGAGCGAGTTCCCTGCCGGACTTCCCGGTCGTAGGAATCCACAACGTCCTCGTCGTCATCCTCCCCAGTCTGATCTCCGAAGGTCTTAGCCGCGATGGACTCCACCTGATCGCCAGGTACCCCCATTTTGGCCCCCAAACGACGGAAGGCATCAATATCCCCCTCCTTGAAGATCATCTCAAGGTCCTCCTGAAGGTTGATCGCGGTGGCAATCTCCTTCTCCTTCTGAGAGGCCTGCTGGAATTTTTCATCTGCCGCTTGCTCTTTCTGGGCTCGGTCAATGAGTTGCTGGGTAGTCCACTGCTCCTCCCGCCCATTGATTTTGACGGCGTGCGTCTGGGTCTGGCTAGGGTGGGGGGCGTTCGCAATAGCCGAAGGGATCTGATCCACAGGCACATTGATAAGCCCTGCATTTTCCTCGCTCCCGACTTCGTTTTCCGCAAATCGTCCGCCGATAGGGTAGGACACATCTCTCATCACGTTCTCCTAAATGTCTAGGTTACTGCACGGGACCGCCCGGTGCGATACCCGGCGGAATGTTAATGTTCGGAACCCCGGGTCTCTGCTGACCACCGGCAGCCTCTTGAACGGCTATCTCTTCTGGAGAGGGGAGGCCTGCCGGGAATCTCTGTCCGGCTAGAATCTCAAGGTCTATCTTCCACATCTCAAACTTCGCCCGGACCTCCTCGCTAGCCAAGCTGTACTCGATCTTGTTCATAAACTCCTGCAACTTGATTAGCTGAATGTCCGGGTTCTGTGTATGTTCCCCTACGTCTACATTCCCGGGTGTTTGGCCGTCCCGGAACAGCATGATGATTTGCCAGGTTGCCTTTCGCCATGTCTCCCACAACTCCTTAGGAGCACCCGGCATGTCAAGGTTTTCCTCCAGGGCAGAAATCCAAAAGCGGGTCGCGTCCACAAGGCCCGTTCCGTAGAGTTCCTTCAACTCTTGCTTGCGGACCTCACGATCCTTAGGAGTTCGATCCCGAATGTCGATGTTTACCAGCCACGGCTCCGGGATGGGATTCTCCGCAAGACGTAGTTGTCCCGTCTGAGGATCTATGACAACCCCGGCTATAGCGTCGTCTATCGTTGCAATCTCGATAGTTTCCCCTGGACCCAGTCGATCCTTGGCAGCCTGCAACATTCGGGCATACACGCCACTGAATGCTTCCGCCAACCCGTTAGCCGGAAGAGCAAGAGAGATATTCCCAGTATTGAACAAGAAGCCAAGACCGGCTGCGGAGTCCACACGCCCACTCGTCTGTCCTTGGAAGATAGGACCCTGACCACTTAGCTTCTCCATTGCTTCGCTGGCAATCTCAGCTACCCTTGCGGGCATCAATCCTGTATTCGACGGGGCAAGGGTAAAAGGCTTCATGTCAGGGTTCAAAGGGTCTGGCTCGAACTTCTCCACCTTGGGACGAGGTCCGGTCCGCCAACGTTTGATGTCGATTCCTGAGGACCCCGGAACAAATAGAGTCCCGAACATATCCAGTTCGGCAATATTCTTGAAAAGGCTCCCCAGTAGTTTCTCGATCTGATCGTTCATCGGGATCAACGGAGCCACAAACCCCCGAGCAAACATCTTCCCAATGTCCGTGTGACGGGCTACATGCAATGGACATAGTACCTGGACCCCTTGTTCCTCAAAGTTCTCATCGAGAAGAATCTTATCTCCAATCTTGATAATGAACCGAGACACAAATACCTGACTATCGTCGTAGATGTATATCTCCTCCAGGGGAACATACATCCTACCGTCTTTCTTCGGAGCACTTTCATCGACATGGTCACGGTTGAACCCACCAATATTCGTTCCGATCATATCAGACTTACGAAACGAACCTGCGGCCCCCGCCCCAACCCCTTGCCCAAAAGAATGAGTCCCGGATTGATCCGGAGCCACACCGCCCCAAGGCACATCCCTCGCATTCAAATCCGTCTCCGCTCGTTTAGTATCCAACCTCTTGTTGAAGGCAGTCTTCATCCGGTTTTTTGCCCAGCCCAGGGGAACCCACCTCTTACGAGCAATCCCCATTAGGTTTCCCACGCCATCCACCCAAGCCGGAATACCTCGAAGCTGCCGAGCCGACACAATCTCAACCATATCTGGCTGGTGCTTCAAACCCGTCTCTACATGATTCAGCCCAACGGTTCCATGCTTCAGGAACGGAATAAGGATCTGTCGTTTTATCAAGTTCAGGGGTAGAGGAGCCGCAAGGGCTCCAAGGGTTGCGTTCGCTATCGAGGCCTTCCTCAACGCCCCCAAGGACTCTCCCTTCTTTGTCGCAGTCGGCAAGATGTCCATCTTCATATAACGCCCGATTTCGTTCAGGTACAAACGACTAATCTCTTCGTACCGCATATCGAGTTCGCCTTTGGCATTCTCGAAAGCAATAGACAAGTTCCCCGACCACCGGTCTAGGATCTTAAACTTACGAACCCCGGCGAGATACGCATCGACGATCTTGTGAGTCGTTAGGTGGACATTCGCCTCCTGCTCTGCGGGCACCAGGACGGCGTCCAGAGCATCAACCAAGTCCATCTCTTTTTTGGGAAGGTCTAATCTTGCCACTTTAGTTGTCCTCTAATACAATGTCTATTAACTCCCAAAGTCTGTCATAGTCCTGACAATCTTTACACTTGAGACAACCCCTCTGCCCACAGAAGTTTATTCTGGATGGAATGTAACGATCCATAAGCTCCTGAAAGTCCTTCAACTCTTCTTTTGTCACGCCCTAACTCCTTATGGCATATTTAGAGTGTCATGGCCTTTCGGAGGCCAGTCATCCTGTGTCTCCGCCCAGGCATCGTCGGTAGCCTCTGGCATTTCGGAAGGACGCTCAAGCCTCGCCGCGTTCCGATGCACACTAGCAGACTGTGCCGATCCCCGATGTACCATCGCCATCTCAATCAACCGATCTGCCATCCTGTCAGTCGAGAGCCTATTGGCATTTCCAATCTCCAGTATTCGCTCGTCCAGTTTCTTCACTATCCCCTGGAGTGTCAGTAGCCGACCCGCCACCGCCGCCGAACACCGTGTCAAGTTATCTATATGATCCAGAATTGCATCCAGTTTCTTTCCGTTCATAGTCTCCCCTCCTAGTAATGTCTAGTCTCTAATGGCACCCAGTCTGTCCACCACGTTTCCGCCGGTCCGTGTTCCTCCTCGACCTGATCGTACTTCTGGTCAAGAAGAGCACGGAGGTCCTCATTGCTCAAGTCTCCCGCATTGATACCAGACATCAGAGGGATGCCGCACTCCTCCGAGTTTCCTGCCCGCATCTCTTCTATCAAGTTTAGTGGCTTCTCAATATCAGGAGCCACCGACTTGTGTTGCTTCCCAATAGCCCCGTGCATGGCCAAGGTATCAATCGCGTCATCGTGATCCAACAGGGCCATATCCTCAGTGAAGTTCTCTATCTGGGTAAACAGTTGGGTGTACGCAGCCTCCCCCCTACGATCTACAGGCAACTTCATTCGGTAGTGCCTGAACCTCCACTCCATCTGCATAATCTTCTGGGCTTTACTCATCTTCGGAGGGAACTTCAGCGGGATAATCCGAGGAGGAGTCTCTCCCTTACCATACAACTCCGGCAAGTTGTCCCGACACCTTTCATAGAACTCCGCAATGATCGGATACGCTTCGACCCCGATAAAAGACACACCCCACTTTATAGCTAGCCGGTAGATTTGTCGAATGATCTCTTCAGGTCTAGCACGGCCCACCCACATATCCAACGAGTACAAGGTGTCACGATGCTTGTCTGAGTTCTCGAACCCCAGAACATGCACGACTGAAAAATCCGACGTCGGGGTCGTAGTACGTGCAGAGTCCACCGTGATAAACCTCCGCATCCCCTGTACAACTTCCCCGAACCGACGGTGCTGTATGTTCGGTATCGGAATCCGCTCCCCGTCTCCAGAGTCCCGGACCCCTTTACATGTATGCGTCACAACGATCGCTTCACTGTTTAGAGGGTCGTTTGCAGAAGCCGCATCCACATCCTCCAACCAGTACGTGTTAAGTTCCGGATGAATATCCAGTACCCGCTCGTGCTTCGTAGTCGGCTCATTGAGGCACTGAGCTGAAAAGACAGCAGGACCAAGGCGTTCCTTCTCCTCTGTAATCCACTCCTCATTCATAAAGTCCTTCGTACTCATATCGTGAACGGTCATTAAAGTCCGGTGGAAGTATTTTGTCACCCGACGATCGTCCGTTGTCCACAACCAATGGATGAACATACGCCGACTGTAGATCGTACCAATGATACGAGTCGGTATACGATACCCCGGATTCCGAGCCATAGGATACAAGCCGTTGAAGAAGAAGTCCTCCATGCCCTCACGTAAATCCGAGGGAGTCAAAACTGTATCATCCGACTTTTCTACATCGTCCAAAACAATAAGGCCGGACGGCCGAGTCCCAAGAGACGCCCCCTTCAACGGGAACCCAAACACCTTTGACCCGTTCGTCAACTCCATGCACGATCCGCGATTCCAGAGTCCAGCACCCTTCCGTGACTTCAGCTTCCCAAAATCCTCAATGATGTATTCGTTATGCTCTATCTGAGACATCAAGTCCCCAAGCCTATGACTCACGAATGTATGCGTAGCTAAGAACAAAGCACACTCCCAATGAGGCCTTGTAATTAGCTTCTTCAGAATATCCTCCAGGTTGACGGTTGACTTACATCCTCCACGAGGAGCCAAGTGCGTCAGCATGGTATAGTTATTCCAATCCCACACCCACTGGTAGTGGGCATCTGGGGACTCTACGTGCATGTTCCCCTTATACCAGAACCCGCACGGCTTCAGATACATCTCCCGAAAGAAGTGCCAACTCGCCACCTCCAAGTCCGGAGTACCCCTCAGAGAGCACGCATTGACACGAGCCAACTTCTTCCCCTCTTTATCCAACTCCGCATAGTCCGCCGGGAGCGGCCACACGGGGTTGCCTTCTTGGGGAAAAACAATTGGCTGCATCAGAATCCTTCTCTAGGGAGCGGGTCAGCCGTCGAGGCCGGACAAGGCAAACGCAGTAAAGCCAGCAGTGGCGACCACCATAGAGGTAGCCCATTTCCCCCCGAGAGCATTTCCGAACTCCATGTCCACAATCTTGGTCGCAATGTTCGTGACAAAAGACCCGTCATTCAAGAAACCCTCGAACCTCTTGTCGAACTCGTCCTTCAGAGACTTTGACCATCCGTTGTAACCAACGTGACGGTGGACCCCTGCGACATGTCGTCGCCAAAATCGGTGGCAGTCTCCAGCCTTCATAAACTCAAAAATCTCCGTGACAAGGTGCTGAATTCTCTCTGCACGAGGATCGTTCTTCGGCTCTTCCGTCTCCACTACTGGAGGTTCTACAATACTACCCCAATCGTCTTTCATATTTTCCACTGGCTCGGGGATCTCAGGACTCTCCGTTTGGGGTGACTTGCCCAGGCCCATTCGAGGGACCTGGATCTTCCGTCCGTCTTTCAGCGTTACGACACGCACGTTGGATTCGGGCGAGACGGTCGGCGATGGACTCGGCGGTTCGGACGTTGGGATCGACGGAGGCTCCATCGGCCCGCCGGGGAATCGCTGGCTCTGTCCAGTGGGCCCGGGAGAGGGCGTCTCCACCAATGGAGACTGGGCGACGCTCGGGGGTGTAAACTTCTGGTTCGCCCCCAGGTGGTTCAAGATTGCGTTGATCCCCGACTCCATGCTGGTGACTTTGGCTTCCAGTTCCTGGACCTTCTGTGCCTCGTCCAGGTTGGACGGGTACCCTTCTGCTTCTCGCATCTTCTGTTCCTCCAATTGACTTTTCGTCATGGTCTTCGGCTTCCCGATGTGCAGGGGCAGGATCGGGCCGTTCCCCGCCATGTACCCCGCACTGTAACTCATCCCCTCCGCTGCCACCGCCTCCGGGCTCACCTCCATCACTTCCCCGCCCTGTCCCTGGATCTGAAGAGGAACCTCCGAGTCGTTCTGAAGTTTCATCGCGTCCTGCATCGTCTGGTCCATTGCTTACCGCCTCCACGTCAATAATCTCATCGCTCTTACTACTACTCGCCTTGGACAACACAGCCAAGGTAGATCGTAACCTGTCTGATCCTTGAGCCGCCAGCCGCATTCCGTCCTGGCTATACTCGGCAACCGTCCCGTCGGCCAATGTCTTCTTCAACTCTAACCGGTCGTTCTGGATTAGACCGCCAAGAATCATCCCCTCCTTCGCCTTAGCATCCAGCATCTTGAGAGCGGCCATCTTTTCCCTGGGAGTGACCACCGGCTCTTCAATTATCGTCCCGTCCTTCTTGGTGATAACCTTCATCACGTCGCCACGGACGATGTCGCACAGGACCGATATCATCTCCGCAACGGCAAAGCTGTTCTCCCGGAACGCCTTGTCGATATCGCCTGGAACGAAAAAAGAAGTGAGACCCTCCCCGCCCCCTGCGACGATCTCGTGGTCCTCGGACTTTGTCAAATCAAGATCAGCCACGCTTCGTCTTCCTTATTGTAGTCTTTTTGCGTCGGGATGTCAAGTTCCCTTTCAGGGTTTTTGCCAGCATTAAACACCGCTCCCGAATCACCTCTCGGGACAGGGTTCCGTAGAGCACACCAGCAAGCTCGTGGTGGGCCCTCACAAGGGCTCTGTTGCCCTTAAACGTGTCGGGGAGCCCCAGCTCAAACAAAGCGTCTTCGAGGCCGTACAGGCCAACGTAACGCTTCTCACCGCCCGGGAACTTTATCCGAGGAAGCTCCAAAGCATTCAACATGTGCTCCACCCCGTCAACCGTGATCCCCCAGTCCACTGCAAGGCCGTCCAGACTAACGAGGATGACCCCGGCTCCAATCTTTATCCGATGCGGCTGCAAGCTAAGGCCTCCGATTTAATGATACAACAACATGGTAGGCCCCTCGACCCCCCACCCCCGCAATTTAATGATACAGCAACATGGTCGGGCCCTACCCCCCCTTATTAAAGAAAAGATAGTATATTACTGTAGTTCAAGGACCCGGATTCAAGGCCGGGCCCGGGGTCAGAACTAAGAGCATGTTGCTGTATCATTATCTTTCTCTTCTCGTGGGACAGCTATCCCTAACTCTTCCATCTTCCGTCTGATCTTCGGGTCCCGAAGCAACTCTGCCTGTGACTTGTACCCAGTGACAGGGAAGCTAACCACTCCCCGCTGCTGATTTAGACAATGCCTACACACCCACCCTCTCGATCGTATCTCTCTCTTGATAGAATCTAAAGTCCCACCAGACATACGAGCTAGCCGAGCAAGTTGTATCCCGTCGCCCGCCAGAAACAATCCTTGAGGCAGCGTCCTCCCACACTCCTTACACTGCTTCCCTCTCCTCACTCTCACCACATACCTATTTAGGAAATCCACGCTATCGTGGGCCTTCCTATTTTTCGACCTCCCCATCCCGGGTACCTCCGCCGCAACACCATGTTGCTGTATCATTATATCATCCGCGTCAATCGGTGTCAAGCGGTTTATACCTTTCGTGAAAAATCGACGTCTCCAGATACGTCACCAGCCTTCCCCCTCCCAACGGAAACAACGACAGTACAAGACTACACCCAGGACACTTGTGTTCACTAGATACCGTCTCCTGGACCTCCATAAGTTTCTGCCCCTCGAAGCTTACCAGTCGGGCGTCCACCTTTGTCATGTCGCTGTACCTCTTGTACTTCTTCCACGGACTTAGATATACCCACATAGATTGAATAATGAGTTCCGCCATGTCCATCCGGTGCCTCTATAAGAGATGCCCTATACTTAACGTTTTGATCCAACATCCTTTTGAATCTTCTTGAGTGCTGCCTTCTCTCTTCCCGGAAGACCAGCTATAGTCTTCCCCGCATCTAGCAAAGCCTTCACTCCCTCCAAAGCCGAACCCGGCTTCTTCTTTGTGGGCTTCGTAGAGTCTTTTCTCTCGGCAGGCTTACTAGATCCACTTCCAGTTTTCAACCGACGTTCTACTCGATCCGCCGCCTTCCGGGCCTTAAACGCTTTAGCCCTATCCTCCTTAGAAGCCCTCGACCCCCTAGCTAATACCTTGTCAGTCTTTTCCTTTACCCGCTTAATCTTAGCCGGGAACGTTCTCTTCTGAAACTCCGCTTCAGTCTCTTTCTTCGGCATCGGGAACCTCCTGATGTACACTACCTTTCCAGTAGTCAAAAGCCTTCACATGACAACTCGTACACTCCACCTCCAGAATGTCCTTATTATCAAGGTACGTCTTCATTGGCATCCGAACCCTACAACTCACACACTCTACCGCATGAGGTTCCTTCGAGATAAACCCTCGTAGCCTAGAGCGATTCACCTTCTTAAACATTGTCGGGTACGGAGAGAACGGATTTTCCTTCGGCTTCTTTGCTTCGTCGTCAGCCATCCCTATCTTCCTTCCGCTTCTTCTTCTTCTTCCTATCAGCAGCCAACCCCTCCCCAATAGTCGCCCCTATTGCCGCCCCAGACACCGCCCCCGAAATAATCTTACTTACCTTCCCCGTCCCCGGCCTTATCCCCGATGCAATAGCAGACAACCTCTTCCCAAGAACCGGCTTCCCATCATCACTCCCCTGTGACTTCTTCAACCTCTCAGTCGGACTAAAATCCGTCGCCAGCCTCTTTCGACGCTTCTTCTTACGCCCCGTCGAAGACCTAGAAACCTTTACAGCCCTACCAATAGCTTCCAACTTCCCAGCCTTTTCCGCGTCACTTGGCATTACCCACGAGCCTCCTTCAGCAGTTCCGCTACCCGAAGAAGATTACGACCAAGACTCTCCTTCGCAAACTTCAAGTCGTTCTTAGCCTCCTTCTTCTTGTTCTTCTTCGCAATCGTCATCGCCTCTTGAAGAATCTTGCCCATCGACGCCTCACTAATAGTAGGGTTTTCTGTCATGATTACCTCAGGTTGGCAGCAAAGTCGAAGACAGCCTGACTCAACGTAGCCATTGCTCGCTCCCGCTTCCCTTTAACTTCCTCGAATTTCTCAATCCCTTTCGACAGTCTACGACGCTTTGGACGAGGTCCCGTAGCCTTGTCTGCTTGGTTAGCTTCCGCAGCACCAGCCGCAGCACCCAGTCCAGCCCCAATGAGAGAACCAATTGGACCCCCCGCTGCACCCACACTCGCACCTGAAGCCGCTCCACCAGCCGCTCCACCACTCTTCGACTGGCCCTTCTTTTTCTTTTTCTCATCATCCTTCTCATCCAATACAGAAGTAGATAGAGTCCTTGTACTCGTTGCCATATTCGTATCCTATATAACAGACTGACTTAGTGACCCCGGAGCATCCCCGAGTTTCTTCCTCTTCTTCGGCTTCGGCCCCCCACCCTGTAAATCTGTTGCAGGCTGCAACCCCGTTCCATTCACTCCACCAATCTGTTGATCCGGCAAAGTAGACAAAGGCCCAGCCACCTGTGGAGTAGACCTCACCACATTAACGGCAGCCTGGCTCATACCTCCCTGCTGCTCCCGGGCTGTAACCGTAGGTAGGTTAGGATCTGCGGGAGCGAGTCCCCGCTTTTGTTGTCGTCGCCTCTGGAGCAGTTTCCCAACAGCCCCAAGAGCCGAACTCGTATTAGGAACTAAAGGAAGAGCCATAAAATGCTCCTTCTACAAAGGGTCCGATTTTGGGAGAGATTCCCAAAGGAGCCGCTTCACCTCAGGATCGTGAGTAACCGCTCCGTCATGCAGAGTCACGGGGTCTATTAAGTATCCGTAAGTGAACATCCAGTCCAGGAACCACTGGAACTCCTCCTTCATCGTCTCCCGAACAGAGTCCTCTATTGCCACCATATCGACCTCGGGCTCTAGCCACGGGTCCTGCTTTACGGACGGCAGCATAACACACCCACTTGCGAAAAGGGCTATCAGGATTCCCATTCCGAGAACTTTAAGCATACTTCTTTACCCTTCTTACTCCTGGTCTCCGTAGTCGGCGATTTCCCACGCCATCGCCCCCAGGCAAGTCGCAAGCCACGAGTCGTTGGGTACGCCAACGGCAACAGGGCGAGGGAGGCAATTGCTAGCCACAGTGCAATGCTGTCCCCGTCGCCGCCAATCTTTCCAACGCCTCCGCCAGTCGAGGCATCCCCCTGGCCCTCGGCCTCGGCGTCCCCGGAAGCAAGGGTCACTTCCTTCTCGGACTTGACACCAACGGTCATGTCTCCAACCGAGTCTGGTGAGGCCAGCTTCACGTCCGGGGAGGCCACCTTTTCGACAGAGCATCCCCAGAATATACCAGCCCACAGTATAGCTACCGGCACCATAGAAATTGACCACCAACCCCATCGCATTACTCAGAGTCCGAGGTATCTTCGTCAGCAGAGGGAGCGAGTTCTCCTCTTCGCCACTCCGCGATGAAGTCCATGAGGGACTGGACGTCCATCTCGGACATGGACTCGGTTCCTTCCAGAGCCTTGTCGGTGGTGTGGTAGACAAAGAGCTTGGTCTCACTCCGGTGGCCCATTCCCACCTCGCCCGCACCGGACAACATTGCCTTGCATCCGATGGTCAGCATGGCCCCGATAACCAGGATGCCCATGGTCGTTCGCTTCACCATTATTCTGTTCCTTTTCTTACATGCAGAATGCGGAAGACCCCTCCCGCTACAGCTATTATAGCAGGCAGGAGGGCTGTTGTCAAGGACCATGTTGCATTAAATTGGGATCGGTTCTAGCTAGAGGATGGACACGAAACTTCAAAATATTTGAAGGATTAGACACGTCTGGACGACCGGGTCACCACCTCGCTCCCGCTAGGAAGGGTTACGGTGTGGCTTCAAGGGTGCCCCAGAAAAGGGG
>SDBV01004491.1_pt1 | contig 20023 bp, 10 predicted proteins | sample 2277081 | NCBI WGS metagenome assembly SDBV01 (sample SAMN10402039, study PRJNA504765) | marine sediment metagenome | isolation source: marine sediment core GS10_PC15, 223 cmbsf | place: Arctic Ocean: Southern Knipovich Ridge | collected 2010 | reverse complement strand
AGTCGCCGAATGCGAGAAGCGACTGACGCGAAACGAGCTTGCACGCCTATACCACTGGAAACAGCGTAACCGCTTCCCTCCATTGAACATAAACAAAAGACAGATCTAAAACAGTCGAACTAAAGACATTCCATAAGGTGATTTGGTCTGACAATACTTGCAGTCTCGAAGAAGCGCGTGAAGCGGTTTTTCAGTACAGCAGTACGGCATTGAGGAGCCACTGATGGATTGTCAGCGACGGCACGGAGACATGTGCTCGCCGATGGAGGGATTCTCTCCCAAGATTCGGAAGGCGTTGACGCTCTTGGCCGAAGCGCACGACTACGCCCAGGATACGGGATGCGACATTTGGCAATTTGCGATCGAAATCCACACCTTCGAAGCCATGGGCTTGGTACCCAACGACTTTCGTTGGCTTCTTCGCAAGCGATACGTCGAGCACGCCGCGGAAGAGACGAACTTGATGACCGATCACCGGGAGTTCCACCAGTGTCGTGACCAGACGCTCTGCGATCGATCTTGTTTCATTCTGACCGACGCCGGGTTGGCCCTTATCCGAAGAGTTCCTGACGCGCCCGAGGCTTCCGCCGCGTATACCGATTCTCCTACGGCCGTCGACTATTCCCAACACGGTTCACTGCCCCAGCCGCACTGGAACGCTGAACTCCGCGAACTGAACTTCAACGGATCGCTCATCAAATGTTTCAAGTCTGCGGCTCCGAACCAGGAAATCGTTCTGGGCGCCTTCGAAGAAGATGGCTGGGTCCCGCGGATCGACGATCCGCTACCCCAACGGGCAGGACAAGAGCAAGACCCCAAACGCCGGCTGAATGACACGGTAAGAAGCCTCAACCGCTCCCAGAAGAATCACCTGATCCGGTTCACTACCGACGGAACCGGAGAGGGCGTTCGATGGGAATCGGTCAACGGTGATTCGTCGGACGGCCGGCAGTAGACGGACTTCTCCCTCACCGGGCCATTTCACGTTGCCGGACCGGTGTGAGCCGGGGCTGCGACGTGACCTCAGCGATAAACGTGTCCTGCTACCGGGCCAGCCCGCCAGACACCCAGCGCCGCCAAGCTTCCTGAGAGTTTCCCCTGCGCTTCCGTAGCGCTTCCGTAGCGCTTCCGTAGCGCTTCCGTAGCGCTTCCGTTGCGCCTCCGTTGCGCGTCCGTTGCGTTTCCATTGATCGTAGGGCAAAATCACGCCATCGTGGCTCTTGGAATCGGAATATTCCCGGCGTCGCCGTGTAGCGGCCGTATCGCGTGGCCGCGCACGACCACGATGGAAACCTCGACGGTCAAATGATCGACGAGCGACCGCGTGCCAGCCGGTAGGCCGACGCCAAGAGCGTACGGATTCGCTTAGTGTAATTGGGTTCCTTTGGTTTTTGTTGCCAAACGCATCAATATCTTTTTCAGAAGGAGTGGTCTCATGAAATGGTTCAATCGCAAGCGTCAGCGTGCCCGTGGGGCGTCTTCCAAACCGGCGGGGGCTGCCAACAGAAATCTCGGCTCTTCTTTCGCGCGACGGCTTCTGTTCGAACCCATGGAACAGCGCCAGTTGCTCTCCGTAACCATCAACGATCTGGCCGGCCTACAGAACATGAGTGCGGACCTGGACGAAGACTACGTTCTCGGGGCCAACATCGATGCGTCGGGAGAGAACTTTGATCCCATCGGGGACAGCTCGACCCCCTTTACCGGAACCTTTGACGGTGACGGCTACACGATCTCGGGGTTGACGATCGATACGTCGAGTGACGCCTACGTGGGTCTGTTCGGGTACACCAGCGGAGCCGATTTGGACGAGGTCGCGCTGGTCAAGGCCGACATCGACGCCGATCATACGAGCAACTTTTACGCGGGGGGCGTTGTCGGGTATAGCGTCAACACCGACATCACCGATTCGTACGTAACCGGAAAACTCACGGCCGCCTCGACTTCTGCCGTTACGGCATACGCCGGGGGGTTGGTTGGGTATATCAGTAACACGGCCAACAAGACCATTGACGGATCGTATACCGATTGCGACGTGGATGTCTCCGGCTCCGTGTCGATCGCCTATGTGGGCGGGTTGCTCGGATACGTCGACGGTTCCGGAACCGATCTGACGGTCGTCGACTCCTACGCCATGGGTGACGTAACGGCAGACACCTCAACAACCATCATGGCGGGCGGCTTGGTTGGCTACGCTTTCGCAGCCGGTTCCTCCGCCTCTAGCGTCACGTTGAGCCGGTCGTTTGCCACGGGGGACGTGGACGGCGATTCTGGGAGTGTGTATGCGGGAGGGTTGGCCGGCGCGATGACAACCAATAGCTCGTTTGCGGCCGTTGTGGACGTAAGTATCGAGGACTCTTATGCAAGCGGCACGGTCACAGCCACCGGCAGCAGCTACGCGTATGTCGGCGGACTGTTGGGAGTTGACATTGCGGCTTCTACTGGTGCGGCGACGTCCATCACCAATACCTATGCCACCGGCAGCGCAACGGCCAGCGCAGGTACTACCGCTTGTGCCGGCGGTCTGGTTGGATTCAACATCGGCAGTGGGGGGGGCACTGCCGATTTCGATAATTCCTATGCCACGGGTGTGGCCGACGCTACGGCTACGACCACTTTTGAAGGCGGATTTGCCGGAAGTCACTCCGGCGGTACGATCACCAACGGGTGGTGGTATAACGCGACGAATTCCAGCGGATTAGGTTCTGGATCGGGGGACGTCACCAAGGCGTCAGCCGCCAGCGACTTCTACGACAAGACTCAGGACGTCTACGACACCGACGCACCCAATTGGGATTTTACGGCCCCTGCCGATTGGGATGAATTCTCCGACACCTATCCGCGTCTTGCCTATGAATGGGAGACCAGCATTACGACCCTGTTGCAGTTGCAAAACATGCAACTGGACCTGGACGCGACCTACACGCTGGCCAATGACATCGACGCGAGCCAGACCGCCGGATGGAACTGGGACGCCACCGACACCGAATATCGCGGGTTCGTTCCCGTAGGTGACAGCACAAACAAATTCACCGGCTCGCTGGACGGCAATGGCTACGACATCAAGGGCCTTACCATCGAGTCGGATGCCGTGAATTACGTCGGCCTGTTCGGCTATACCAACGGCGCTACGCTGGATCAAGTCCAGCTTACCAGCCCCGACGTGGAGGGCAATGGCAGCGCAACCGACGATCTCTACGTGGGCGGCATCGCCGGGTATGCCCTGAACACGGATATCAGCTATGCCGCCGTCATCGGCGGTGAAGTTACGGCGTACACGGCCGCCGCCGGTGGCAGAGGATATGCCGGAGGGGTGGTCGGTTGGATGCAGGCCGATGAAGACACGGCTCAGATTACCGACTCTTCCACAAGCGTCACCACTTACGCGAATGGGGGTTCGGGCGGTGACTGTATCGCCGGCGGACTGGTAGGACATGCTCAAGCCGACACTGCCGCCACGAGCATCTTGACCATTGACACAGTTTCCGCCACGGGCATGACATGGGCCATCTCGCTCGATACGGATGGACACGCAGGCGGCTTGGTGGGAGAGATGTGGATTAAGGACGACGCCACGGGCACGATCAGCAATTCCTACGCAACGGAAGAGGTCTTGTCCGAAGGAGGCGACGAGATGGCTATGGCCGGCGGCCTCGTGGGCTACGTCAGCGCTTCGTATGGCGGTGACGTCGAAATCAGCGAGTCCTACGCCAAGGGGTATGCGTACGCCGACAATCCATCCGGAAACGCTGCGGCGGGTGGACTGGTCGGATACATCAGTGTAAGCCCGGCTGCCTCCACCTCTGCCAAGATCTCCAATTCCTACTTCTCTCCCGAGGATAACCGCGACTCAGGCCGCTGGGACGTGACGGCGATCCACCACGCGGCAGCCAGTGGCTATGCTGGCGGTCTGGTGGGACGTTCCATCGGAGGCGACAGCAACGTGGATATCGAGTATTCCTTTGCATCAGCAACCGTCACCGGTAGGGCAGGCAGCCTGGGAGGCCTTGTCGGATATAGTTCCGACACGACCTACACCGCAAACTACTTCAACTCGACGGTCTTCGGCAGCTCGGACGGAGTCGACAACATCGATCCGGATCCTGCCGGAGTAGCGGCCCTGACCGAAGCCCAGATGCGGGAGCAGAGCAACTTCAGCGGCTGGGACTTCGACGCCAACGGCGTAAGTGCGGGCGACAACGGCGACTGGATCATGGCCGGATATCCGCACCTGCAGATGGAGTGGTCCAGCAGCATCACTGACGTTTATCGACTGCAGATGATGGCCCTGGATCTGGACGCCGCCTATACGCTGGCCAATAACATCGTGGCCGACGATTCCGACGCCAACCATCCGAACTACGATACCAGCGAGTGGAACTACGACACGTCGGATACTGATTATCGCGGGTTCGCTCCGGTCGGCGACAGCACGACCAAGTTCAGCGGCTCGCTGGACGGAGCCGGTTACACGATCACGGGATTGACGATCGACGCGGCCGCAGAAGCGTACGTCGGTCTGTTCGGGTACACCGACGGAGCCACCTTGGATGAGGTCGCACTGGTCAGCGCCGACATCTCTGCCACTAATACGAGCAACTCATACGTGGGCGGCCTTGTCGGGTATAGCACCGACACTGACATCACCGATTCGTACGTGACCGGAACAGTCACGGCCAACTCCACCTCTTCCGTCAACATATACGCCGGCGGCCTAGTTGGGTATATGAGTAACTCGGCCGACAAGACCATCAGCCGATCGTATACCGATTGCGACGTGGAAATCACCGGTACGGCGTTCCAAGCGCATGCGGGCGGGTTGCTCGGACACGTCGACGGTTCCGGAACCGACCTCACGATCGTCGACTCCTACGCCATGGGTGACGTAACGACGACCGCCTCACGAGACAACAGAGTGGGCGGCTTGGTTGGCTACGCAGGCATCGTGAGTTCCTCCGACTCCAGCCTCACGTTCAGCCGGTCGTTTGCCATGGGAAACGTCGACGCCACTTCGACGAGTTCGAATGTGTTGGCGGGAGGGTTGGTCGGCACGATACAAGCCGGCAGCTTGAGTTCGGCCGTTATTGACGTAAGTATCGAGGACTGTTATGCAAGCGGTACGGTCCTAGCCACCGCAGGTCGCGACGCGACGGCCGGCGGCCTGGTAGGCTTTAACGTTGCGACTGCAACCGGTGCGACAACGTCCATCACCAATTCTTACGCCGCCGGCAGTGCAACGGCCAGCGGAGTTTATTATGCTTATGCCGGCGGTCTGGTTGGACGGAACCTCGGCGCCGCGTCGGGTACTGCCAACATCGATGATTCCTTTGCCACGGGACTGGCCGACGCCAAGGACGCGACCTGGAACTATGAAGGCGGATTTGTCGGGAGTCGTAGCGGCGACACGATCGACAACTGCTATTGGACCAGCGCGAACGCCAACGCCGTCGGGTGGGGCTCGAGTAGCGGGATCAGCTATGAAGATATTGCGACTCTGCTGGCCGTGGTCGACGATTACTATACCCATGCCGTATTCGACGACTGGGACTTCTCCGGTAGAGACAGCGATGGCACCGATGACATTTGGGACGTAGAAGGTACCGGAGTGCTTCCCACGCTCAGTTGGGAGTAAGCAGAGTAACCTCCCCAGAGAATCGGCGCCGAGATCGAAGGGCGAGACATCGTCAATGTCCTCCAAGCCGGGCTGTTCGGCGAAGGAACCTACCCGGACGAACCCCCAGCGGCGCTGGACTGGCTTTATGAAGTCGAGACCGACGCTCCAAGCACGAAGCTCGCCACGAAAGACGACTCTCGGAGCGAAGCTCTGCGGAAACTCTGGGACAGCTAGAGGTCGGATTCCCATTGGGCGATGACTTCGCGGGTCTTGGCAAAGTCGACGGGCCCCACGTCGAGATCCTCCAAGCCGTCGAGCTTGAACACTGTGCGATGAACCCGTGCCGGCAAGTCGGGGATCGTGCACGGGGTGCGATGGGGCTGCCCGTCTTCGCGGAGTTGTCGTCGACCGTCCAGATAGATCATAGCCTCGTAGTATGGGTATGGTTCGGAGATAAAGTTCACTTCGACGTTTCGACCTTGTTTGGACGATAGCCCCATGGCAGCCAAGCTAAAGGCGACCAGCAGGCAGGCCAGTGCGACGACCGACCGCAGCCGGGGCTTCATGCCGTGCGGCAGCGTTTTCCGTGTAGACTTTTCTAAGGCGGCCAGCATTTCACCCGCATCGGCGAATCGTTGCCCTGGGTTCGGTTGACAGGCACGCAACACGATCCGATTCAGCCGGCCCAGGTTTCGATCGCTTGCCATGGCCGCGGCCCGCTCGCCGAGTCGGGGAAAACTTTCGGCCGGCAGTCCGGTGATCATTTCATAAATCACCAGCCCGGCCGCGTAGACGTCGGCCCGGATGTCCATGCGTCCGTCGGGCGGCATGTACTTCTGCGTTCCCAGCCGCGAGATCTGCGTACTGGCTTCGGTCAGCAGCCCGAAGTCGGCCAGCTTCAACCGCCCGCCGACGAACAGGCAATTGGCCGGCTTCACATCGCGATGGACCATGCCCGCCTCATGCAAGGCGGCCAGCCCGCCCAACAACTGCCGCGCGTAATCGACACATTCTTCGGGCGAGAGAGCTCGCTGCTGCAACCGGCTGTGCAAGGTGGCCGGCCGATAGCTCGAATCCGACGACGCGCCACAACCGCTGACGTCGTCGGCCGGGTCCATCACGTAGAACAGCCACTGGTCCGTCTTGCCCACGTGATGGATGCCCAACAAGCTCGGGTGATGCGTACGGACGTTCTCTTCCAGCCGCGTGATCGAGGCGATTTCCCGACCGGCCGGATCGATCGCTCCCAGGCGATGCAGAGGAATCAGCTTGACCGCCCGAAGTTGGCCGGTGGCCCGGTTCTTCGCCAGCCAAACCTGACCGAACCCGCCGCGTCCGATCGGTCGCAGCAGTTCGAAGTCGGGGATCTCGGGAATGGGCTGTTCGTCTTTCACTCTCTGGAACCTTACCTTTGCCGCATGGTGCGCTCGATGCGGTCGGTTAACGAACGTTCTACTGCGGCACTGGGACGCGACTGTAAGGCTTGCTTGATGCGTACGTCCAACTGCCCTTCTTCCCGATAGGTCGCGCCGAGTTGGCCCAGCCGCCGAAACACCTTGCGTCGGGCCAAGTAAACGGCGTTTCGCGTCAGCCCGGTGATTCGAGCTACCTCGGCCCCCGAAAGCTCGTGCAAGGCCGTCAACTCGAACGCTTGGTAGGTTCGCGGGTTGACCTCCCGACGGATCACGTCCAACAAGGCGGCCAGCATGGCCTCTTCGAAGACGGACTCCCAGGCGGCCTCCGGCGAGTTCTCTTCGGTGGCAACTTGGGACAGTCCGCCACTGGTGTCTCCGCCGGGGGCAGGCATCCTTTGGGCCGGCCGGCGGCGATGCACAGCCACCTGATTGCGGACCACGCCGCCGAGCCAATCGCGAAACCGACCGCGGGCCGGGTCGTAGCGATACACGTCGCGCCGCTCGAACACGGCCAGCATCACGTCCTGCACGATCTCCTCGGCCGTATGCTCCGAGCAACCCCTTCGTCGGGCAAAGCCGTGGATCAACGGCCAATAGCGCTCGAAGAACTCATCCCAAGCCAACGGGTCGGCCCCGTCGCACAGCCGCTTAAGAAGCGTCGCTTGAGTTTTACTGTTGAGCATCAAACCGTTCGCCGAGCGTTCTGGTTGGAAAAACGCCACCCAAAGCCTATCCCCGGATGCAATCCGGGGGTTTTTTCGAGGTCCTGTGTAGTAATCTCCTCGATCAGGGCGTATTCTACAACAAATCGGAAGATTCTCCAAGAATCCCGGACAGATATTCCTCCCGAGGCGCAAATACCTAGTAGCGGCGGGACGCAAGAGAACAGAGGGTCGTTTACGGCCCTTTCCGCCGCAGGCGGTATTAGGCCCGTGCTTTAGCACGGGTGAATACGGAGCGCAACGATTCGCCCTGGGCCCGATTCTCGCCCGACCGCTGCCGTCGGCAGCGGTCGGGCGAGAATCGACGTAGTGATGGGCGGCGGCCTGCGCAACCCGACGTAAACGTCGGGCCGATGACCGCCTGCGGCGGAAAAGGACCATAAATGGCCCTGTGAGGATCCAACGACCATAACCTTACTGAGTCCAAAAGGAGTCTGTAACCATGAAAAACACGATTCTCCTGACAGCCTGCTGCCTTTTGCTGGGGCTAGGCCGCACGTCGGTCCTGGTCGCGCAGCAAGTTCAAACATTCCCCAAGCGGTCGACCCGGTTGTACGTTCGCACGATTCCGCCGGGGGCCGACATCAAGCTGGACGGGCATTCCCGCGGCACGTCCGATCGACTATTCAAGGTCCCGCCCGGCGTACGAAAGATGACCGTCGAGGTCGAACTCGACGGCCACTACCCCAAGCAGCAAACGGTAAGAATCCAGGGCGGCCGAATCACCCGCGTTGAGTTGGAACTCGAAGAAAGTCCCCAGCCGCCGGCAACCTTCATACCGCTTCCCTCGGTTATGGAAATGTACGGCCTGAAGTCTCTGGGCTGGCGCATTCAAGATGACTATCTCACGGGAAGACTCGGCGATACACGTACGGGGTCTAAGTTCCCCTGGTCAACAAGAGCTTACGAAGTATCTTCTCTGGAATTTGGCTTCAAGATGAAGGCCAAGTGGTATCACTGGATCTCGATGAACATAGATGACAACGGCTTGGGAGTCTCACGAGGGCACTGGTTCAATAAAGGTACGATGTTCTGGGATGGTTTTTTGCATAAAGAAGTCGGACGCCGCTTGACAGGACCGATCGTCACTTCGCCCGACCAGTGGGCTTCGTTAACGGCGACTCTCAAAGATGATACGGTGAGATTCTATTACAACGGCGAATTGCAGTGGGAGCGGAAGATCCCCGCACGACCCGACGGACGGCATCGAGTTAGCCCCAGATTCCTCTGTCACAACGCCACCGTTTGCGTAAAGGACTTCTATGTGAAACTCGATCCCGGTGCCACAGTTGTCGACTTGCCGCTGAAAAAGAGGCCCGAGCAGGCTCCCGTCAATCCCTTCAAAGAACGGCCCGACTGGGGAGCGGATCAGGCGACCGGGCCGCCCGATACGCCGCGGGCCGGGGATCTTCGTACGGCTTGGGCATCGTTGACGGCGGATGGGCAGCAGGAGTGGCTGGTGTTGGAGTATCTCGAGACGGTCAAGCCGGCCGAGATTCAGGTGTATGAGTCCCATAATCCGGGAGCAATCAGCAAGATCACCGTGTTCGATCCCGGCGGCAAGGAAGTCGAGATTGAGAAACCGAGTCCCAAAGGCAAAGCCATAGACGGCGGCGTGGTCGTCTCGAAGTTTCCCGTGAAGGTCGATTTCCCGGTCCGGCGGGTCAAGCTCTACCTCGATTCGCCGGAAATCAAGGGCTGGAACGAGATCGACGCGGTCGGTCTGGTCGACGCGCAGGGCAGAACGCACTGGGCCGCCAAGGCCGAGGCTAGTAGCACGTTTGCCGATCGGCGCAGTGGGGGATTTGTGGTCACACCACCGCCGCCAGAAGGCAAGATTCCCGAGGGGGCCGTGCAGCTCAGTCACGTCGACGACACGGCCGAGGGAAAGAAGAGTCTTGGCGGTTCGGGCCAAGCGGTTATCTTCGAGCGACCGGCTGACGCAAAACATGTGGCGGCCATCCAGATCTTCGCCAGCCGCTACGGTTACCCTAAACCGCCGAACGAGGGTTTTCACGTCTATTTGTTGGATCAGGACCAGAAGGTAATCAAGGATCTGACGTATCCCTACTCGATGATCGAGCGCGGCGCGGAGCGTTGGTACACACTGGCCGTCCCGTCGGTCGAGGTGCCGGAGAAGTTCCACGTGGCCCTCTCGTTCAACGCCCATCGGACCAAGGGCGTTTACGTGGGGATCAATGAAGGCGTCGAAGAGACCCATTCGCTGATCGGGCTGCCGGACCGTGGCTACAAGCCGGTCACCGAGGGCTACGACTGGATGGTTCGAGTGTACCTGGTATCGGACGCGCAGGCCATCAAGAGTGAACCGGCCGTTGGCGGCGATGACGAGGATGCCGTGGCCGGTTTCGATCCGGCGCCCGTCTTCCGGCGAAACCGCCCCTGGCAGAACCCCGAGTTGGACCATCTCCAGAGCGTCCAGTTTGTTCATCACATGGAGCCGATCTTGTTGGACGAACGATTCATCTGGAGAGGCGGCCTGCCGATAAAAGGCCAGAGAGACCCGCCGACCACAGATCGAGCTGACGCCACGGCGTTGCTGGAGGTTGTTGCTCGGGAAGATGAACATGCGGCCAAGGAAATCGGGCGACGTTGGGTGACCACTTCCGAACCGGCGCAATACTACCGGTCACCATCGGCAAAACACTATACCTCTAGGCCAAAGAGCCGCGACGAATTGGCCAACTACTTTCGCAACCATTTGATGGGGACCCAGGCCAACTTTGTGGCCGTGGATTGGGGTCGGGATCCCAGCGCGTTTGCCGTTGCCGACTTGCATCGCAACCCCGACGAAAAACAGCTCACGGTGACTCTCGCACCCAGGCAGCGCAAGTACCACGTCAATGTCGGAGCCATGTTCCAGACGACCTCCTGGGCCTACGTCCATCATCTCCGGGTTGCCAAGAGCGAGATTACCATCGACACGGATAACCATCGGATCTTGCGCGAGGTCGATCGCGATCGCAACGGCGCGGAGTTACTGCGACTCGAATTCACCGATTGGCTCGACGTGGGTAACGATCAATCGGTTCCCCAGGCGATCCACGCTCACGTCCCCCGCAGCAATTTCGATGTCACCTACCAGTTCCAGTGGCTGCCCGAGCGGCTCTGGATTCTGAAGACCGGCCAGGCCCGTTTCAACAAGGGGGCTCCACAGCGAGAAGAGATCCGCGAACTGAAAATCAACCAGCCGACGCCGGAGCTCGAGACCGCCTTGGCCGAGGTTGCCAAGTCGAAGCAATACCTGGAGGGTGGCGAAGCGGTCGAAACGGAATCCCGTGTATTGACCGTCCATCCGTTCCAATTCGGAAAGAGAGTCTCCTTGACCGATCCGGCGCCGGACGGTTCGGCATTCCAAGTGCGCGATTTCCTGTTCACGATGGATCAAAATCCCCAGCTCGACGGTTACCGTTACAGTCTGTTTGCCGAACTTGGTGTCGCCGGCGATGCGAAGCAGGCGGCAGTGGATGACCGTATCGTGCTTGCACTGTATGACGAGTCCCGGCGCGTGTTGAGCACATTCGAGGCTCCCTTGGCGGCGCCACCCGATGCAAACCGACCGGCGTCGAAGATTGTCGATCCAATTCGTGATCACAACGCCGCCTGGCTGACTCCCGAGGCGAACCAGATGCCGAAGTTGTCGTATGCTGTGCGTGGGGAAAAGAGACGCGATCAGGTCAAGCTCGATGAGAGCAGCAATGCCCATGCCCGACGGGGAATCATTCTCAACCTCGGCCTGGACAGGCTTCTAAACTCCCCTGAGAGATTCCGTGTTCCCGTCCTTTTCGAGGGTATTTTCAACGAAAAAGAGGTGATCGTAGCGATCGTGACGGGACGTTATTGCGGTATGTCCTGGGAAGAAGGGATCAGTGCGGCGGCACGCGGGCGCCAGTCGAGTTGGGGTAACGTGGGACAACTCGTGCTGGAGAAAGATACCTTCAGACCGCTGATCGCCATCTATGGCAATACGGAAATCCACTTTCTCAACTATGTCGAAGTCCGGCCTGGAGTTCGTCAGAAAGAGAGGCGGCAGGCCCCGCTTCGCATGATTATTTGGCAGGATGAGCATTGTTGGGATTTTCGTTTTCAAATTGTGGAAGAAGCGGTTTGGCTATTAGACCGCTTGCTGGACGACGCCGGTCGGGTGATTGTTGAAGTGGAGGACCTCGTGGTGGCGAGTGGCCAGGAGGCTGCCGTGCGACGTGCCGAGGAAGTTGCTCTGCTGGAGGAAATCCGGCCGCTGGATTGGTCTTCAATTACAGGCCGCCGCAGTCTTCACTCACCGGAGAATCCCCTGGTGGAAGAGATCATTGCGTCGCGCGCTCCGTCGGGCCATCCCTACTTCAAAGCGCTGCAAGGCATGCAGGTGTCCGTTGAAGACGGCACGCCCCGGCGGCGGATCGCCATGAACCTCAACGGTGATCCGATGCTGCGAGACGCCCGTTATTGGTCACTGGGCCTGTTTGCTTCGGGCAAATCGTCGAACGATCGTGAAGCGTCGTCCGATGGCGTGTGGCATCCGGTTGGCGGCGCCGAGAAACTCGAGGTCCCCACCTATCCGCTGCAAAAAGATGAGTGGATGTCCGTCGACGTCAGCGACGGCCCCAAAGGGACAACCCGTATCACAAGGATCCGGTTCGAGGAGGATTCGCAAGGGCGGCTCTCGGCCAAGGTCAAGTTGCTCAGCCGAGCCCATGGGACTGCATTCACCGGTCTGGTCTCGGCAGTCCTTCTGGATGACAACAATGCGACACTGGCCGCCGCCACGGCTGCGCCTAAAGTGCGCGTCAAGAGTGAAGTGGTCGACGAAGAGGTCGTGTTGCAGTTTGGGAAACCGGCCGGGCGCCTGCGGCCGAAGAGGTTGTTCTTAAGCCTCAAGACTCGCGTGACCGGCAGAATGACGGGCAGCGGGTGGTATGGCGAATGGCCCACGGATGGCTCACACCTTTTCCCCATCGATCGGCTCCTAGCGGCCGAAGATCCTCGCGCTTGGAAGGTTGGGCTCAAGATACTGGAGGATCTGCTGCGCCGCAATCAGGACGAGAATGTGCATACCTATCTCGAGCGCTGCGAAGTGCTGCTGAAGAAGACCGACCATCCCGAGTGTCTGGCGTTGCTATGCCGTTTGATCGGTCGCTCGGGCGAAAAACGGTTGATCGACTCGATAGCCCCGCTGCTGAGCGATCCGCGCCCGATAGTACGAGATGGAGCCGCTGTCGGGCTGGGGTTTTTGGGAGATGCACGTGGCGCGGATCGGCTAGTGGAGATTCTTCAAAGCCCTTTCCCTGAAGATGCCATCGAGCTTTCGTCGCGCCAACGCGATCTGGGTGACGTCGTCCTGGCTTTGGGAACGCTGGGAACCGAGGAGGGACTGCACGCCATGGGAGAGACGTTTCTGCGGGTGGTCGACCGCATTACCGTAACCCCGGGCGGGAATCGCTTCGAGGGACCCACGTTGCTGGGCTATGGGTTGGCAAAAGCGTTGGGTAACAGCGGCAACCCCTTGGTCTTGGACTATCTTCTTAAGGTCATAAAGCGCGGTGATCACAGTAAAGTGATGGATCAAACGATCGCCAGAGGGCTTCCCAGGTTTCACAAGGACTTAGCCCAACCGGAGATCGAGTGCCCCAAGGTCGTGGAGGTCTATCGAGCGGGGATCCGCCGCGGTCGCCATTATTATCTGAGCAACGCACCGGTCACGCCGGTGTTGGTTTCCGAAGTGGGAGAGATGATCCTCAAAGAAGGCCTTAACAGTCACTGTTTCATGTTGGGCGTCGAGTATCTCAAAAGAGCAAACGACCCCGCAGCACTGAAGCCAGTGCGTGAGGCATTTCAGCAGGGCTTGCATTCGGGTTACGACGACGGGCGACGCGCGTTGGCTGCCGCCTTGCTCTCCTATGACGATCTGAGTGGCCTCGACGCCGCCTTCGGTCTGCTGCGGCGGCTGCAGGACTCGTCTACGCTCCCGAAGGACGGTCGCCAGAAAGCGAAGCAACAGCGACGTCGCAAAAGGACGCTGGAAAAAGTTGCGCCGCTGTTTGCCCTGAAATCGGTCTCGGAAACAGAATATGTTCCCCCGCCCGAGTTGGCAGAGTTCCTCGCACCGCGGCTTCAATCCGACGACAAGCTCACCCGGTCGGCCGCACTAACGGTCGCGGAATCCCTGCCCGCAGTGCCCGACGACCTGAAAAGCCTGCTGCAAGAACTTGTCGACCACGCCGACACCGACGTGGCAACCCGTGCAAAACAACTCGTCGAAAAGTCGAAATAACTGTTACCTTGTCCCTGAAGGAGGAACAAACCGATGAACATTCGCTTTCTTACTGCACTGCTGTTGACGTCCGTAGTATGGGTCCCCGCTGCCTTAGCCAGGGAGTGGACCGACGCATCAGGTGTGTTTTCGGTGGAGGCCGAGCTGCTTGATTTCAAGGACGGCAAGGTCCGTTTGAAGAAGGCCAACGGCAAGATCCTCACCCTGCCGCTGGAGAAACTCAGCCAGGAGGATCAAGAGTTCGTCGAAAAGCAGGCCGACGGTGCGGACCACATTCGGCTGATGGACCTCACCGGCAAGCCGGAAGAACTGGCCAATGACGACGGCAAACCGGGTGGCAAGAAGAGCTTTCCCCGGGGACATGCCATGGCGTTTGAGGCACCCGAGGGTCAGTGGTATCTGACGACCGTGCGGATTCACGGCAGTCGCTACGGGCATCCCGCGCCGCCTAAGGAGGATTTTCATATCACCTTGTGCGACGAGAACTTCAACGAGATTGCCGATTTCCCATTCCCGTACAAGAAGTTCCAGCGGGGGCCGCAGAAGTGGGTCAAGCTGCGGACCAAACCGACCAAGGTGCCGGCGAAGTTCGTCATCTGTGCCAACTTCAACGCCCAGTCCACCAAGGGCGTCTACGTCAGCCACGACGCCGAAGGCAAGTCGCTGGTCGGCAAGCCCGGCCAGCCGGCGGGTCTGTTCACCGGCGGCGATTGGATGATTCGGGTGAAGATCGATCGGTTGAAGTAGTAGGGGCAGCGAAGCGATTTGGATACGGCTGGGCGCGACCAGCGGTCGCGGCTTTATAGTCATTTCGCTTGGATGGCGATCAAGTGGCTGCGGGTGGAGATGTAGAGCACTCCGTCGACGGCCACGGGGGCACTGTAGACTGAGCCGCCTACGTTGTTCTCCGATAACAGGTTCTGCTGTTTGGAGAGCTCGAACACGGCCACTTCGCCGTCCTCGTCGCCGATGAAGATCTTGCCGTCGGCGATCAAGGGCGAACCCCACATCGAGGCCAGCATGTCGTACGTCCAGTGGACTTTGCCGGTCTTCGCGTCCAGACAATGAAACAGACCGGCCAAGTCGGCGATCACCAGCAGGTCGTCCTTGATGGCTACCATACCCAGCGTGCGGTGCATCTCCTCTTCGAAGTCGAACTTCCCGTCGCCGTTGGCGTCGTGGTTCGTGTAGTGCCAGACGACGGCCGAGTTGGGATTGGGTTTGACCACTTCGCCCGCTTCCTTGTCGCAAGCTTGAATCCTTCGCACAGCCACCGGATTACCGTCCTTGTCAACAACCAACTCCTGGCTCAAGTCGCCACGTTTGGTCGGATCGATACACCAGAGATGGCCCGGGCCTTCGCCGTATTCGGGGTCCTGGCCCGTGGCGAGGTAAACACGGTTCTGATAGACCACCGGCGTGGCGATGATGCTGTTGCGATCGCCCTGTCCGCCTTCTTTCCAGCGCGACTCTTTCGGGTTGCAATCGAACTTCCACAGCAGCTTGGCCTTCTTATCGTCAGTCGGTTCGGCAAGGAAGCTGTACATCCAGCCGTCACCCGCCGCGAAGATGGCTTGCGGGATGCCGTCGATCACGGCCGCGGCCGGCGAGCCCCATTGGCCGTGTAGGAGGTTTCCTCCCGGCGAGGCGTCCGCCCAAATCAGCTCGCCCGTGTGCTTGTTCAGGGCAATGAAGCTGGGCGCCTCGGGGGCCGGGATGCCCTCGTGCGCGTCGTCTACGCCGTTGCCCGTGTTGACCAACAGCAGATCACCGATGGCCGTCACCGAGCAGCTACACATGTTATGTTGCATCGAACCGAGGCTTCGCATCATGTCGAAGCACCACACGAAGTCGGCTTCTTCACGGTCGGAGTTGGGTTCCTCCCGGTAAGGGCCGTCGTTGACACCGTCGTAGAATCCGTCGGTATCGAAACAGACGACCTCACCGCGGTTGGTGACGATCCAACCTCGCTCGCGCTCGATCAAAGGCGAGCAACAGATCCCCACGCTGGGCCAGTCGACCGAACGACCGGCCGCCAGTTTTTCGCGAGAAAGTTGCCAGCCGAACCGACCGTCGCTCTGCCGGAAGCAGAGCAGGCATCCCAGGTCGGTCTCCTTAGGATAGCGCGGCACGTAGCCCGTGTCGTTGTTCGAGGCGCAAAAGATCTTTCCCCCAGCGATGACGGGCGTGCTATAGCTTTCGGATCCCAGTTTGGCCACCCAGAGGATGTTCTCGGCCGAGTCCGCCTGCCACTCACCCGTCTTGAAGTCGAACTGCCCGACGTCCCACTGCGTGGGAAGGTTCTCGGCATCCGAGACATTATTTCGAGCCGACGAGCCACCCCATTGCGGCCACTCGGCGCCATAGCCCGGCGCGATCCAACTTGCAAACAGCAAACCGCCGATCGCGGCAAGGTGTATGGTAGAGATTCGTTGCATGGCAGTAATTCACTCAATGGGTTGGGTGGGAGTTGATTCGGATCTTGTAATTCAGACGGCAGGCACCTCAGCCTTCAGCAGTCAGCTATCAGCTTTCAGCTAAGGGAAACGTGTGTCATAGGTGTCTTGCTGATTGCTGACGGCTGATAGCTGATAGCTAATTGCTGGCACGACCGTTGTCCCCTCAATCCACGATCACCTCGTCTTCGGGATCAAACTTCGGAAGGCAAACGATCAATACGGTCATGGGCCCGACGGCCCGATGCCGAACGCCGGGTGGAATGAAAACACACGTTCCGGCCCGAACGGGGATCAAGTCGTCGTCCAACTGCATTTGGGCATCGGCCTCGCAGTGCAGGATATAATACGTCTCACAGAGCCGCCGGTGGTAATGCAGCTTGGCGTCGGTTTTGATTTCGGTGCGGTGCAGCGTGCCGGGCCCAGTCGTAGGGTTTTGGCGGGCACGTCGACCAAAGCACGCCGCGCGATCCCGCACGGGCAGGGGGTGCCTGGCAGTCGGTCGAAATCGACGATCCGGTAGCCTTTTCTCAAGGGTTCCATCTCTGCAACACGCCTTATCGGGAGCCTTATCGGTAGTATTCCCACACCGTCCCCATCCTACCAGATGTCCCCACGGATCGCCACGACAGGGTCGATCGGCCGAGGTTAGGCTGAAGACGAGCTAGTTGGCGATTGTGGCAATCGAGTGAACCGGGAGAAAGTTTGCCGGTTAGCGAAAGAGTCCGGAGGGTAAACTCGGTGGCACAGCGCCGCAATATCGTCAAAGCTTATCTGCCTTGTGCGGGCGGAATTGTTTGCGCATCAGGAGCGGTAAACCTTTTGCTGAAAATAGTTTCCGTACACTCAAGGGCTCTTCTCGGCGCGGCCGATACGGTAACTAACCCTTTGAGAATTGCGCGTGCCGAAGTGGCATGCTGAGAGGGCGCGTCAGGTAGCCGGATCAGTTTTGCGAGTCATGGAAAGGCTCGACGGTCCTGACGCAGTACACCGAGCGAACTGCGGGTGCTGACCCACCTTCCGCGTCCGCGACAGGAGCCAAGCCTGAGTCGGTTCTTACCCATGGGAGAACCCGCCCAAGTCTTCGAGTGCTACATCGGAAAAACGTGACACTCCGGTTTCATGTCGTCCGGCCAAGGACCCCAAGCTCCCCAGTTCATTGTAAAGGAGTTGTTGCTCAATGAGAAGCAAGACCATTTTTGGAGCGCTCATCCTGAGCGTAGCCCTGTGCAGCCAAGCGTTCAGCTTTGAACTCTTGGATCGCATGCTGGGGCTGAACTGCGGTGGCTGCGGAGGGTGCAACGCCTGTGCCGAGGTCTCCTGCTGCGAGCCCCAGGCAAAATGTTGTGCGCCTGAGCCCGCCTGCTGTGAAGAGCCGGCCTGTTGCGACTCCGGCTGCCGATCTGGTTGTGACCTGTTCTCAGGTCTCAAAGGATTGTTGGACGGCCGTTGCTGCAGGAAATCGTGCGGCGAACCGGCTTGTTGCGAAGAAGCTGCCGGTTGTTGCGAAGATGCTGGCGGTTGCGGCGAGAAGTCCTGTCGCAAGAAGCGTTGCCGAACGCGTTGCCGCAAGCCCAAGTGCTGCCCCGAGCCGGCCTGCTGCGAAGAACCGGCCGCTTGCGAAGAGCCCGCCTGCTGTGAAGAGCCCTGTGGCAAGAAGAAGCGTTGCGGCCTACTGAATCGTGGATGCTGCAAGAAGAAGGCCTGCTGCGAAGAACCCGCTTGCTGCGAAGAGCCGTCCTGCTGCGATGACCCCTGTGGCAAGAAGCGTTGCTGCCGTCCGATCTTGGGTCTGTTAGATGACCTGTTCGGCTGCTGCAAGAAGAAGTCTTGCTGCGGTGAGCCGTCCTGCTGCGAAGAGGCCGGCTGTGGTGGTTGCGGTGGTGGTGGAGCCGAAGCTGCTGCTCCGGCCGAAGCACCCGCGGAAGAGGCAGCCCCGCTGCCCGAGGCGCCGCAAGCCGATCCGTCCGCTTCGCAAATGCGAAGTATGAACATCCGTCAGGCCAGCCGTAGCATCATTGTCCGCTAACACCGACTGACGGTTGACAATTCGACTGATTCGAAAGCCTGCCCGGGAACCGTATCCCGGGCAGGCTTTTTTGATCCCCCCCGGTGATTTCTTTGAAGATTACTTGGGCGTGTCCGGGAATTTGGCAAACGAAAGTAGTTGCCTAAAAGCCCGCCGACTGCGTCGGCGGGATCCCCCTTCGCGCAGTCCGGGAGCTTTGACACTAGATTATCCCCCCTGGACAAAGCTCGCTCCGTGTGTCATTGTGGAGTGTTTACGATCCCCCTTCCTCTTGCGGATAATGCCACCATGTCCCCAGAATCCTTGCCCGCTTGGCACGACAGCCCGTTCATGAAAGCCACCCGCCGCGAGCCGGTCGATTGCGTGCCGGTTTGGCTGATGCGTCAGGCCGGCCGCTATATGGCCGAATATCGCGAGATCCGCGAGAAGACGACCTTCCTCGATCTGTGCAAGAATTCCGACCTCTGTGCGGAAATCATGCTCATGACGGTCGAGCGGCTGGGGGTCGACGCGGCCATCATCTTCTCCGACCTGCTGCTGATCCTCGAGCCGCTGGGGATGCACTTGGAATATGCCGTCGGGGAAGGGCCCGTCTTGCATAACCCCATCCGCCAGGGTGCCGACGTCGATCGCCTGTGCGAATTGCAGGACGCCGACTCGCTAGACTACGTGATGGACACGGTCCGCAAGACCCGCGCGGGCTTGGACGAGAAACTGCCCGTGATCGGGTTCGCCGGCGCGCCGTTTACCTTGGCCGCCTATGCGGTCGAAGGGGGTGGCAGCCGCAACTACCGTCACGTCAAGACGCTCATGTATAACGATCCCGGGGCATGGAAAGCCCTGATGGAACTGCTCTCCCGCGCGATCGTGCTTTATCTGAACGCCCAGATCGAAGCCGGCGCTCAGGTCGTCCAGCTCTTCGACAGTTGGGCCGGCTGCCTGGGCGTGGACGACTATCGACGCTACGTGCAGCCGCACACCCAAGCCATCATCGAGGGCATCACGCCCGGCACCCCGGTCATCAACTTTGCCACCGGCAACCCGGCCCTGCTACCGCTGTTGACCGAGGCAGGCGGAGACGTCATCGGCGTCGACTGGCGCATCCGGCTCGACGATGCCTGGAAGATCATCGGTCACGACAAGGCCGTCCAGGGGAACCTCGAACCGATCGTGCTGCTCTCGAACCCGGCCGAGATCCGCCGCCGAGCCAAAGAGGTTTTGGACCAAGCGGAAGGTCGGCCCGGGCACATCTTCAACCTCGGGCACGGCGTGTTACAACAAACGCCCGTCGAAAACGCCATCGCTCTGATCGACGCCGTCCACGAGCTCAGCAGCCGCTAAGCCGCTCGTGGCTTTGAGTCAAAAAAGCTGCCATATGTCCCCTGGTATGTCGTTTCTTTTGACAAGAAATCAACAAAACCATTCCAACTGTTCGTTATGGGAAAAGTACAAACCCTTTTTCCCCAGAACAGGAGACAGTTGGAATGGCTACAAGACG
>SDBV01004490.1_pt1 | contig 20023 bp, 21 predicted proteins | sample 2277081 | NCBI WGS metagenome assembly SDBV01 (sample SAMN10402039, study PRJNA504765) | marine sediment metagenome | isolation source: marine sediment core GS10_PC15, 223 cmbsf | place: Arctic Ocean: Southern Knipovich Ridge | collected 2010 | reverse complement strand
AGTAATGGAAGTTGGATTTGAGTTCCGTAATATTCCTGAAATTGATCAAAATTACTATTCCAGACAAAATAATTATTGGTGGTATCGTAATGTAATTGATGATCTTCTTCAGAGGATTGAATGGTAGCTCCATAATAATTATAATTTTCGTCCTGTATCATAATATAATTAACCCACTTATCATCACCCCAGAACAATGGATCGTTTGTCTGGGTTAGAGTGTATGTGTCATCAGTAGGATCATCATCAGATGTGAATGTCTCAACTTCAGTAAATTGCCATACACGTTGGTCAATATATTCAGTCGAACCGATTGGTTCATCAGAAACACTTTGGATAATAATTTCGCCAATTGTTAGCTCGTAATTGAGATATGGTATCGAAAAAATTATATCGGTAAAGCTAATTGCATTGTCTATTATATATTGAGGATCTATCTGACCGTCATTTATATCAAAATCGATTTTTATCTCTTTAAAGGAGTTTGTGAACTCTGTGTCAAATGGTGTTAAATCTAATGGAATTTGATAATAGTAAGGATTTGTAAAGGTTGTGTAATCTCCATAATCAGAAATATCAGTTAATAATAGTTCCGCAGTGGGAAGTGAAGCAGAATATCCGTAGGGTTTATCTTGGAAGTACATTTTGCCAATTCCGATACCAATTCCCCTCTCTACAGGAATATCATATCGTAAAACAATTATATCACCGTTAATTACTAGAGATTTAGTTAAAATAGTAACTTTAGATATCTACAATGACATGATTGAGCAAGCTCAGAACTTAAGAGCAATAAATACAGAACCTCTGAATAGAGCGGCTTGTGTTTTAGCTAGAATCGTTATTGAAGACACTTTGAAAAAATTATGTTACGATAATGGAATTGCTTTAAGTTCTGATAAAGCTTCCGTAGCAAATGATGAATTAAAAAAAAAGAAAATAATTACAAAAGAACAATGGCGATTAAATCAAGTTTGGTTAGATATAGGCAATAAGGCAGCACATCCGGAAACTCAGCAAGAAGATGGTTTTAGTTCTATAACAGAGGAAAAAATAGATGATATGATAAATAGTATAAAACAATTTGCTAAAGAAAACCTATAATAATCCTTTTTTGTTTTATATTGTCCATCATTTAGGAACTTCTCAACAATGAATTGGAAATAATATAAGAGGAGTTGATCCTATAGTCTATGGGAAACAAACTAGATATCGTTGAGGGGTTTTTAATTTAGCTATCTGTCAATTTATAAATGTAATTGAAGGAAAATATTATATATGAAGATGGAACAATATTAAAAATCCTTGGATGGATATTAATGTCATTTTTTATAGAGAAGTTTCACCTTTTGAAAAAATAATAGATACTAAGGTAGTAGATAGTTCGCATGACATCACTGGGGTTGCCTGCTCAACTATTACTTAACTAATTTAAACGGTTTACAATAGATGGTTCTTATATATTATATCTATTACATATAAGTTGGTTTATTGCGAAGTCGAAATATTAATAAAACATATTATTCCGCATTTACATAATACAAAAAATCATAAAAATAATATAATGGTGAATTTATGTCAATAAGAAGAGAAGTAGAGCAGAGATATTCTGCTTTTTATAATAGTCTAAAAAAATTTATCTATAATAATTCGGGATATAATATCAGGGGTGTTGCGAGATGGGGCTCTCGAACAATAGGAGAACACAGAGACAAAAGCGATTTAGATGTAATTTTTTGGATATTCGGAAGTCCTTCTAAACAAAAAGTTTATCCTAATTTGATAGATAAATTGAAAAAAATTCTTAAAGTCAATGCTAATACAGGAAGTAGTAATAATGTAATAAAAATTTGGAAGGAAGGAATTTCTTGCGATCTAAAATTACTTTCTGAATCAGATTATAGAACACAGATAAATACAAGAAGGTACAGTGAATAACTCAAACAAAGAGATATTATTACTTATAATTCCGTTATCTTTAAGTATATTATGCAATGGAATAATAAAATTTCTAAATCAGAATTAAAATAAATTCAATATTTATTGATTTTGTATAAAGAACAGATACATATTAAGATTCTACATCTTAGTAATTGACAACATCGACCTGATGAGAACTTTTTACGTCTTATTTTTAGGTTTTTTCTTGGGAATAAGCTTTCCTTTCTGAAATAATTTCACTTTTGGCTGATATGTATTTCTATATTCTTCTGCTGGTTTTGTGAATCCTGCCTTACTTTCCACTTCTTTAATACCCTTTTCAGTTATCATTTTCTTGAGTTCTGGTTTTGTTACAGGAGTTTTCCTATTCTTAACCTCACCTTTAATATTCCCTCTTCGATAATCTTCTTTTCCTGGACCCCCAATATGCCTTCCTTTATGTGCTGTTGCCTTTGCCTTTTCATAGGAAGTAGCTCTTTTCATTATTGATGTCTTCTTTTCTGTACCTTTCTTTGATTTCTTTGCTATAACAACCACCTTTTATTGTTCATGATGAAAGTCACTCTTATAAATCTTGAGTGATTAAAGGATTTATATAATTTTTTTTCACTTTTTTACTTCTTGATATATGATATAATAGGACTGATTTTAAAATTATACACCTTCTTAGAATAGAGTATTAATCAAATTAAGTTATATTTCAAAGAATACTCAAAATTTTGGTGCGCTGACATATTTTGGAGCATTTAACATGGAGCCTTCGGTGAATGAGCCAAAATATTTATTTTTTGGACGCTACCCTTCGCTGGAGTGTCGTAACCAAATGTGAGAATTTAAATGGTATCGAAATCGAAATTAAATGGTATCCAAACTCTGAAATACTTCAAAAGGAATTACCTGGTACAAAAACTTTTCAGGTTATCTTGGATACAATTCCTAATGTCTTAGTTGACCGCTTAAAAGATAAAGGACATAATGAAACAACAATTCAGTTTATATTAGATCAACGAAATATCTTTTTGGAAGCTGTTTCTAAAGGACCTATAGATTGCATTGTTGATACTAGCATAAATGATCCCCAAACGATCGCAAAAAAGATTATAGATTGCTTAAATTTTCAAGATTATTTTTAAGTATGATTTAAAAAGTTAATTAAATTATATAAAATCTGAATAAATTATATGCATTAGGAAATGGAGATAGATGGGTTGGTTTAGCCTCTCATGAATCAAGCACAATCTGGAGAATCTTTTAACATCAATTGATTTTATCTATAACTCTACTAATTGTTCCAAATAAGATGTATTTGCAAGATTAGAATATTGTTGCATCAAAATAATCTAAAAAATTATGTTATCTAAATAAACAATTTTGCTTATGGAAACAAATCCAAAACATAACTTTTTATACAATTTTGTATTAATAGGTTTAAAAAAAAATCAAAAAAGTAAATAAATAGTGACCGAAGAAAAACCAACTAAGGTTGATCTAACTGGAAATAAATTTGTAATTGAAGTTACTAGTGAAGAAAAAAAAGAAGAACCTAAAAAACCTTCTTTAACTAGACCTTTACTTTGTAAAGATAATGAACTAGCAAATTATATTGACCTCATTATTGATAAAGATTTAGTTACCCAACATTTTGTTAATCAAGCATATAATGAAAGTTTTAATGGATATTTGATTTCAATTCAAAAACTTCAGATTCAAATTCCAATAGGAGGGCTTTATACTAAAGAACATGTACCTCTAGAACAAAATGGAAAACCACTTCATATTATTAAGGAAGAAATACAAATTGAGATCCCAAAACATTGTAATCAGCCAATGTTGGTTAAAGTGGATCAGAAAAATGAGTCAATAGTATTTAAGTGTCAAATATGTTCATTAGTTAGAGCGATGAAGCAATTTAAATGCCCTATTTGCAAGAAAAGCTTAGCTTTAGCTGAAGTTGGACTTAAATCTATGGGAATTAAAAAGATTGATAGAATCCTAATACTATTAATGGTTTTAGCAAGAAATTCTAAAAAGAAAATTAAAAACTTCGAAAAAAAAGTAAGAAAATTAGAAAAAAAATATGTTAAGAGAACTTCGACAGAAGAGAATCACAAAGCTACAATTAAGAGGCTTGGTCGTGTTGCGATGTCGTTAGAAAGACTGGGTGAATTGGTATGTAATTTCAGATATGGGCAATATGATAGTTTAATAGACGCTCAAGAGGGGAAAAAACCCTTTAATCCGGTTATTGATGATGTAAATAAGGAAATCGATGAAATCTTAAAGATTATTTGGGAAAAAGAAACAAGAAAGGTTCTCTTTAAAATTAAAGTTAAATTGAATGATCTAAAGGTTAGAACCATCTATTTATGCCCTAATAGTCAATCATATAATACCTTAAAAGCCGCGTTATACAGAACTTTTGATAAAAAGCCTCGAAACTTTATGAAAAAAAAGATAAAAAATGAGAAACCTGTAGAAGCTGTTGATAAACATCAACGAAGATTTCTTAATAAAGATATAAAACTCAAAGAAGACTGGGAATTATTTCCATTAAACCAAATTGAACATAGTATTCACATTAAATTTCTGAAGAGTGAAACTACAGAAAAAGAGAATTATATTAAGACATGTTTAAAATGGAAAGGAAACAGATCATTATCAATAGATCGCTCCTGGGAAATTTCCCCATTGAATTTACCCAAAGGGTCTGTTAGATTAGCTCTTCTTCTTTATGTTTTTATAATATTACTTGGATATATGCTTGGGCCAATTAAACTCGTTCTAAATGCAATTCAAATAGAAGCAATGATGATACTAGTGGTAGTTTATATTCCTTCTTTATTTGATAAAGTTGATATGTCTGATAATAAATCGATTGGGGGAAAATTATTTTTTCTTGGAGGATCGAGTGTTATTGGATGGTTGTTTTTTGGTGAATCTGTGATCTCCAATGGTGAAGGTTTAATTTCGTTGATGGCTCCTTTGTTTGTTTTACTTGGTATTGCATTTCGATTTAGTATAAAAGAGATGTGGGAGCAGGATCCTAGAACTAAGGTCGTAAAATTATTAAAAAAGTGGGGTGATCATACCTTTTCCATCCTAATTTTGGGTTATGTAAGTTTATACGTTTTATTCTTATTTTTAAATATTGATCTAGGCAATTTATGGCATGTTTTTTTTGCTATAGGAGTTTCATTTTATGCTGCAGAAAGACTATTTGAATCCACAGAAAAGATTAAGCCAATTTACTACACTATGCCTAAAGAAGAAATAGTTGAACCAGCACCTTAAATTTTCTAATTTTGACCCTTCCTTAAAAAAATTAAATGTTTAACGCCATTTGTTTATCTCTTATGCATTCTATAATTTTTAATATTTCTTCTTCAGAATGTCCAGCCTTCTCAGCCGCATTGACAATCGCATCAGTACATGATTCCACTTTTTTTGGATCAATTTCCTTTTGACTTTTTTTACATACATTTGAAATTTTCCTTCCTAAGTTATATTGGTATAAAGCATTATATAAATAATACATTTCATATCCAACTAACTTAAATGAATTTTCTTTTAGATTAAATCAATTACATACGATCGTAACAATTTTTTGAAAATGCTTAAATATAAAAATTACTTATTTTTTTGTAAATATTTTTATTGACAAAAATTTCAATAATATATCTGAAATTAAATCTGAATTAAAGGGCGAAAATGCCAAAGAAATACATTAATTTAAACACGACTAAAAATTCCCCCTTATTATTGCTATATTCATTCCCTCCTAATATAAGAGTTCAAAGAAAAAATTATGCAAAAAAAAATAAGAAAATTATATTTATTGATTAATGCTTATTTCAAATGACAAACAAGTCTAATATATAATAATTAAGTAAATAGTATTTTTTTCTTAGAGGTAGCTTGAATAATTCAATGAGGGTATTAGAAGATGTGGAAACTTAATCTAAATATAGGAAATTATCTAACACCTAATGATTTTGGAAAATTTGAGTCCTTACTAAGAATCCCTGTTTCAGGTTCAGTGTTATTAACCAAAGAAGTCCGTAAAATAATTGACACTCCACAATTTCAACGATTAAAAGGTGTAAGGCAATTAGGTCCGACATACCATGTATTTCCAGGTGCAAATCATACTAGATTTGAACATTCATTAGGTGTTTATCATCTTGCATTGAAATATCTCGAAAATTTATCAAGATTAAACAATTTTAATGAGATTTGTAAACCAATTGATGAGACAATAAAAATTATTACATTATCAGCTCTACTACATGATATTGGCCACTATCCTTACTCTCATTGGATTGAAGAGCTTAATTTAGAAGAATTGGGTTTTAAAAACTTTAAAAAACATGAAGATAGAGCAGCAGACATAATTAAAGAATGTAAAATCTCACAATATATTGAAGATGAATGGAAAGTTGAACTTACAAATATTATAGACTTAATTAAAAGTAAACATAAAAGAGATAAAAGGGAGAGATTCATGACCTCGATTATCAGTTCCATTATCGATATTGATAAAGTTGACTATTTAAGAAGAGATAGTATTCATTGTGGTGTTGACTACGGACTTGGAATTGACCTCCAAAGATTATTAAATTCACTTCATATAAGTGATAAAACAGGAAGAATAGGTCTTACTCATAAAGGAAGAACCTGTTTGTTATCAATTATTACATGCAGAATAATAATGTACCAGCAGATATACTGGCATAAAACTGTAAGAGCATGTGACGCTATGTTTAAAAGATTTTTTTATGAATTTATTACACGAAATAATGTTTCAATGAAAGAACTTAATACTCTTATGAATTTGACAGATGACCAGTTTATTGATAACTTATATAATGAATTTAAAAGCCAAACTGGAAATAGTGATTCTGAATTATTATCTTTATTAGATCCATTTAGATATAAAGGTCGAAGATTATATAAACCGGGATTTGTATATTTCCATAATATATCTAATATTAAATTAATTCAGTCAGACACCAGAACATTTTTTACACAAATTTTTAAGATGAATTACGAAAAAATTGTTGAAACTAGTAATGTTTTAGCAATAAAACTAAAAAAATATATTCCTAATTTAAAAGAACGAGATATAATAATTGAGACAACTCCAGTTAATGAAACTATAGAAGCAAAATCAGAATGGGTTGATATTTATAATACAAAAATAAGAAATGATGAAAAGTCAGATGAAAAGGAATTAACCCCAGTGGAAATCCTGAGATTGGATGATTTTCTTGAAGGAAATAAACAATGCTATATCTTCTGTAATCCAAAATATTATGATAAATTTAAGAATTCAGAATTTTTAAAAAAATTGAATAAAACATTCGAGGAACTAATTTAAATCTCTACTAAATTAAAAGAAAATCTATGATAATCATAATAACTTGACTGAATTGCCGAGTTATAAAATAAATGATGGGAGGGGTTTTTAATTTGAAAAATAAGCTTTTTATTGATTGGAGCTGTAAAAATAGCCGAGGAAAGATAGAATACAAACCAAAAGATTTACCTCAATCAGTTGCATTAAGAACTTGGTATCAGAGGGATATTGATCAGATTACATATTCTACTGTATTTCGAAAACTTCAACAAAAATCTCAATTATTACCTCCACAAAGTTCACGTCATAGAACCCGTCTTATTCATACTCTCGAAGTAGTACGAATTTCTAGAGAAATTAGTAAATCTTTAAATCTTGATGTTACTCTTACAGAAGCAATTGCCCTTGGGCATGATATTGGAAATACGTGTTTCGGGAAACCAACCAATGATTGTTTAGAGACGCTTTGTAAATCCAGCATCTTCAATCATGAAGTTGCTGGAAGTCTAATGGTTCAGTCTATAGCTCAAAAAGAGTTAAAAGAAGATTCGGACATCTTAAAGGCAATAAATCAATTTGAAAATACCTCATTGAAAGACATTTTCTGGCAAAAGGATGATTGTTCCTTCAAGTTAACACTAGGTAGATTAGAAATAGATAATAAAGATAAATATTATGAATATGTAATCTCACCAGAGGTGCTTGATGGAATAAAAAATCATAATAAAAAGGATCAAAATGGTATTCCTTCTACACTTGAAGGTCAAGTTGTTCAAGTAGCAGATAATATTGCATATATATCACAAGATATCGAAGATTTAGAAAATGTTGGGTTATTAGACATCCGTAAAGATTTCATGAAATACAAAAAACTTGATGATATTAATAATATATCTTGGGAAGAAATCAACGATCCAGTGAAGGATGTTGATTTACGTAGCGTATTTAATCGTACAACTGGTGATCGTATTGGAACTCTGGTTAAAAGATTTGTAGATTATAATAAATCATTATTGAAAGCAGATATAGAAAAACCCAAGTATTCAGATATCCTTGAAATGAATATACCTTTACTTAAAACTGATCGCGGATATAATATAATCAACGATTTTATATGGAAAGAGGTTATAACGCCAAATTATAAAAAACCTTATATAGAAAGAACAACGGATATTCAAAAAAAATATATAGAAAATTTATTCTATATTCTTCTTGAACCACAGGTGAGAGAAGAAAATGAATCGATAAAAGATTTCTGGGACTTTCTCGATTCAAGATTTGAAGGTTATAAAGATGATTGGAAATGTGCTTATCTAATATCACATCTAACATGGGAAGAAGTTTATTCGATATTTAAATCATATTCCCAACATAATTTCTCATTTGAGGTGGTTTTATAACAAAAAAAAAAGAAATAGTATCTTTTAATCGGTACTCTGAACTGGAAACAATTAAAGTACTTCAGAGCACTTGTGATAGTACTATTAAAACACTTCATAAAACATCTAAAGGGGGATTGATAGAATCATGTATATTAAATTTGCCACACCGCCAAATTCCTATTGTTATTTGTATCTCGTCACAAGTTGGATGTCCCTTTAAATGTTCATTTTGTAGTAATGGATATCGTCCATTTGTTCGAAATTTGACAGCTGTTGAGATGGTCCAACAAGTAGAATCGTCATTAGATTTATTGAGTTCTAAACCTTCTACTTTCGATGTAACGTTTATGGCAATAGGTGAACCACTTTCTAATTCAGAGGAAGTTATTAAATCCATAAAAATCTTAATTGAAAAATATCCAATATTACATAAAATAAATATTTCAACTCTTCTTCCAAATCGGAACTTATATAATTTTCTTGATTTTTCATTTAAAAATAAAATTCATATTCAATTCTCCCTACATTCACCAAATAACAAAGAAAGAAAGAAATTATTTAGATATCAATTACTTGATATTGAAAAATCTTTGAAAATGATAGCTTTTTTTGCAAATGCAACAAAAGATTATCCATGTATCAATTATGTACTAATCAATAATATAAATGATTTACCTGAACAAGCTCAACAATTAGTGTCCATAATAAAAAATAAAGAACTATATGTTAAAATTAGTTCTTATAACACCATAAATTATTCGAATTATGAACCATCTAATCAAAATAATACATTAAATTTTATTAAGATATTAAAGCAATCAAGAATTCAATATAAATTTTTTGATAGCAATGGTAAAGACATAAAAGCTGGTTGTGGACAAATGGTTTCAAGCATGGAAATAAATGATCAAAAAAAGCAAATTAAAACTAAAAAAATAGAAATATATTAAAGAAAATATTTCTTCCGATGTAATTTTCATAAATGAAGTTAAAGACTATTCTAAGTAATATCGTAGTTTTTATAGATTTTCCTCAATAATATAATAACAATATTACTTGACAAAATCTAATTGTAGGCAGGATTGGTATGGCTAAAAGTACAATATTAAAAAATTATTTTTATCAACAAGAAATTTTATCTCCAATTCAATACAACTTAATAAAAGCCTTAAAGAAAATTGGACCCTTAACCAGGAGAGATTTAGTAAAAAAATTAATGACTCCAAGAACCACGATCTACGATAATCTTGTTAAACTGCAAAGGAAAAAAGTTATTGAAAAGTTTTCAAAGAATGAAGGAAAAAAAGGGCGTCCTAAGGTTTTTTGGAAAATTAAGGAGTAATTTTAGAAATCCATTACAAAACAAGGTGAGATTATTCAAAAAATGCACGAAATAGACTTAACACGATTTAATCCTGAATTGTTTTATGATAAAATAGTAGAAGTTGTTTCACAAAATTTAGGATGGGTAAACTTTCAAAAAGCAGTTTTCGAATACGTTGAAGAACGGGATTATTGTTTATTAGAAATGGAAGAAATATTCGGAATCCAAGGGTCTGAGATAAAAAATTTTAAAGGAGAAGCCAAAGCTTTATATGAAGCCCTAAAACAAATGCTTCCTGATGTTAAGCTCTCAGAAGACAAAGAAAAAGAACTGAAAAAAGTTTTTTTAGAAATTTTATTGCTTGATTTGGATGAAATTCTTCATTTATTTAAGGTGTCTAGAGAAAAAATATCTAGATTTAAAGAGATCAGGAAATTTGAGACAGTAAAGAATAATAATGATTATCAGCAATCTGTAAAATTGAATAAGATTGATGATAAACTAAATAGAATTTATTTTAATCAATACAAGACAAGTTTAGACAATGGAGTAGATGAAAAATGAGTGAAGAAGTAAACCAAATAACTGAAAGAGAATATTTTTCTCTCTCCGACCAGGAAAAATGGAATTTCATACAAAGTATGAAAACAATTATTGAAGATTTAGAAGTTAAGGCTAATAAAAACTGTGAAGAATGTGAAAAGAATTATCCTATAATCGAACGTCTAATGACCTCAAAAACCATAAAGGATCTATCGAAACACTGGTTTCCTGAAACAGATAAATTTAAAGAAGTAAACTACAATAAAGACAATTAAAGAAGAAAGCGAAAAAGATATTTTATCACACTCAAGAGTAGTACTTAAAGGAAGTGAAATATTTATTCTATTGATAACTGGGATATTAACGCTGATATAGGAAGAATAACATCTAATTGGATAGGTCAAAATTCAGGGGTTAAATATCCTGTATCGCAAATGGAAACTGAGCGATTAGTTGCGATGTCCTATAAAGGGGATGGAAATATTGTGGCATCGAAAGATGATGAGCATAAATGATAGAGGTATCTCTTTTATTACTACTTGTACAGATCCTTTCAAAATTTATAATCATTTTAGATACCATTCTCAATTAAGAATTAAAATCACTGAATAATTCTGGGTGTGGTGGGCTGTCCAACAAAATGTTATAATTAAAGAATATGATAAAAAAAAGTAAAAATGAAAAAATGAAAGATAATAAAGAATTGAATAAATTATTTCGTGATATATGTCAGATTTAGATACTTCAAGTTTGAAATTAAAAGAGCAAAAATTCCACGATGCAATTAATTAGGTAATCGTTAAACGGTTTCTCTTAAAATTCTTATTTATAAAGAGCAGATTTATATTACGATTATACATTTAAATAACTGACAAGAATTATCATAGATTCCAATTATGATAAATTCTATTAAAAATATGGAACGCTTCTACCCATATTGTGGAGATAAAATTGATTTGAAATACAAGATATGTCCCTCTTGTGGGGTTTTAATTAAAAACTAAATGAACAAAAATTTTACAATGAGGACATTTCATTTCATTAGGTTTAGCAGGAAATTTCAATCTCAAATCAGTATTATCGTAAATGCAAAATCATCAATAAAATAAATGGAACATTAAGATATAAATTTCTTTATTGATGTGATAATTTAAGATAATTCATAGGGACTATATGGGATTCTCTCTTTTTTACTCCTAATTAAGACTAGATTTTTAAGTGCAATCCCAAAGTAGGGACGGAAAGGTAAATTCAGAGTTGATTTCAATGAAAATTCCTGCCAAAAATCGTAAATCAAAGAGTTATGAATAGCACGATAAGACTAATTATTAAACTTACAGCACTCATGAAAAATGCAAGTGATGAATAAAATCTTTTTTTATGCATATTATGGTATTTAAGACGTGTTTGTGGGTTTACTCCATCCGCATTTTCTATGAAATAAATCAAACATCTACGATCACGTGGTTTCATTACTTTATTTTTCAGAATACATAATTTTTCATCTTTCTTATTACAATAAAACCCACAATCATTATGGTTTTTCATAATAAATATTTAGCAGATATTAGATAAAAATATACTCGTGTTTCAACGGGATTGGAGATCTTTATAAAAATTTATGAGAGATATCATTGTAAAAACTGCAATTACGATTCTCTGGTAAATCCAGGGATTAACACATGACTAAACATAAAGAGAATATTATTTATAATTATTAAAACGAAGTATAAGTATAATAAAACGCCAGAAATTCAGTGCAATCCAGAACATTTAACATATAATTCTTTATTTTATTAAGCAAGAGTTTCAATCGGGCTATTATAGTTTTAAATTCTATTAATTTTACAAAAAAGTTAAATATTTTCTACCATAATTTTTCTACTTAACTAATCATTAACTTTTTTTAAAAATTTAATTCAAAGGGAATAATTGTGGAAAAAAACTCTGAGAAGCCAAATTGGTTAAAAAAAGCAAAAAACAGATTTAGTAACATACCCTCAAATATACTTAGTCTTCCTTATACCCTAAAAGAGACATTAAATTGGATTTTAAAACATATTAATATCTATATTGGTTGGCCTTTATCAGCTACTATAATCTTAGTTATTATTTCTATCTTCAGTTTTCTTGCCCCATTTTGGTATTTAATATTTTTAATAATTATGATCATATTAATGTTAGGGGGTGTAAATTATCTTTCAAGAGTAGTATACAAGAAATTATACACTATTAAAATTTTTGGCGAAATGGATGAAAAAATAGGATGGTTTAAGGGTGTCTTGAATGAAAAAATACAAAAACCAAAAACTTGGATTGGCTTTGTCGGAGATATTATGAAAATGAATAAATACAATTTAACCTTCGATAATGGTCTAAGAGAGTTTTTAAGGGTACAAAATTGATTGTAGGCAATTTAGAAGGAATAATTGCAAAGAAAAAATCAGGTTGGGCTTCTCAAAATCATCGGGGAGACATATTTAAAGATTTAAAAGAATTAACTAAGAATTTGAATATAGATTGGCTCTTGTGTATGAGTAATAACCATAGTGGAGATTTTGGATATTGTAAATTTAAGCATACGTGGGATTTAGCAATAGAGAATGAAATTGAAATATTTGGACCCCGAAAAAGACCCTGCTTTCCAGATGGAGCATACTTAAATCAGAAAAATGATAAATTCTCAGAATTCTTATCTAAAATCAATATCGTATCTGGAACAATGTGGAGAAATCATAGCAAAACTTGCAACTATATAAGTCTGTATGAATGGAAAAATAGTTACTTTAACGAAAAGAAGTTCAATATCCTTTATCCTCATTGGCATTATGAAAATGAGGATTACGTGAGGGAAGGTATTCAAGAAAATTGCTCTGAACTTATGAAATATGGAGATGATTCTTATGAAAAGAAACCATGGGATTTGGTTTTTGGGCATCATCCTCATGTTCCGCAGGCTATTACTAACATAGAAAGTGAAAGTGATGAAATTCCTAATAAATTGTTAGCATATTCAGGAGGGAACTTTACTTCGGGTGTTTGGAGGGATAAACATAATCATGGGTTGATTATGAAATGTGAAATTGGAACTTGGATAAAAGATGCAAATCGGCTTGCCGTTGGAGAAGTTCAGTGGAGTTATATAAGAAATAAATTTAATAGATGGAAATTTTGGAGAAAGAATAGAACTAAAGAGATTATTATTGATATAGAGCAAAACAACAAGAAATCCTATTTTATAATTAGAAAAAGAATTCTTTATGGTGTTTATATAAGTTTACTTATTGCGCTTATTTTAGCCGTTATCTTGCTATTTTTTAATTTTCAAATAGATATTGGCAGAATTTTTATTAACTTAGGAGTTTTTCAGATTATATTTCTGGTTTATATCGCAATTATGTTTAAGAGACGACGTTATAGGAAAATTAATAATAACATAGGTTTAAAAAAAGAGGTTTTTTCCAATTCTAGTCTGCCATCATCAGCTAGAAATATTGAATAAAAAAATAACACAGTAGATATCATATAATAAAAACAGGAATATATAACTAAATACAACTTTTTTGAGAGAAATTATTGACTCTGGAGCGATTGTGAGGAGAGATTAAAATTATTTTTTCGTCATAAAATAATAACCGATGATAAATTCTATTCCAATTAATAGCCATTGGTTTGCTGAAAATTCTGGTATCAAAATAATTAATCCGCTAATGAAAGTCATTAATATGATGGTGATAACAGCCACAATATCTTTAGGAAAAAAAGTAAGGAGGTTTTTTTTTTTTACTTCATCAAGTTCTGTTTTTATATCATCAACAATTTTTTTTGCCATAGCAAAAGTATCACTAATTACGTTTCTTGCAGTATAGATCGCTTTGTTTATTTCCAAAAAGACAATATCCATATGATCTTTTAGTTTAGCTAACATCAATTCTTGGATATTAATTCCGAATGCGATGCTTACTACTGACAGTAAAGATGCGGAAGCAATAGATAACGCATCCAGTGGGTCAGCTCTCGTTCCGATAAACCATATATTTGCAAAAGCTATAAAAAGAAGTAATCCCATCAATCCTGCTTGCTCCCATTTATTTGTTTTTTTTATTAGTACATTATCGATGTTGTCTGAGAGCTTGTCTAATTGTTTATCCCAGACTTCTTTTAATCTCTTGAATTCGTTTTCTAGATTTTTACCTGCTGCTGTTGCGTCAGCCTCCAAATTTCCTAACTTTTTTTTTATAAATTCGATTTTCTCAATAGCTTTATCAATTATTGTAGACAATACTGGCATTCTGCTTATAGTTCCATACTTTTCTGGTATCTTAACAATGAATTCTTTTGGTAATACATCCTCTGGTTTTATTTCATAATAGACTAAAATAATACTTAAAGCAACTAAAAATGGGATTGGAATTGATATGGACGTTCCGCTATTGGCTAAGACATAAGGTATAATAATTAAAATAATACTTAACATTAAAAATGCTCGCACAGAACCTTTTCTAATTAATAACGACTGTCCTGCATTGTCAAACTTTTCTTTTCTTAAATTTAGATTTATTATATATATCATCAGTAGAGGGGCTAGCTGGATCCAAATAAAAAAGCTTAAATTACTCCAGTTTACAGCTGAAGAATATAGAAACATTAGAAACCAAAAAAATCCTGAAGCTATGATAAAGAGGATTAAAAAAACCCACCAAATATTCTTCCTATCTTCAAAATCAGAAAAATGTGTATTTCCAATATTGGTTATGAATTTTTTAATTTTCCCAAAAAAATTTAATTCATTTCCTTCCTGATTATTTTTCATTGTTTTTTCCCTACTGTAAAGAAATATTTGTACTACAAAATTGTCCACTAATATTTAAGTTTTCTTTTTTTTAAAAATGAAAGAACTAGGAGGAGATTATTTAATATTTAATTATTTTTACAATTGATATGGTGATTTGAATCTCCCCTGTGGTACTCCTTCCTGATGAAGAAGGAATTGAAGAAGGGTCCCACTCGTAGAGAATGGTGCTTTATGTAGATTACTCTAATTTAATACTTAGAAGAACAATTCATTGGCTAATGTTTTTTTAAAATTTACCCAATTAATATCCTAGGATTTAACGTTTTAACCGACTTCATTTAAATGATTCATTTGACACCATTTTCTTAAAAAAAGACGAAAGAAATAAGGATTCATACCTATAGAATTGAGCCTACAATCATAAAAATCTGTAATTTTTGCCTGTATTATTCGGAAATAAATCATTAAAAGATTAGAACTATTTCTTTTGACTCTTACGCTTTTCACAAAAACTCCACTTTTAATAACTGTGTGTCATATGGATCTTCCAAGGTTATTAAATTTAATCCAAATTTAGATTAAATTCACAAATTTTATCATGAATCTTATTTCTCAATTCATTTGACACGTCCTCAATAATATACTCTGGAACACATTCTAAAAATTCACCTAATTCTGTTTTAATTATTGGAGCAATCTGATCCATTATTGTGTCTAGGATTTCATGCTTCTTTAAAAAAGCATTTTGGAAAGTTTGTATATAAGTTCTATTTAGCTTCTTTAACCATGCCTTTCCTTTCTGTTCTTGTATCCTAATTACCTTTCTCGAATTTGAAGCGTTAAAATGCTTAAATTCAAATTTATACTTGAGCAAATTTTCTTCAAAGTATTGTATTATCTGTGTCTTTTCTCTTAAATTTAAATCTATCTTGGAATTAAGAAAAAGAATTATCATATATCTATCGAATAGAAAATGTATTTGAACTTTTATATTTGATCCATTGATTTCAAGATTCGATAAGTTTTGAATATTAGTTTGTCCTGCAAAAGTTTTAAATGAACTAAAATACATTGAAATTAAATCAATTTCTAATAAATTCTTATCACTTTTAGATAAATACGATTTAATTGGTCCGTAATTGCCTTCATTTTTATCATCATATTCAAAAACCATAAGTGTATTTCCAAATTGATCGGCGGTTATAACGCCTATAATTGGGGGTATTTTATTAAAATTATATGAGAAGTATGCAATTTCATTTATTTTTTTGTCTAGGAAGTTTGCTTGATATTGAGCTTTATCGTATGCTTTCATAACCGAAAGGGCCTGACATAATTTGCATTTTTTGTATGGACCTAAAATTAAATTTGCATTTCAAATATTCTCTCTATAATAATAAACATTGAAGAGGGTGCCGGTTTTAACGAAAAGTAAATGTTTCCTTTATAAAAACAAGCCGACAAAAACACGCTCATAGGGGTAAATCATACGAGTAGTGCATGATTTGGTTAATGGGTAAAAAAAGAAATTCGATTTTCTTCACTCTTCGAGCTGAATTGAGAAATAGTATTCATCTTTAGGGCAATTTTGAATCGAACAGGCAAGACATGACCAAAGTTCTACCAATTCTTCAGTAACAGGACACGTAGCCTGTTCTTTAAAAGTTTTTCCTATTGTTTTATTAAGTAATACATTATTCAAATTATAACAGTCTTCCTTAAAATCAGCATATAAGCCTTGTTCTTTAGCGACCTTCTCTTCCTCTTCACGGTCTTTATTCGATAAATTGGAAAAATCTTTAAATTTATAGTTTTTCTCGAACTTGGCTTTTTCTTCAAGCCAAACGGAAAATATACCATAATGAATGAGGTGAAAATTAATCACCAGTGGATCCGCTTTACCAATAAAACTTAATTTTACGGATTTTTCGTTATTTTGAATTATTTCATTACACCAGACGCACTCGTTTTTTCCCGTCAAATTCAATACCTCCATCCACTCCTTTTAAGAAGGTTAAAAACAGAATCAAAATATTTTAAACATAGGTTGAAATTTACATATTAAAATTTAACTAATAAAACATAATTTTACCATAAAAGCAAAGGAAAGCCCCTCCCTTTAGGGAAGGGATGAATTTTGCATAAATTACTAATCTTAATCTATTCATATAATTAAATATTTTTCTTACAATATCCTTATTATTGATGAATAGAGCAATCAAGATTAGGGTATATCCTAATCAGAATCAAAAAGAGGTATTGGACAAGACATTTGGGTGTTGCCGATTTATTTATAACAAAATGCTTGAGGAGAGAATACAAGCTTATAAAGAATTAAAAGATGATAAAGATTCGCTTTATAGTTATACATATAAGACTGAAAAAGAGTATAAGCAAGAATATTCTTTCCTAAAGGAAGTAGACTCAAAAGCTCTCCAATCTGAATGGCGACATCTAAAATCAGCATACGATAACTTTTTTAGAAATCTTAATAAAGGGATTAAGAAAGGATTTCCCCGGTATAAATCCAAGAAATCAAGGCAGTCTTATACGACATTCAATATAAATAGTAATTGTAAGATTGATTTTGAGCATAAGAAACTAAAATTGCCTAAAATTAATATTTGGATTCCTTATAGGGATAAGAGAGTATTTGATGAGAAGATAAAGCAAATAACAATATCTAAAACTAAAAGCTGTAAATATTATGCGAGTATATTAATAGAGTTAGAGAATAATGTTATTCCTAAGAATGTTTTACAAGATAATAAGATTATAGGATTTGATATGAGTGCTTCTAAGTTTCTGATAACCAAAGACTTAGAACTCTCAAATCCGAGATTTTACCGAAAGGAAGAATACAAATTAAGAAAAGCTCACAGAGAAGTGAGCCGAAAAAAGAAAGGTTCGAACAATCGAACTAAGGCAAAATTGAAATTAGCTACATTATACGAAAAGATCCACAATCGAAAGAAAGATTGGATTCATAAAATAACTCATTTATTATCAGAACATTTTGATTGCGTAATTTTAGAAGATTTAAACATAAAGGGAATGCAACAATTCAATTCTGGAATTTCTAAATCCGTGAGTTTAGATTTTTCGTGGAATCAATTTATCACTCTTTTAAAATATAAATTGGAACAGAAGGGAAAGCATTTAGTCTTAATTGACCGATTTTTTCCCAGTTCTAAATTATGCTCTACTTGTGGTCTTAAAAATAATGACCTTAAACTAAGTGATCGGGAATGGACTTGTCCAGAATGTAATACTCATCACGATAGAGATGTAAACGCTTCTCTCAATATTAAAAAGGAAGGCGTAAAAATCTTGAAAAAGAATTGTATCACGATCATGAATATTGATTATGCGGTAGGGACTACCGTGAATGAGTTTGGAGAAGATGTAAGACTCTCATTAGGAAAGCAATTTTCGATGAATTACGAATCCACTACCTTTAGGTAGTGGTAGTTCAAATATTAAAATCACAAGATTTTGTCGTATTTATTTTAATTTTGTAATCCAGGATTTCAGTAATATTTTCGTGAAAGGCGGGTTTCACGATCTTTCACCAGAAATTTAATTTTACTATTTTCGCCGTGGGGTTTCCCTTACACATTCTTCAAGAAACTGTTGATTTCCCTCGAATGTATTTATACCATGAATATCAAACTCATCAAAAAATCTAGTTGCTGATTGATCCATCACTTTATAATCACGACCTCTACCGATACTAATATCTTTTTCTTTTAAAAGTTGGATGGGACCACCATATAATTTTTCATATTCGTGATATCAAGAATCTGGTTTTAAATTGGTCGGGTTTTCTGTTTCAATTAAAATTTCACTCATAATTAAAATATTTCGATATTTTTTTATAATATTTAGTTATTAGAATCTTTAGATTCATTGAACCTAATTTATTTTATTTTAGTTTAACCAAAACCTGTTTTTAAGTAAGTTTCTGAAGATTTTAGCTTTGTTATTTTAAAAATTTGATATAATATATATCAAAATGAAATTATTTGTACAATAAGAAATTGAATCATAGAATAAAAATTGGAATATGTCTTACTTATAAATTATGACTACTTGTGAAGAAGTTCAAAAATTATTAGAGAAACCTGAATTGGAGAATACTAAATATGAATTAAAAAGTTCTCAAATTTTTGAAAAAACTGATTGGAAGGATGACATAGCAAAGGAACTCGTAGCTTTTGCTAACAAAAATGGTGGGAAGTTGATAATTGGGCTTCAAGATGATGGTAAATTTAACGGCAAAGCAGATTATGATATTGACAAACTGAAGGGTGACATAAACAATATTATTCGTGATAAGATAAGTCCCATAATGGATTATAATTTTGAATTTTTAAAATGTGAACGAGGAGCTTTATCAATCATAAATGTTGAGAAAAAAAAAGATATTCCTCATGCTTATATTGTGAAAAGGGAAGGTCATGAAATTAAAAATCGTATTTATTATATTCGAACTCCTCATGGAAAAAGCTTAGTTTCAGATAAACAATTATATTTTTTATTTAATGAAACGGACCTAAATGAGAGTATTTTTAAATCTATAAATTAACCTCATTTTTAAAAAATTTAAATCTTATTCCGACTAAATTTCTAGATATCTTAATTTAAATTTTGTCGCAAAAATGGAAAAACCAGCTTCGAGT
>SDBV01004489.1_pt1 | contig 20032 bp, 17 predicted proteins | sample 2277081 | NCBI WGS metagenome assembly SDBV01 (sample SAMN10402039, study PRJNA504765) | marine sediment metagenome | isolation source: marine sediment core GS10_PC15, 223 cmbsf | place: Arctic Ocean: Southern Knipovich Ridge | collected 2010 | reverse complement strand
GTTAAGTATGAAAATTCTGGTCCGTTGGTAAGTGTGTTGATCTCGACATACAATCGCCCTATGTACGTAGCGGAGGCTATTGAGAGCATTCTGTGTCAGACGTACACTAACTTCGAGATCCTGCTTGTGCGCGACGGCGGAAAGCCGGTGCGTGATGTTATAAGCCAGTTTGACGATCCGAGATTAACGTTTATCGATCGTGACGAGAATATGGGTTTGCCTTATTCGTTTAACGAGGTTCTTAGGATCGCAAAGGGCAAATATATATGCTACCTGGGTGACGATGATAAATACTATCCCAATCATATCGAGGTTTTGGTCGGTGCCTTAGAAGGTCAGGAAAGATATGGGGTCGCTTATAGCGATCTTTATCGCGTTCCCTGCCGGATCGAAGAGGATGGGAGCAGGACGGTGCTTAGTAAGAACGTCGATGTTAGCCGTGATTTTGATATGGCTATGCTTTTGCACTTCAATAATATTCTCGGTGTAAGCTTCATGCATCGCAGGGATCTTTTAGAAAAGACGGGTATGTATAATGAAGATATTAATGTGATGATCGACTGGGATATGACTCGCAGGATGGCATTCTTTACCGAACTTAAGCATGTTACCGATGTGACGGGCGAATATTATACGGCGATAGAAAACAGTGACAGGATAAGCCATAAGCGTCGTAAGAATGTTAGCAACTATATGTGGAACCTTCTTACGATCCGTTCGACTCGTCCTGCCAAGCCATGGGATAAGCTCGAAGACCTTTCGATAGTTGTGTTGTCGGATAGACTCGATGTTCGGACCAGTCAGCAGCTTTTGGATATATGGTCGCACAGTTTTTATCCGTATCAGATATATCTTCCTGCGACTGCTGAGGAACTGGAAAGCCTGAGAACTCCTGCTTCAAATGTGATCGGGGTAGAAGTTCCTGCAAGCAGCAGCCTTGAAGAACGTTTCGATGCGGCACTTAAAGTCTGCCAGGGCGATTATGTTGTAGTGGCTCCTAAGGACATTGATCTGAAAGGAAAGGATGTCGGCTGGGTTGAGAATTCTCTTTGGCCCTTGATCGCAAGCGACGATGCGAATCAGGCATTCGAGGTCGAAAAGTCAGAGCCCGGGTGCTGGAGCGCTGTTTTTAAGCGCGAGCAGATTTTACGTGCGAGGGGGGAGTTTGGGCATTTGAGCATAGAAGATTCGGTGAAAGCGGCGGGTATAAAATTGCGAAAGCCCGAACCCGATGAGATCCCCAGTCAGTTTGACAATGCGATAGTCGCCGTCGAGGGACTGGAAGAGAAAGGCGATTGGAAATATGCGTTGAAGGTATTCGATTACATTGTCGGTACATTTGACGGTAATATCTGGGTCAAGACGCGTTATGCCAACGCATTTTATCATGCGGGTGAATACGCCGGGGCGCTAAGGCTGATCAAAGAGGTTAACAGCAGCAGGGCAACCGTTTCGTCGTTGCTGATAGAGGCGAGAGTTCATAATGCGATGAGCAATAAACGCAAGGCAATAGAGTTTTACAGTCGTGCAGAGGCGATCCTTGACGGGAGTGAGCTTGCTATGGCTGGCTAGAATAAATATTAAAAATCAAAAATAAAAATGAAAAATTGTGGAATCAGCCTTTGGCTGAGACTGTTTAAAAAAGGCGTGGTTAATTGATAAGCAGTTATGGAAATAATTCTGGTCCGTTGGTAAGTGTGTTGATCTCGACATACAACAGGCCGAGGTACGTCGCAGAGGCCATTGAGAGCATTCTGTGTCAGACGTACTCTAACTTCGAGATCCTGCTTGTTCGTGACGGCGGAGCGCCGGTGCGGGATGTTATAAGCCAGTTTGACGATCCGAGACTGAAGTTTATCGATCGCGACGAAAATAAAGGTATTCCATATTCGTTTAACGAAGCACTTAGTATGGCAAGGGGTAAATACATTTGTTATCTCGGCGATGACGATATTTTCTATCCGTTCCACATCGAGACGCTTGTTAATGCTATCGAAGGGCAGGACGAGTACGGCGTTGTTTACAGCGATCTTTATAAGGCTCATTGCAGGGTCGAAGACGACGGCAGCAGGACGGTGCTTAGCAAGAATGTCGAGATAAGCAGGGACTTTGACAGGACGAGTTTGTATCGGTTTAACAATATGCTTCATGTCAGCATAATTCACAGGCGAGATCTGCTTGAAAGAGCTGGCGGATATAACGAAGAGCTAAATGTTCTGATCGACTGGGATATGACGAGGAAGTTGTCGTTCTATACGGACTTTAAACATATATACGAAATTACAGGCGAATACTATGCACCTGTTGGGGAGTGTGACAGGGTAAGCGTTCAAAGGCGAAAGAATACGACGGAATTTTTGATGAATTTTTGCAGGATACGAAATACGCGTCCCCCTAAGCCGTGGGGCAAGGTTAAGGATGTTTCTATTATTATCCCGGCAGAGCATTACGATTCGGAAGTAAATCAGACGCTTAAGCAAATATGGCTGTGTACTTACTACCCGCACAGGATATTTGTAACTTTGCCGCATTCTGAACTGGAAGGGATAAGCTCCTTTGTTCCGTTTACCGCTGTCGGAGTCGATGCCAATAGTACAATGGCTGAGTGTGTCAACAAAGCGGTGGGGGCATGTGATGGTGAGTATGTGGCGATAGTCCCGCCGGGCTATGCTATCGAAAATGGCGATGATGAAAGGCCGTGGTTAGAGACGGCTTTGGAACCGATGCTTAATGGTTCCGATGCGATGACAGCTTATGAGCTGCTTTATTCCAATGAAAATGTTCGGGCGGCGGTATTTAGAAAGGAACAGATATCCAAGGCGACAAGCAACTTCGGTGAGCTTGGGTGGTACGAGGCTTCGAAGTGTTCGGGGATCCGATTTCGACATCCTGTTATGGAAGAGTTCCCGCTGCAGTTCGACTGTATGATCACCGAGTTGGGAGAAATAGAGAAGCAGAGCGGCTGGGGCAGGGCGGCGAAAGGGTTTGAGTATTTGCGGGAGAATTATGAAAACGAGCTCTGGATGAAGACTCGATGTGCGAACGCGTTATATCATAATGGCGAGCATAAGCGGGCATTGCAGATGATTAGAGAAGTGAACAGGACGCGGCCGGCTGTGTCCGGACTATTGATAGAAGCCAGGGCTCATGCGAAACAGAATGAATTTGCAGCGGCAATAGATATATTTAATAAAGCAGAACGAATACTGGAAGGAAGCGAGTTATCATGGACATGACCAAAGAAACGAAGATCCCTGATGTTGGATTTACACAACACTACGATGTTGTCAAAGAACTCGGCGAATGTTATGCATCCGTCGGAGATTTCGAGCAGGCTCAGCGTTGTTTCGAAAAGGCGGCAACGCTCGGTCCCGATGAGGCGGCGCCTTACGTAGGTCTTGGCGTCGTAGCGATGCAGCAGGGTAAGCTTGATGATGCCCAGGTGGCATTTCGTGTTGCGTGCAGGCTTGATCGAAACAACAGCAAGGCTTATTGCGGGCTGGGTATGATAAGCCAGCACAATCACGATCCTCAGACGGCGTTTGAGATGTATCTTACAAGCCTTGAAAATGACAGCAATAATCTGACGGCGCTGCTGGGATTGTTCCAGACATCTTGTGAGATGGGTTCGTTTGGTAAGGTAATTCATTATCTTGAAGTGTACCTTGACATGCATCCTGGTGACACGTCTGTGATGTTCTGCCTTGCGTCGCTTTTATTTAAGGACAGTAACTTTACAAGGGCTCGCGAGCTGCTGCTCAACATACTTGCTCTTGATGAAACCAATACAGATGCGAGCAATCTTCTTGAAGAAGTGGATCATTCGCTGGCCCAAGACTTAGTAAGGAGTGTTTAAAATGACAAAGGGAACAAAAATGGACAATGCAGCGGTAGCGGAAAGCAGTTTGAAGCAAATGGCAGATTATCTTGAAAACATTCTTGTCCGACAGCTTGAAAGGCTCAGGAAGTATGACCTGGATGGTGCGGTTGTGCTTGCCGAGGAAGCTAACGAGATCGCCGATGTACTTGGCAGGGATGGTATGCTTAATCGTCCCGAGCATCTCGATCAGCGTCAAAGAATGGAGCGGCTTTATAAAGATATCAGTCTTATTATAGCTTCTGAACGCGAAGAGGTTTCCGATAAGCTGAAAGTGATCCGCAAGGGCATTAAGACGCTTGGCGTTTACGGTGACAATGCATAAGGATGTCGATATTTTTGCCATAACGTATTGGAGCAGTACAGATGAATGCATTTAATGTATCAGCAGATGGTAATATAATACCGCCCGTGATGATCATTTCGATGCCTAAGGCAGGCGGTAATACGACCAGAGTGTCGCTGGATAGTTTAAATATCAGTAATCGCTTTACGCACTGCATTGGGTGGGACAAGATCGCTTATGCAAGTTCGTTAGGCAGGGAACACATGGCAGTGATGAAATCATCTGAGATCATGTCGCTTATCGACTGCTTCAGGGGCAAGACCAGGCTGAAGGTTGTAACGTCTTTTCGTGATCCTATCGCAAAAGATGTTTCTGCCGAATTCCACGGTGGGTTCCACAGCTCTGACAAAATGCGGCGTCAGGTTGAAGGTTTGTCGCTCGATGAGTCGATACCTGTAATCCATGAGATGCTTTTAAAAAGGTTAAGAGGTTTTAATGAGGCTGTGAATTGTTTCTGTACATGGTTCGATAAGTGTTTAAAGCCGGTTTTCGATTTTGATATTTATTCTCATGAATTCGATAAAGAAAAAGGCTATCAGATATACCATACCAAAGATGCTGACATACTGTGCCATAAGCTTGAAAAATTTAAAGATTGTCACAAAGAAGCGTTCGAGGAGTTTCTTGGGATAAAAGATTTTCCGCTTGTGAATGACAATTCCAGTTCGACAAGAAATTATGGTGAGTTGTATAAAAAAACCTTACATAGTTTGACAGTTCCAGAAGATGTTCTTGACAGGATCTACGCATGGCGGACCGTCAGGCATTTTTATTCCGAGAAAGAGATCGAGGGATTTAAGGAGAAATGGTCCGGTCGAAAGAGACAGAGTCAAGGGTTTTCGGCGATGGGGTTTGATGAAATAAAACAGGTTGAACAGTTCAATGTTATAGGAGAGCAATATTTTGCTAATGGAGATCATGTGAATGCTTTACGTCAGTTCAACATGTCTCTAAAGCTAAACCCGATCGATAAAAAGAGTGTTCTCAACAGCGTAAGGTCCCTTGTTCATCTTGGCGATATTGAGACTGCTGTCAAAATATGTTCCGATTACATATCTGCTGTGCCGGCAGACTTTGATGTAATGGAGATGCTTAGTGTACTTGAGAATGCAAAAAAGAATCTGGTCAGTACTTGATTTTCTGTACTTAAAGATCCTGTTAAGGTTTTAATTATTGTTTGCAGGAATATAATGTTATGAATTCTGATAAAGTAAAACTTATTGTTACGCTTGGTCCATCGACGCGAACAGAAAAAGATTTGCGAAAGATAAAGGACAAGGGGGTTGATTTTGTACGGGTCAATATGTCTCATTCTTCATTAGACGATCTTCGTTATTTTATAGACTTGTCGATAAAAATCGGAATACCTTTCATGATCGACACAGAGGGTTCGCAGGTCCGCACCGGTAATATGAAAGATGAAGTTATTGTTCTGGAAGAATATCAGGCGATAAAGATACATGCCAATCCGATTGAAGCCGACCAAATGAATATCTGTCTGAAACCATCATGTATCATCGATCAATTGCAGGAAGGTGACCTTGTACATATTGATTTCGATACGGTTATTCTTCGTATCACTGACACATCGCCGCTTGGATCGGCAGGTTTTGTTCGAGCTAAAGTAATGACAGGCGGCAGGCTGGGGAGAAATAAGGCTGTCGTGATCGATCCTGTAATGCCCAAAAAACTTGCTCTTCCGCCGCTTTCAGAAAAGGATCTTCAATCCATAAAGATCGGCATGGAAAAGAATGTAAAACACATAGCGGTTTCATTTGTAAGATCTGGCGCTTGCATCGATTATGTAAGAGATGTAACTAAAAACTCAATGAAGATAATCTCAAAAGTGGAATGCACCGATGCCCTTGAGAATATTGACGATATCATTGACAAGTCAGATTTTCTTCTGATCGACCGGGGCGACTTAAGCAAGGAAGTTTCGATCGTAAAGATACCGTTCATTCAAAAGATCATACTGCACAAAGCCGGCAAAAAAGGTAAGGGCGTTTTTGTGGCCACCAATCTGCTTGAAACGATGATCGAAAGCAAGAACCCCACAAGGGCTGAGGTGCACGATACGATAGCAACGATCATGGACGGTGCATACGGATTGACCTTGGCTGCTGAAACCGCCATCGGACAACATCCTTTGGAATGCATCAATATGATCAACAGGCTGTCCACCCATGCTGTCAAATATATCAGGTCGGATGACAGAGCGTTTAATAATAATCTTATCATAGAAGATCTTATTGAGTCAGACTATCTGACCAACCAAGAGATAAGTACGTCTTTGGTAGAACCGCATGGAGGCCGTCTTGTTAACTGTGTAATGAAGGAGACGCCGCCCCAGTCCTATCTGGATAAACTTTTTAAGATCGAATTGGATCTGCCCAGGCAAATGGATGTCGAGCAAATAGCTTTTGGAACGTACAGCCCGCTGGAGGGTTTTATGGGCCGGGAAGAATTGCGGTCCGTGATAGATACTATGAGGTTACCAAACGGAGTGATATGGCCGTTGCCTATCGTACTTGACGTCTCGAAAGAAGAGGCTGCAAATATTAGTCCAGGAGAGGACGTCGCTTTGACCGATAACGCCGGAGCGATCGTTGCGATCCTGCATGTAACGGAAAAATATCCATTCGATTTTACCAATGAGGTTGTAAATATTTTTGGTACCGACGACCAGGCCCACCCGGGAGTATACAAGACAAAAGCAGTGAAGCCTATTCTGCTTGCGGGAAAGATAGAGTTGCTCAAACGACGAGATTCAGAAACCAAACAATATGAGTTGACGCCACGGCAGATAAGAAAACTGTTCGAGGAAAGAGGCTGGGTCAAGGTAGTTGGTTTCCATACCAGAAATGTTATACACAGGAGCCATGAATTCATACAGATAAACGCTCTTGAGAAAGAATGCTGTGACGGACTGCTGGTGCATCCGGTGATCGGGCAGAAGAAGCCATTTGATTTTCATGCCAAATATATCATAAACAGCTACGAAACGATGATGAGGCATTTTTATCCGAAAGGGAAAGTCGTTTTTGCTACACTTGCAACATATTCGAGGTATGCGGGACCGAGGGAAGCACTGTTTACTGCTATTTGCAGAAAAAACTTCGGCTGCAGCCACTTTATCATCGGACGAGATCATACAGGAGTAAAAAAGTTTTACGATCCATGTGCCTCACATAATATTTTCGATGAATTTCCCGATCTTGGAATGAAGATAATAAAATATGGAAGGGTTTTTTATTCAAGCAGCCTGAAACAATATGTTCATGAAGATGAATATCCGAATCATGACGATGCCGATAAGGTTCACATAAGCGGAACAGACGCCAGAAATATTTTGGCAGAGGGCAAGATGCCGCAAGAATGGATCATGAGGCCGGAGATCGCTTCTACAATTGTCGCTTCGATAGACAGCGGAGAGGATGTGTTTGTTCGGATGGAATAGAAAGAAAGGTAGATCGTATGAGCCCGTAAGCTGAAAGTGATCTGCAAGGGTATCAAGATGCTCGGTGTCTATAGTGGAAATATGTAACTTTGCTTTAATTTAAGGAAATATTATGCGTAGCGTTAAAGAAATATCAAAAGATTTTGTTGAGGTTAAGACTCCGGCTATCGGTCAAAAGCAGCAGCAATCCAAAACTGCGGAATGGAATCCGAGCAAGAGGTGGAACCCTTTTAATAGTTATAAGCTGCTTGCTCATGTTGAGACGTGGCGCAATATCAAGCGGGGTAAGCCATTACCTGCACCGATACTTGTAACGGTCGACCCTACGAATGTCTGCAACCTTGACTGTGTCTGGTGTAATGCGGAGTTCGTGCGTGAGCGAAAAACATCTCTATCTAAACAGGCCCTGGAAAGGATAGCAGACTTTTTGCCGAGATGGTCCGAAGATTCACCTTATCAAGGCAATGGTGTTCAGGCGATTTGCGTAGCAGGCGGCGGTGAGCCGCTTTTAAATCCTCACACCGGAGATTTTATTGATAGAGTTGTTTCCAGGGGCGTCGAAGTTGGTGTTGTGACCAATGGTATTCTCATCGATAAGAATGTTGACTCGTTGTCCAATACAACATGGGTCGGAGTTTCTGTCGATGCCGGGACTTCAAGCACATTTAATAAACTTAAGCAGCCTGGCAGGCAGGGCAGCGAAACATTCGATAAAATAATAAACAACACCTCCATACTTGTCGATTACTCGCGGCGCCACAATAATAAACTCGGCTGGAGCCATCCTGCTTACGGTGTCAGTTATAAATATCTTCTCTATAAGGATAATATAGGCGAGATATATGAGGCGACAAAACTTGCCAGAGAGATCGGTTGCAAGAATATTCATTTTCGTCCTGCGGGCACAACATGGGACAAGATCGGTACCGAGCAGGAGATCACTTTTACCAAAGATGATGTGGCAGAATTTAAAGAACAGATCGCGATGGCGATGGAACTCGACGACGGAACATTCGGAGTTTACGGTGTAACCCATAAGTTCAACAATCAGTTCGAACGATCGAATCACTTCGATAAATGTCATGCGATATTTATGACAGCGGTTTTCGAACCTCCCGAGGGGAAAGATGCTGATAGGGATGCTTTTGTAGTAGGTTTGTGCTGCGATAGAAGAGGCGATGCGAAACTTGAACTGGCCAGGAATATAACAGATCCAAATGAGATAAACCGTTTGTGGGGTAGTGACGGGCACTGGGGTATCCATGACAAGATCGTTGCCGATGTTGAATGTCCCCGCTGTACTTATCAGCCTCATAATGAGATATATGAACAAGTGATATTGTATGACAGCATGACACATAAATTTATTTAACAAGAAGGTGAGAATATGAATATATCAGTAATCGGTTTAGGTAAGCTTGGTTTGTGCACTGCGGGATGTTTTGCGTCCGGCGGTCATAAAGTAATAGGTGTCGAAAGAAACGCTGATTTTGTTTCAAAGCTTCAGGATCACGTCAATCCTATCGATGAGACCGATCTTGACGATCTGTTGGAATCGTCATGGGATAACTTAACGGTGACAATGGATATTGTTGAGGCGATAAACGGTTCTGACATGACACTGATAATAGTTCCTACGCCGAGTAAAGAGGATGGGCGGTTTACCAACGAATATCTGCGAGTTGTTCTTGAGGCGATAGGCCCGGTTCTTAAGAATAAATCGTCTTTCCATGTTGTGGATATTGTTTCGACTGTGATGCCGGGTTCGTGCGACAAAGAGTTGAAGCCTTTGCTTGAGAAGTTATCGGGTAAGGTTTGCGGTGAGGATTTCGGGCTGGTTTATAATCCGGAGTTTATTGCGTTGGGTTCTGTCGTTCATGATTTCCTGAATCCCGATATGGTTTTGATAGGTGCATCCGATGATCGCAGTGCCGATATCGCAGAGCAGTTGTATGTTTCGACATGCAAGAGTGAACCTTATATTGCGAAGATGTCTTTGGTTAATGCAGAGATAACCAAGCTTAGCCTGAATTGTTTTGTAACAATGAAGATCAGCTATGCGAATGAGCTTACAGGGATATGCGAGCTTGTTGACGGTGCCGATGTCGACGAGATAACCAAAGCGATAGGTGCAGACAGCAGAGTAGGCAGTAAGTATCTAAAGGGTGGTCTTGGATTTGGCGGTCCGTGTTTTCCGCGTGACAACCTCGCATTTCAGGGATTTGCAGAAGATTTTGGCGGGGAGGTAAAGTTAAGTCCGCAGGTAGTAGAAGTAAACAAATCTGTGGTAAGCAGAATAGTCAATAAGATAAAGTCAATTAAAGCTAAAGGGTGTAAGGTCGCTGTTCTTGGGTTGAGCTATAAGCCGGGGACGCACATTATCGAAGAGTCGCAGTCGATAATGCTTGTCGAAGAGCTTATAACAGCAGGGTGCGATGTGACGGTATACGATCCGATGGCTATGGAAAGCAGCAGGGCGGTGCTTGGCGATAAGGTGAAATATGCTGACGATGCAATGGGCTGTGTGAAAGGGGCCGATGTTGTTGTGCTGATGACGAATTGGCCTGAGTTAGCGGCTTTGGATCATAATGAGCTTAAAAAACAGATGACTAACGATGGGCTGTTTATCGATTGCTGGCGAATATTCAAGGATCATGATTTTGGGCAGATAGAATACAAGGCTTTAGGTCTTGGTGTTTGATTTGGCTATGTATCGAGACGATGTTGATATTTGAAATATTCATGTAAATATTCCAAGAAGTCCGATAATTAGGATGATAAAACGTATTAAAAGGTCGTTTTTCAGTACTGTAAACCAAGATATAGTGAGTTTTTATGCAAAAAAAGATAGGTAAGGTTTTAATTACAGGCATTACAGGTTTCGTTGGTAGTCATTTGGCGGAATATATCCTTAGTGAGCATCCGGATGTTAAGGTTGCAGGGCTTTTGCGATGGCGATCTCCAAAAGTTAACATTGAGGGGATTCTAGACAAGGTGACTTTGTGCTATGGCGATCTGATGGACATGGGTTCTTTACGGAGTATCCTCGAGGAACAAAAGCCGGATGTTATATTTCATCTTGCAGCTCAGTCTTATGTTGATTTTAGTTTTTGGGCACCTGGAATTACCCTTGAAGCTAATGTCGTAGGTACCTGCAACTTGCTGGAAACAATCAAAGAATTGAAGCTGTCATCAGGCTACGATCCTGTCGTTCATATGTGCAGTTCGTCGGAGGTTTACGGTCAGGTCAAAGAAGACGAGGTTCCGATTACAGAGTTGAATCAGTTTCGGCCTGCATCGCCTTATGCGGTAAGCAAGGTTGGCGAGGATATGCTTGGTTTGCAGTATTGGCTTTCCTGGAAGATCAGGACGATACGAACCAGGATGTTTACGCATACCGGCCCGAGAAGAGGTGAGGTTTTTGTTGTATCTAACTTTTCAAAACAGATCGCGGCTATTGAGGCAGATTTGCAGGAACCGGTAATAAAAGTCGGGAATCTTGACAGCGTTAGAACTTTTTCCGATGTGCGTGATGCGGTTAGGGCCTACTGGCTGCTGGTAACTAAATGTCAGCCAGGCGAGGTTTATAATATTGGTGGTAATGAGACGATGACCATTGGCCAGATGCTTGATAGATTAGTATCAATGTCTACGGTTAAAGATATCAAGATCGAGGTTGATCCGTCGCGTTTGCGTCCCTCCGATGTTACCTTGCAGATACCGTGTATTGATAAGTTCCAGAAAGCGACAGGATGGAAACCTGAAATTACTTTCGAGACAACATTGAAAGATACTTTGGAGTACTGGCGTGATTTCTACAGAAAAAGAAAATAAAAATATAGCCGATGATATTGGATCAAGCATCGAGCTTTATAAAAAACTTTTCCTGATAAGGGCAAGCGAAGAGGCAATCATCAAGTATTATTTCGAAGATGAGATGAAGACTCCTATGCATATGTCAATGGGAGGTGAAGCGGTAACGGCAGGAGTTTGCCATGCTTTATCTAAAGAGGATCTTGTTTTTGGCACATATCGTTCTCACGCTTTATATCTGTCGAAGGCTAATGAAACCGACCTGTTTTTTGCCGAACTTTATGGTAAAGATGACGGAGTAGCAAGGGGTAAGTCAGGTTCTATGCATTTGTTTTCGATCGAAAACGGTTATTATATGTCTTCTGCAATAGTTGCCGGTCACCTGCCTGTTTCTGTTGGGGCAGCTTATGCTAATAAAGTTAAGGGAAACAGTAATAAAGTTGCTGTTTTTTTTGGCGATGGCGCAATAGATGAAGGCGCATTTTGGGAGAGTTTGAATTTAGCATGTCTTTACAGGGTTCCCATCTTATTTGTCTGTGAAGATAATGGCTATGCAGTGCATACTGAACGAGAAAAGAGGCACGGTTATAAATCTATATCAAATATAGTCAGACAATTTAATTGCAATGTGTTTGAAGTCAATTCTACCGATGTTGAAGATAATTATGAAATGGCCAAGACAGCCTTGTCTGCTATTGATGAAACCGGAATGCCATCTTTTTTGCACACTCAATATTACAGATATTTGGAACATGTTGGGATAAATGAGGATTACGATGACGGTTATAGAACAAGAGATGAATATGACGAATGGTTGAAAAAAGATCCTATAAAGGTCCAAAGAGATAAGCTTATAAGCAAGGGAATAACAGAAGAAAAAATTGCAAGTATGGAGGAAGATATAAATAAGAAAGTGGAATTGAGTATTCAAAAAGCCAAGTCTGGAGAGTTTTCTAACATCTCTGTTCTTTTGGAGGAGGTGTTCTGTGAGAGAAATTAGCTATTGCGAAGCTATTAATGAAGCATTGGTCCAGGAGATGGAAGTTGATCCGGATATATTTATCTATGGTATAGGCTCTCCTGATCATAAAAAAATATTTGGTACAACGAGTAATATTGTGGAAAAGTTCGGTCATTCCAGATGCTTAGAGACCCCACTATGTGAAGACGGTTTAGCGGGGTTTGGTCTTGGAGCGGCGATTAATGGTTTAAAGCCTGTTTTTGTAAATATCAGGGTTGATTTCTTACTTCTTGCGATGAATCAACTGTCTAACATGATTTCATCATGCAGATATATGTCGGATGGCAACCTGGATGTTCCATTTGTGATAAGGGCGGTAATTGGCAGGGGTTGGGGGCAGGGTTCTCAGCATAGTAAAAGTTGCCAGTCTGTCTTTGCGCATTTTCCAGGCTTAAAGGTTATTATGCCCACAACACCTTACGACGTAAAAGGGATGCTGATATCTGCTATGAGAGACAATAATCCTGTTATAGTTTTAGAGCACAGATGGTTATATTGGCAAACCGGAGAAGTGCCCGAAGAATCTTATGAGGTACAATTGGGATGTCCCAAGAAAATCAGGGATGGTGAGGATATAACGGTAGTTGCGACGTCATGGATGAATGTCGAGGCATTAAAAGCGGCGGAAGTTCTAGAGGCTAAGAGAGGAATAACAGTTGAGATCATTGATCCGCGAACAATTAGCAGTTTTGACAATACGGAGATAATAGCTTCGGTTGAAAAGACAAAGAATTGTATTGTGGCTGATAACGATTGGCTTCATTGCGGTTTTAGCGCAGAGTTGGCAACAACAGTTTACGAGAAATGTTTAAATAGTTTGAAGAAGCCAATTACGAGGATAGGTTTTTCCAATGTTCCATGTCCTACATCAAGACACTTGGAAAATGAATTCTATCCTAATGCCGAAAATATAATAAGGGCTATTGAAAAAACTTTAGAAATTGAAGAAACAGACTTGTCCGATGAGAGTTTTTATAGTCATGAAAACAGGTTTAAGGGTCCGTTTTGATATAGGAGTCAGTGATGTGCTGGTTAGATAAGACATCTATTGAGCAAATGTTAAAAATCAGGGATAAGTACAATATTTCCACGTTCGTAGAAACGGGTGTTTTTAAAGGAGTCAATGCCAGGCTGCATTCGTTTCATTGGGACAAGATCATAACGTGCGATATAATGGATGAGTATATAGCAATAGCCAAAGATTACTTGAAAGACAGATCGAACGTAACCATTAAAAAGCAATCAAGCCCGGATTTTTTAAGAGAGTTCATAAAAGATTATAAAGATTCAGGGAGAGAAGATATTGTTTTTGTTTTTTTAGATGCTCATTTTTTCGATCCTAATTTGCCTCCTGATGAGAAATGGGTGGTTGTAAATGAGTTAAAGGCGTTGAAAGGATTTGACAGGTGCGTTATTTGCATGCATGATTTTGATTGCAGCGGGTTAGGGCACTGTTGTTATGAAGGTGAGCCTTTAGGTTTTCCTCTTGTGTTAGACGATTTGAGAAAAGTTAATAAAGACTTTCATTTATATGTTAATAAGAAAGAGTTTTGTGATATACATAACGAGGAAACCATTTATCAGGTGCCAGAGTTGAATGTTAACGAAGAAGTCCTTGATAATGTAAGGTATGCTAATAGTTGTGAGAGGTTGACATATAGAGGTTTGCTTTATTGTACTCCTACAAAATTAAATATAGATGAATTTCAACTCAGAAGGGCATGATGGATTTAGGAATAGAAGGTAAATATGCGTTTGTTACCGGAGGCAGCCATGGTATTGGCAGGAGAATATCACTGGCACTTGCAGCTGAAGGGTGCAATGTAGCAATATGTGCTCGTGACCAGGAAAGAGTGAACAAAGTTGTCGAAGAAATTATAGCATATAAAGTAAATGCTTTAGGATATTCGACAGATGTCTTGATTAAGGATGATATCGAAAAAACTACAAAGGAAATTGATAAAGAGTGGGGTGGTGTTGATATCCTTGTAAATAATGTTGGTGGTGGAGGCAGATGGGGCAGCGAAATAATAGAAGATACAGCCGAAGATGTATGGACAGATGTGTACAGCAAAAATGCAATGGCTGCGGTCAGATTTACAAAGTGGGCAATTCCACATATGCGTAAAGAAAAATGGGGAAGAGTTGTTGCAATATCTTCTATATTCGGAAAAGAAGGTGGTGGAAGGCCTTGGTTTAATATGGCAAAAAGCTCTCAGATCAGTTTAATGAAGACACTGGCTATGACACCATATTTGGCAAGAGACGGCATAACTTTCAATGCCGTAGCACCTGGCGGTATTATGATAGAAGGTACAGGATGGGACGAAGAGAAAAACAAAGATCCGTTGGAGTTTGAAAAAAGGTTAAATGAAAAATATCCATTAGGCAGATTAGGAACAGTCGATGAAGTTGCAGATGTTGTGACTTTTATATGTTCTAAACGTGCCAGTTTGGTTAATGGATCGTGTATTTTAGTTGATGGAGGAGAAAGCAGAAGTTTTTGAGAATTGAAATTCTAAACAGACGAAGGATATTTAGCGAAATATAAAATGAGAAAATTATTACTAACTTTGCAGGGATATAGTGGTGCCTGTGGTTTAAATGACTCGGAAAGGAGTTAATAATGAATATGGAAACCAATGATACAATGTTGAAGATATTTCATGTTGGGGGTAAAGGTGGAGGCATGGGCCCATTAGAGAACCTGTTCAAGCTAAAAGATCAGGCTCATCTAACAATTTTTGAAGCAGACTTAGAAGGTAACGGTGATAAATCATGGATAGAGGATTTTGAGAATTGGAGAGTAGAAAAAGGTATAAACGTCTCAATTGTGCAGCAGTGTCTCTATAATCAAATAGGCAGGAAGAAATTTAATGTTAACGTCATGCCTGACTGCAGCAGCCTTTTAAATATGAGTCCGAACGCCAAAACATATCAGCGAATAAACGCCAGCTCATACAGGATCCCATGGGGTCAAATCTGCCAGCCAACTCATACGGTTGAATTGGATGTTACCACTCTCGACGAGCTTCAGGCTACCACAGATCTACCAAAACCTGATTTTCTAAGTTTGGATGTACAGGGCGCTGAATATGAGATCATGGAAGGTGCGTCAAAATGTCTCTACGGTGACCTTGTAGGCATCATTACAGAAGTGGAATTTAGTGAACTCTATGAAAATCAGAAATTATTCGCCGATCAGGACATTCTTCTTAGAAAGCATCAATTCAAACTCTTCGAATTGTATAGCATAGAGCATTGGTTTAGCGGTCCCATCATGGGCAAAGGCGCTTTCACCGTTGCGGAAGCATTGTTCCTAAGGGATTACAGGTACTATATCGACAGGAATACGACATATGACCTTCTTAACAATCTATCGAAACTGGCGATAACGGCTCGATGTTTTGAAAGAGATTCTTACGCCTTTGAGGTGCTCGATTATTTAATGAACAATTATGCTAATGAGTGGGAGGAATTTGTCAACACCAGCAATACCGGTTATTTGTACGGCTTGGTCAGCTTTTATAAAGAAGCAAAAGCTTTTAAGATCGAGCAGGATAAAAATGTGCCGACGTATGTGGATTATATGGCAATAAGCGCTAAATAGTTTTACAAGTATTAATCTTAACACTTTCAAAGGCCCAAACTGTTATGATCAAGGGTAAAGTTTTAAAGAGTTTTACCGGCAAGAGCGTGCTTGTCACAGGTGGTACAGGCCTGATCGGCAGGCAGATCGTAAATATATTGTGCGATGCCGGTGCAAATGTAAAAGTTGTATCACTAGATCAGGTTAATGTTGACGATAGAGCCGAGCATGTATTCGGAGATCTGACGGATTTTTCGCTCTGTAAGGAGTTGACCGGAGATATGGATTTCGTTTTTCATGTCGCAGGAATAAAAGGCTCTATTGATGTTACCAAGAGCAAGCCTGCCAGTTTCTTCGTGCCGCTTTTGATGTTCAATACCAACATGCTTGAAGCGTGCAGGCTAAACAACGTTCAAAAGGTTGTATATACCAGTTCGATAGGCGCGTATTCCAGTGCCGAGATTTTTGTGGAGGGCGAAAATGCAGATGGTCCGCCAATGGACATGTTCCCCGGCTGGGCCAAACGCATGGCAGAATTGCAGGTCAAAGCCTATAAGATACAATATGGGTTGGACAATTTTGCGATAGTTAGGCCCTGTAATGTTTACGGACCCGGGGATAATTTCGATCCGAAAAACGCAATGGTGATACCTACGCTTATGCATCGTATCCATCAAAAGGAAAACCCTGTCGTTGTTTGGGGTGACGGCAGTGCGATCCGCGATTTTGCATACAGCAGGGATGTCGCCGAAGGTGTTATACTTGCGTTATATCATGGGACCGGCGGAGAATTCGTGAATCTTGGCAGCGGTAAAGGGTATTCGATAAAAGAACTGGTTGAGACGCTGAACGAGTTTTTAGATTTTAATTATCAGTTCGATACTTCAAAACCAAGCGGGTTCCCAAGACGAATAATGGATATGGCCAAGGCTAAGAAAGTAATACAGTATGAGCCGTCGACATCATTGCTGGATGGGTTAAAGGAAACATGGAATTGGTTTGTCGAAAATCAGGATGAATATTTGAAAAAACAAAACTATTTCAAGGAAGAGTAATAGATGATAGAGGTGTCTAAAACGGATTTGGACGGTGTGTTGCAGATCAAACCGCATGTCTTTGAGGATTTTAGAGGGGAATATATAGAGACTTACAATGAAGCAGAGTATATTGAAAACGGGATCGATGTTAAGTTTGTGCAGGATGACATTTCTGTTTCTACCAAAGATGTCTTACGCGGAATTCATGGCGATGCGAATACATGGAAACTAATATCATGCCATTACGGCAAGTTCTACCTGGTTGTTGTTAATTGTAACACCAAATCGCAAAATTTCGGGAAATGGGAATCGTTTGTTCTCTCGGATAAAAACAGGATGCAAGTGCTCGTTCCGCCTAAGTACGGCAATGGCCACCTGGTGCTAAGCGATATGACGATCTTTCATTATAAGCAAAATACTTATTATGATCGTTCGGGGCAGTTTACGTACAAATGGAATGACAAAAAGTTCAATATTTGGTGGCCCGTAAAGAACCCCATACTTTCACAACGTGATGAGAAAGGATGATATGTTTAAAAACGCTAAAGTCTTAATAGCAGGCGGTGCAGGCTTTGTTGGGGTAAATCTGATTAAACGTCTTTTGGATACCGGTGCCGACCTGCGAGCAACTTTACATAATAAACCTGCGGTGCTGGAGGACCAAAGGATCGAATATGTAAAGTGCGATCTTAGGAACCAGGACGATTGCACCAAAATTTCAGAAGGCGTCGATTATGTCTTCATGTGTGCTGCCAACACATCTGGTGCCGGCGTAATGGCCAAAACGCCCTTGGTGCATGTCACACCCAATGTCATAATGAACACGCTTTTGCTTGACGCTGCCTGTACCGCAGGGGTCAAGAAGGTAATGTTCCTAAGCAGCAACACGGTTTACCCGGTAGTCGATTACCCGGTCAAAGAAGATGAAATGGTCTATGGCGATCTGTATGAGAAGTATTATTGTGTCGCATGGATGAAACAGTTTACAGAAGTTTTATGTAAAATGTATTCCGAAAAAATAGAAAGACCAATGAAAACCGTAGTTGTTCGGCCTGCTAATATATATGGCCCCTTTGATGATTTTCAGTGGGAAACTTCGCATGTACTTCCAGCCTTGATGCGTAAAGTGATAGAAAGGCAGGACCCTCTGGAAGTTTGGGGAGACGGAAAAGACATAAAGGATTTCATATATATCGACGATTTTATTGACGGGATCGTTTTGGCCATGGAAAAAATGGAATCGTTCGATCCGATCAATATCGGGTCTGGTGTTGAAAGTAATATTCGAGGGGCACTTGATATTATGCTTGATGTTGACGGCTATCAGGATGCGAAAGTTGTTTTTAATGCTGACAAACCGACTATGATCCCAAAACGCATGCTGAGTGTTTCCAAAGCTAAAGAAGTGCTTGGCTTTGAAGCGAAGACAAGTCTTCAGGAAGGTCTTGCCAAGACCATGCAGTGGTATCGTCAGACTAATACCGTATTTCACAGGTAAACAGTGGCTAACGAACTAGTTTTTAATAGTATAGAACTTATGGAGTTTTCAGCGAATTTGAGGTTTTACTATGGACATATCAGTTCATAAAAAAATGTGTTGGTCGATAAAGGTATTTTTCAATGAATAGTTCTGAGCTGCCATTAGAATTCAATTCCAAAACCGATCCTTCACGATTTATACTTGTCTTTACAATGGGGAAGGTTGGGTCAAAAACTATCATGCACACACTTGGTCAACATAATATATGTTTGCATGATGTTCACCTTTTGGCGAAAGACAGCGAAGGAGTGATCAAGGGTCTTCCAAGTGACAGCGAGGTAATTGCGGATAACCATAAACGCTCATATGAAGTTGCACAAATGCTTGAGGCAACTTCAGGAAAAGTTAAATGGCGTGTTGTAACTTCTTTTAGGGATCCGGTAGCAGTAATAATCAGCAGTTTCTTTCAACACCTTAAAGACTACACTGGTGATATCGCTGTTGAAGCGATTGCCGATCATCTTAAGAAAGAGATCGTTGAATATGATGCTTCAAAATACTTCCGTAGTTCCTGGTTTCAGGATCAGATGAAAACCAGCTTCAAAATAGATATCTTCGAACAAACGTTTGACAAAGACAAAGGTTATAGTATCTATAGCTCTGAGAACGCTGATATCCTTCTTTTCAAGCTTGAAAAATTTAATGAATGCTTTCAACAGGCTTTTTTCGATTTCATAGGACTAGAAGTTCATAATATAGCTTGCAGTAATATTGGTGAACAAAAAGACTATAAGGAAATTTATAAAAATGTGCTCAATATTATATCGTTTCCAGAAGATGCTGTGGAAAAGATATATAATGAAACAAACGCCAGATTTTTTTATACCGAACAGGAAATCAATCATTTTAAAATAAAATGGTGTGGAAAAGTTTTTGAGCAATATAAACTCATTAACCATGGGAAAAGCGAATTACTTAATAATAATATCAGGAACGCACAAAATATTTTCGAGACTGCTATTAAAATTTATCCTATAGTCGATTGCTATAGTCAGATCGGGCAAATTTTTCTTGAAAATCATTTCTACGAGCAGGCTTGTCAATATCTTTTTTATGCACTTAAGCTGGACTCGTTACATAATAATGCGGTTATGAATTGCACCAGGCTTTTGATTAGACTTAGCAAAATAGAAGATGCAGAACTGATCCTGGGGACTTATATCATTAGGAACAAGCATGATAATGATGCCAGGGATTTATGGAATGTATTAAAAGCGATTAAAATGGGGCAAAAGCCATCTAATTGTTTGCAAACTTTAGACCAACGACTAACGACTTTGTAATTTTTGTTAAAAAAGTACAAAACTTACTTGACTTGTTACATATATAGTGTATAATATAATCACAGC
>SDBV01004488.1_pt1 | contig 20032 bp, 36 predicted proteins | sample 2277081 | NCBI WGS metagenome assembly SDBV01 (sample SAMN10402039, study PRJNA504765) | marine sediment metagenome | isolation source: marine sediment core GS10_PC15, 223 cmbsf | place: Arctic Ocean: Southern Knipovich Ridge | collected 2010 | reverse complement strand
CCAAGGTAATGACAATTCCTGGATCACCACTTAGGAGAGAACAATGCAACAGCTTGTAATCAAAAATGGCAAGATACTGGCTACACATACTTCTGAACAGGACTTGCGCGACAAGTATCCTGGTTGCGAAATTATAATGTGGGACGGTCCTCTTGAGCTAGATGAAATCGGAACCCGTCTTCATGATCCTCGTACTAAAGAAGAAAAACGAAACAACTACACTGACAAGCGGCGCATGGCTTACCCGGAGATCGGGGAACAGCTTGACATGATCTACTGGGACGGGATAAACGAAACTGAAAATTGGCTTAGAGGAATCGATCACATCAAGAGGAAGTACCCTAAACCAAAGGTGAAAGATGTTCAAGAAAAATACAATTCTGCTACTGACTGCGGCATTAAGCCTCTGCTTGATCTGCCCAGGATGTAAGTACATCGTCAAGAAGAAGCTTCAAAAGACGAAGGAGCGAATTGAGGAGCTGGTCGAAGCTAGCCAGATCGAAGTAATCGGCTTCTGGTCTGACGGCTGTGCTCCGTGTCGGCGAGCTAAAGTTACGCTCATGGAGGCCGGTATTCAGGTGACCTGGATTAAAGCTGACTGCTACAACCAAGAGATGGTCAGAAAGCACAAAATCAGAATGGTGCCGACATTCATTATCGACACCAAGGAAGTTCAGATCCGCACGCACGACCCGAATGTAGTCATTGACGCCATCAGGAAAAGAGCTTAGCATGAAGTGGGCAGCTTACGGAACACTGCTATCTGTCGGAACCTTCGGGGGCTCTTCGTTTGTGAAGGCACCAGAGATGCTCCAGCTTGGGGCGCTGTCGCTACTTGGCTGGATCGTATGGTATCTTCTCGTGCGGGCCTTCCCTGCCCACGTCAAGGCTCAGGCGGACGAGAGGAAGGCATTCCTAAAGGCGCAAGAAGAAGCTCGCGATGACTTCAAGGAGTCGATCCGCGAGCTTACTCACACGATTGAATTGATCGTGAGCACTTGTCAAAAGAAATGACCCTGGCCTGGCAGCTCATCGGGGCGCTGGCCGCGCCCGGCCAGTGGTAATGGGCTCTCCAAGAGGACCTCAGTGACAGGAATCTCATGCTCGGCGCTAATCTTTTCGCAGTAAGCTTGCGAGATCTCCATGGACGTGCAAGTCAAGTTTAGGGTTCTCTTGCATACCCTGAGAACTGTCCCGGTTCCAGCGAACGGATCTAGCACCCTTCCCTTGTATGGTGTGGTCAGCAGCAGACATCGTCGGACCAGATCCTCATTAAGCTGGGTCTTGTGCCACTTGCGGCGCTGCTTGGAGTTGCCAACAACCCTGGGGAAGTCGAATACATCACCCGGAACGCGTCCGCGGGGGTCGGCTCGCTTGTCACCTGCTTTCTGCCGCTCTGACTCAACCCGAATCCGATCTGGGTAAAGTTCAGCTCCCTTGTGTAAGATACGCAGGAGCGGCCGGTAGCAGCTTCCCAAGTCATGCTGGTTGTGCTGTCCAAAGGTGAAGGTCTGGACGCACCATTTCATTTCTACGGCATCCCCCCAAGACCGTAGCACTGTCTTGGCAGCAGCCGCCATTGGAATGTAGTATTTTGCGTTGAAACTAAACCAGACAGCGCAACGAGCAATGGCCGTGAAGGTGTAGAGCCACTTGCCAAGCAATTCATCGTACCTATCGGCGGGGATCTTGTCAACATAGCCGTCGTACTTCAATCCCATGTTGTCAGGTGGATCTGCGAAGATGGTATCCCATTTTCTCGCGTTCCCACGGACATACTTCAAGCAGTCGCAGTTGATGATCTCGTGTTTCAATTTGTTTCTCCAGGCATAGGATAACTGAATCTGAGCCGTAAGCAACTCATTACGTAGCCGCCCGGTGGCCTCACGTTACGGTTCGCGTTCCACGGCCGAGGAACCAAGATGCCATACCCACCACGAAACCCTGATGTGAAGTCGAACAGGTTGCTCTCCTTGTCGTCAATAAGAAGAGCGTTCGGATGCGCACAGAATTCCTTTCGTGGGCACATGGCATACTGGCGATGAATCCACGTAGGCAGAAACTCCTGAATCCACTCCAGCTTTCCAGCAACACAATCCGGGTCGTCTATTGGAGTCGTAAGGATGCAGACATTCCTTTTGCCTACTAGATTAGCGCAAGTCTCGATCAACTCATCGCAGAAGTAGGTCTTCGGCACGAACGCCCATAGGCTTTGTGGGACACTGTCCCAAAACGACAGGGCCGTGTAAGAAATCGTGCGATTTTGCCCGTTCAAGTTGGCGCGCAACTCGTTGCACGCCTTGACGATATCGTATCCCCAGTCAGGATCGTACTCGTCATAGTTGGTCCGCGACACGCTGCAGCCCATCTGACGCAGGGCGTACATGGTGAAAGTGTTGAGCACGTCATCCAGATCGATAAAGATCTCTTTGATGAGTGGTTTCATGAGTACCTCTTCCTGACGAAACTTACGCACTGAACAAGCATCGCGCCACGGTCCTTCTTCGACAGGCTGCAACCGGCATAACAGTTGCAGCTATCGCATGTGGCTATTCGAGCCTCCTTCTTGGCCGGCGGGTCTTTCTTCCTGACGAAACTTACGCACACATGAAGCATCGCACCACGATCCTTTTGAGGCAAGGCGCAAGCGTTGTAACAATTACACCTATCGCAGGTGCCTTTTAGCCCCTCTTCATTGGCCGGCGGGTCTTTCTTCCTGGTGAATGCGCTGCATTTCTCACCGTTGCAATCATCCTGGTCCTTCAGTAAGGAGCAACTCCCACTGAAGGTGCAATAAAAGCAACCCGTTGGTTTCGGTTCCTCTTTCTTGGCCAGCGGGTCTACCGGAACATCGTCCTCATATTTCGTAATCTCGTGCAAGTAACCGAAGGCATTGAAGATAACAGCACAGATTGTGTCCTCCATCGTCGCGGATACGAGGCTGCCTTTAATTCGGTGTAGCATCCACATATCTGCAACGTGTCGCCAGAGAGATTTCATGTAAACTGTTAACGGAATCCCCTTTTGCCAGTTGTCGCTATCTCGTATCTTGCCATCAGACTGCTTGCGGTGAGAGTGCATGTACTCTGCGTAGCGTTTCAGCGCACTTGGACTCAGGAAGCCCTCGTAATCAAGCTTCCCGTCATCCGTGTCCCGCGTGGCTCCTGTATCAAACTTCCTTATCTTTCCGTCCTCCTCGTCGCCAACCGCCTTGAAGGTCTTGTCGAAATACTCGTCACTCTTGTGTCGCGGTACTGGATCAACATCGTCGCATTCCGAGCAGTGCTTGTTGACGATATTACGATTGTAATAATCACGTTCTGGATTTGACAATGTTAGCTCCGATTCGGTTTGGATACGGATTTTATAAATCTCTCAAGTGCCAAATCCCTCTTCTTACTCTCTTTCTTGCTGTAAAGCTCTAGTATAGGAATTATTATACCGAACCTTTCACGCATGAAGTGCTTGAAACTCCAGTAATAATGCCAAATCTGGTGCCATAAACGGGCACGCATAGGTTCGACATATCCCCGTCTGGCGTATTCTAAACAATTCCCGCAAATTGTTTCTTCTACATAATTCTTGCAATTTTTCGGACGAGTATACTCGCCGCAATGCTGGCATCTGATGGAAAATACCTTTGGCGGCCACCCAACAGCATCACTTAGTCGAATCTCTTTATCACTCATTTGAAACTCCTTACAGATTTGGATTGAAACTTAGACTTGTGATATCTCTCGCCTCTTCCACACTGCATGATCTCATGATACGGTACACCGTCCAGGATTACCGCAGCGGATAAAATGGGCCTCTCCTTGATGTGCCTGCCATAGGCGAACTGGAATGCGTCAACATCAATTCCGCAACCAACATCGACCGAAAAGACGCGCTTCATGGGATTCGCACGCCACTTCACGCCGGACCTGGAGTGACAATGTCCCATTACAACTGACATAAGCATCTTGCCGGCCACGTTCCATGCTGGATGAGTACCGCCCTGGGCCGTTCCGTGGAAATAGTACACCCCGTCGGAAATGAATTCATGTCTCCAGCACCATCCTGGCGTATTCCAAATCTCAGAATAATTTCTAAGGAATCTTGACGGGATGTTGACTGACTCGGCTAGTCGAATGACACGTTCATCATGATTACCGATGCACACGTTGGCCTTCGGGAATGCTCTCTTCCACTTCTGAATTTCTTGCTTGGCAAGCAGAAACTCGTCATCGGGGCCCGGGCAATTTGGATTGTTTGCGTGAAAGCTGATTGCATGAAAGTCAATCACATCGCCAATGAACACAACCTTGTTGCAATCCCATTCTGCATAAAGGTCTTTGCAGAATGCCTTGTAGCCGGGGTGTACGGCTGGAGCATGAACGTCACCTATCACTAGAATTCTTGCCATGAATTTTCTCCACGATTACTTTGGCGATTTTAACAAGACGATAAAACAGCGGGTTGATTGAGAGATCCAGGCTACCCATCGCATCGAGATCCTCGCACAGCCGGAACATTTCTACGGCATCATCGTAGCCCAAGTGTTCTTGAAGGCACTCATCTTCAAGTCTAGGGACAGCGAAAATCTTTTCGGGAGACCGCACAGATTTACACACTGGACATATCGGCGGGCGATTTGGAAAGCGATCGGGTTGGATATAATGATATCGCCTCATGGCATAGACCCATTTTCGCAGAACTTTATGACGCGCCTCAATTGCCCCTACTGGCAGTCCGGCCTCAAGGCACGCCCGAATCTCCAGGCGCTTCTTGGGTGAGATCGAGGCCACCACTTCAAGCATATTTTGAACAGTGTACACAGCATCAATGGAAACCCCGGCGTGCCTGGCTATTCCCTTCATTGCTTTGCCAGCTTTCAAGCCTTCTCTCACTTTCTTCTCCTGCTCCAAGGTAATCATTTGAGCCTCGTAAAGGTAAGCATGACTCGTGGGTACTCTTTATCAATCCTAAACTCTGGAGTCTCGTGTGTCAAGTGCTCGCTATCGTCATCTGGAATTAAACCGGAGTCAGCCACGCCATCGAAGGCGGCCTTCAGGCTCCCCTTGGCGTTATCCTCGTCACGCTTGCGCTTCGTTTTGTGATAGAAGACAGTCTTGACCGAGGCTTTCTTCCAGACAGACTCTAGGGTCCAGGGGTCAAGTCCGTTACATCCATTTTCCAGATCTTCTAATTCCAGAATGGCAAGACAAGCAAGTCTCCTATATCGTTTCGTTGCTCTTGCTTTCAAGAACCGTCCGCCCATCGTGGCAACCGTGCAGTTTGGGTGGAGCACCTTCGCAGGAAGGGGCAGGATTATCACTACGGATTCGTCTTTCATTTTTCCCTCTCCGCATAGGTTTGCTCGGTCCAGTGAAGCACTCCGCCTGAAGGGTGGGTCTCGGTAATAATCTCGCCTGAGTCGACCAAATCAGTCAGGCATTCTTTTCGCATCTTTGCGCTGACCTTCCGAAGCTCACGGCTACGGGAGATAGCACGCTTTTTACAACCACTGATCCCGGACTTGCCGATGACCTTGAGCAAGACAACCTAGATATGCTCGATCTCGTTGTTGGCCATATTGGGCACAAATGTTGCAATGAAACTCGTGACCAAGTAGTTCACAAGCCTCGTAGAGTAGTCTGCTATCGCGATGGTAATCACCGGGGCCTCAAAACTCACGCCGGAAGCAACAACCAGCGCTATCTTGCGAGCGTTCTCTTCGGCCTTGTACCATAGCGAAGCAACGTCACGAGCATTTCGCCCCCTGGTTTCGCAAAACTTATTGAAACGACGAAACCCCATCTCCGCATCTCGATTCGTGGGAACTACAAATGGATCTGGAACAACACCGTCTGGCGACTGAAACGGCGCCAGGGAATTTCCTTCTATTACTGGCCTGGTACTGCACTGCCACCACTTAGAGACGGCCTCGATTAGTTCCTGCGGAACCAGGATCTCGGGGCGCTCATAATCCTTCTCCGGAAAGCTATCAGTGTGAAATACCAGGCACCGGCTGAGCCATCCATCGGCAAGCTCGTCAGACGAGATGCCGCTCTGAAACCTATCCGGGGTTGAAGTACCGAATAAACAGCAGCACGGTTGAACGATCGTCCTTTGGTTCTCCTCATCTGCATACTCGCGCCCCTTAAATGTGCTACCTGCTGCGGAATAAAGATCCATGAGTACCTTAATGATCTGGGCCTGGTGCTTCGATCCCCCAGACTTGATATGCGTCAAGAGAAAGCCTATCTCATCGAGCATAAAGAAAGTCGAAGGGTGTCTTGCCATTCTGGATTCTATCGAGGCGTCGGATGCCATGTCGTTTCCGCCGAGAAGATCGTTCGAGCCGGAGGCATCACACAGCCTGCGAATCTGGTACGGGGCGTTATTCTTTCCGGCGCAGGAATTGGCGACAGACATGCAGTAAAGGTTAGTTCGGCTGCCGTTTGCATCCCTGACCTTTCGGCCGAATAGCGCCCCGAGAAACGTGAGGGAGCATCCTAACGTGAGGAAAGGCTGCTCCCGCATGGCTGTCGAGTTGATCCAAGCACAGAGACTTCCGAGCAGTCCTGGCGGCTTGCAGAGGAAGCCAAGCTCGCTTGTATTCACTACCGCAATGGTCGCCACCTTTTCTGATTTTTGGTTGGCAAGGATGGCCTGGAGATCCGGAAGCAAAGTCGGATCAATCTCCTTCTCTATCAGCCAGCCGATCTCGTAATCCCGCGGCGGGTTCTTTCTGGCTTCGGTTACTTTCCGCTCGAAATCCTTTCGCTGGGCCTCGTCCGTGTAGTCCCATGGCGGCCAGCACTTGGGGTTGTAATACCCCCACAAGAGCTGTAAAGCGTCGGAATCCGACAACCGCAACCCGTTTACCATGCACTGGCAGGCCCAGAACAACTTCGCGTGGCCCTGGCATCCTTGGACGGCCCCTTCGATCTCGTCAAGGTAGGATTTCGCCCGATTCAGCAGGGATGCACTGGCGCCACCCGTAGGCATGCTGATAGGCCACGTCGGAGGTGGTGGAGGCTCTAGCTTGCACCGAAATGCTTCCGGGAAGAGGGCAAGAGGTGTCTGACCTAGATGTTTTCCGCCCATCCAATGGTAACAACCGCCTGTCCCCCCTCCCTCTGTGCAGATTGACGGGGCCGCTACGATGTATCCGCCAGTGCTCTTGATATCGATCCCCGGACGAAAGTTGATCTTGCCAGACGGCGGGTTCGCTTGATCTGCCTGGAACAGGAGATGCATTCCACCGCGCGGCGTCGTCTGAGAAACCGTATGCGGGAGCGAGTTGAACTCTTTCAGTGAGTCGAATCCGTTGATACCATTTTGCTTGTCAACATCAATGTCCAGAACGTAGAGTCCATTGCCGCACGCGATCGCCACGTTGTTGTTTGGTGCATTCCGCCACCACGTTTCAATCTGCGATAGATCGGTGGTTGCGTCCTTGACGCCATGAAGTGTGGCAGGATTCTTTAGGCCCGCCCTCAACGGGAACACAGGCATACCCAGGGACGCGTAGAACCTGGCGGCCTTGAACAGTTCGTTATCGTCGAGAGGGTTCATTTAGCTTGGCCAGTCCGGGATAGGTCGAAGGGGATTGGAAGGGGCCGAAGTGGATCGGATTCGCAACATCTCCTCGACTCTTATCTGAAAACAGTCCCAGCAAACATTCAAGCCACCAACACGCACGGGCCCTTTGCCCGGGGGGGCCTGTAACGGACCCTGGCAATCACTACAACCCATAATTCAGTTCCTCCGATAAAGCTTGGTTGTAACCCACGATGCTGTAGTACTTCTCGCCCTTCTTTTTCAAGACAGTGATTGTTTTAGTGTATTCCTTGATTGCCTGCGAAGTAAACAAGCCGCTGGCTGATCCAGCCACGGTTGCGCGTTCTTTTGATGCTCCAAACCGAAGCCGCCACCACTCTTGCGATTTATGCCCAATACCACCTGAGTGATCCAAGCAGATCCATTCTCGGAACATGGACATGCCACAGCGATATTGAACGCGAAGGGAATTCGGCTTACCAGGCTTTCGGTGCAAGTTGACATAGACGGCATGAACCTCCTTCACTTCAGGCACGCCGGAAAGGATGGACTTCTTGGAAGCGTTTACACTGTGCAGCCTCCGTTCAGCATCTTTCCGATCAAGGATCTCTACTTCACGCTTAGGGATTTCCCATAGACACACGGGACACCGCTGAATCGCACGACTGAAAGATTCCCGACATGCTCCACAAACCGCCATGACTGGGCGCTCACCACTAAGACTGTCAATAGGTCCATGCGTGTCGATACACATACCGTAGTCGAGGACGAGACAGAAATCTTTGGAGCCATCAGGACGAAGGCCTCGTCCGACCATTTGACTGAAGAGTCCGGGAGACAATGTAGGCCGTAATAGAACGATGCAGTCGATATGGGGTGCGTCAAATCCCTCAGTAAGGACATTAACGTTGCATATCGCATTAACCCGTTTCTCGCGAAATTCCCTAATGAGGTTATCCCGTGCGTCTCTTCCAGTCTTCCCGGTAACTTCTGGTGCATGGATACCATGTTTCTTGAGTTCTTCTGAGACCAGGTGGCAATGCTCAATGTCGACGCAAAAGAAAACGACTGACTTGCGTTTATACTCCTTGATGAACCAAACGGCTTCATGAATGGCCTCCTGAATGATTTTCTGCTTGTTCGTCTCTTCCGCAAGCGACTTCACGATAAAGTCGCCCCCAGCATTTCGCTTCACGTCTTCTAGTTTCGGCTGGACAGTTCCAACCTTGGACTTCAGATTGCAAAGGTAACCTTGATCGATCAGCTCGGTAACCCCGGCCTCGTAACACACCTCGTTCAGGATATGATCCTTGTGGCAGATATCCCCACACCCCATTCGGAACGGAGTGGCCGTCCAGCCGGCAACGCGAAGCTTCGGGTTGAACCGTTTGCATTCGTTAATGAAGGTGCGGTACTTGCCCTCACCTGCTGGGGGAATACGATGAGCTTCATCAACGAACAGGAAGTCGAACGGTTGGAACTCACCTGCTCTTTTATAGATTGAGTCAATCGAAGCGAAGAGGATGGGAGAATCATAATCCCGCCTCCCGAGCCCTGCGGAGAAAATCCCAATATCCCTTGTGCTCTCGCCATAAGCTGCACGTAGCTTCTCCGCATTCTGGATCACAAGCTCCTTGCGGTGGGCCAATATACATCCACGCACCCACGGTGACTGAGTATGCCATTTCTGGATCACATTCGCCATGACTACTGATTTGCCCCCCCCCGTTGGCAACACTACACATGGATTCCCCTCTCTTTCGCAAACGTATTTATGCAAAGCATCGATCGTCTCTAGTTGATACGGTCGCAACGTTATCTTATCGTGAAACATATGCAAGTGCAGCTTTCACTGTTTGTGGATTTTCACCCAGCAATCCTAATGATTCCTTTTGTGTCGCCACTTGCACCACATTAGCCTAAGGAATTTCATCATGTGACTGCTCCGGGCGGCTGGAAAAATATATTGGGCCCGTCCCCGTCATCGATACCGATTTCAATCAGGATCTCACGTCGCATGAAGTGCTCCCCGTTACTCAATGGCAGTCTTCGTTTCATTTTGTGCCGGATCGCCCCGGGCGTAGGGGATATTCCCGATTCATGAAGCTCGAAAATGGCATTTCGCAAACGTATGTACCGACCGCCATTCGGAAGCTTTGATATGGGCAAGGCAAACCCGCGCCTTTCTAAAGCGTCCCAGTTATCGAGTCCAAGGCGGACAATATGGTCAAGTTTGTTATAGCAACTCTTGCAGAGGCCGCGTGTGATTTTGCCGCCTCCGTAGCATCCGCGAGTCAGGCATACGGTTGCATTAGTCAAAGTCCTGGTAAGTGTTATCATCTTAGCGACCACCTGACCTCTCGTTTTACCATGTTAAATCGGTGCGACATGAGATACAGGACAACATCAACCCAGTAACCTTCGGCCAGCATGAAGTGCGGCGTGAAATCGCTATGAACGACTGGACCCTTTGCCTGACAGATCACCAGTAGAATGCGGTCGACGAAAACCCTAGACTCCTTCATGGTAAGGTTTTCTTTTTCAGCGAAAAATTTAATGAGTCTTCCGTGTCTCTTCGCAAATTGCCCTAGTAAAAATTCTCGCCTTTTCCTGCGCTTCGGTGACTCCCAAAACCTGAGATTCATGCCTTCCTCTTTCCTCATGCGCTTGCGCCAAGACGCATATTCTACTTTGATGATGATTTCTGAAATAACCCATCCAACAAACACTGCGAAGAGTACGATTGTGACACAGAAGATGATAAGCAGAATGTTATGAATCAACATCATGCCTTCCCCCTCCTGATTTCGATCTTGGACGGTGATCCCTCGGTAACGACATTCTTCCACGAGATGACCAGGATATCACCATCGTACTCAAACCCAAACTCGGCAGCAAGGTAGTCTTGCGTGTCCCATTTTTGCATTGGAGTGAGGGTTGCAAACTCCTGATCGTATTGCTTGCGCCACCAGCCGCTTAGGTCCTTCACGGCCCCTTTCCAGAGGATTTCAGAGTCACTCTCAGGATAGCGGGCCATGGGGTCGTTGTCGATCACCTGATCGATCTTGGCGCTGAAGAGTTCCTTGACCTGCTTGACGATCGGACTCGCAACAACTGCCTGCGGAGCGGCAACTAGCTCCCGCGTCGAGAACATGTCCTCATCCTGGCCATGCGTGAACTGAACGCCGTTGTCCCACTCGAAGATGATGAAGTCACGGCCCATTGGGTCTTTCCCGAAGTTAATCGGTGTCGACTCATTGACAAGCGCCGGCAGAAGGAGGTGGCTATAGCACACCCTGCCCATTTCATCAGGACTAATTGTCAGCTTGAGCTTCTCGCAATACCACCGGGCCTTCCCGTCTGTCTTGGGAGTTGCGTGGCAGCACTGCCGACAGTCCGCGCTAGGAAGGGGGATCGGAGACGCCTGGGGACTCCAGCAGAGCTTCTTCGCAGAGCAGAACTTGCACTCGTACCAATCCTCTCGACTTGAGCATCGCTCGGGGATCTGAGTATCGAAGATGATCCTCTTGGCTCGTTCCATCTGGCGTTCAGAGAATGCCTTGTCGTAGTTGATCCGCTCAGCGTAAATGTCGTCCGTGTCCTTATTGACAGCCAGATACAGCGCCCGTTTCATGCCTGTCTTGTGCATGTAGATTTGCATCTGAGATTCATGGACCGGCTTCGATACCTTCACGCCTTCCTTGACTAGCTTGGCGAAAGACTTGGCATTGTGCGTCTTGAACTCCAGGACATGCCAGGTCTTGGGAGCGTCAGGGATACCGAGGGCGCAGCCGTCCATGTGGCCGCTGAAGTGGCCACCGAAGTCATTGATCTCGAACTGCTCATTCGTGCCAGGGTCTACATCGTGGACGGTGCAGCCTATCGCACGCAGTTCCTTGACGAACCGAGTCTCCGCCAAGTCACCAGTCTCGAATAGTCGATAGATGCGGCCGGGGAAGTCTTCCTTGCAGCAAGCGCGGAACAAGTACCAGAGATAGCGATCACAATGATGGCCGACGATTGACGCACCTAGATATCCGCGGGCAGGGCTCGCATCCCCTGTCTTTTTGTGATGAGCGAAAATCAAGGAAGCAACTTGGGATTTCTTGGGAAGATACGGGGCCAAAGATGTCATGCTTGATAGCCTCTTGTAGGATCATGTTCTCTCGTGCAAGGATTTCGATTTCGTCGAGTAGGGCGAGGGCGGTAGCAACTACACATGCCTCAGGCTGGATGGCTCCCGCGAGAACGACTCCATTCCAGCTTCGCTCCATTTCGTAATTCAATCTCTTTCGGCTCATCATGACGTATTACTTCCGGGTGATGGAGGTCTTGGCCGGCTTGACGGTGACGTGTTGGGTGATTCTGCCGAAAATGTCTGGGTAATTCTTTTTATACCAAGCGTAGCCATCTTTGTCTAGCTCAATTTTAGTTGAAGACTTCAGGGGGCAGGGCAAGGTATCGAACACGCCCTCGGTGCTGTTGATATCAGAAAACGTTCCCTGGATCGCTTCGATATCCGCCTTGTAGATCAGCGATCGCTTCACGCAGACGCTTGAGCCGTTCGGGAGCCTGATCGTGACCTGACCCTCTTCGGGGCAGGTGATCGCAGCTTCAATCTGGCACTCTAGCTTGATCCTGTGCGTCTTGGCTTCGGACTCAGCAACTTTGGCGTCGTCAAGGCTCCTGGACAAGCACAGGAGATTGGCTAGTTGGTCTTCAGTGTGGTTTTGCTTAGGCATATTATTTCTTACTGCACAAAATAAACAAAATGGACAGGGAATTCAGGACAGTCGCAATCGCAGTTAGCACCTCACCCATTTCTATCTCCTCGGTTAAAGGGAAGCGAGCGCCGTGGCTCCAGGGTTCCGATCTCTGGAGAAAATCCATTTGAAGTCCTAAGGAGTTCCCCTGCTAGCTTGGAGCCACGGCGCTCGCTTCCGTGCGAGCGAGCAGAAATCATCTGGCCCAGGGCATGGAACCAGATGTGGGAGCAGGAGCAGGGACAGCAGGGGGATCAGCAGCACGCCGGCGGGCAAGTTCTTTCAATTCATCCGCCGTGGTAGCATCAGCAACGTGCTGATCGCCAGCGGGAGACGGGGAAGGGTCAGGCTTAATCACCGGAGGCCCCGCAGCCGCTTGGCCTGGGGCCATGTAGGTCGCACCTGGGAAAGCTTCCGCTTGCACCACAGGAGCAGGAGTAGGAGCAGGCTGTGCTTGAGGGCCAAACGGCACCGCCATACCACTCGGTAGTGGTGCCTGCGGATTACCTGCCTTCTTTGCCTCAGCCGCTTGGGAAGCTACGAAGCTGGAATAGGTACGGATCTCGTTCTGACCATTCTTGACTTTGACATGAGCCATGCACTGACCGCTAAGAAGCTGATCGGAATTGCCCATCTGCCCCTGGACGCCAATCGCAATGCTAAGAGCAGCAAGGCACCTTTGGCCGATGGCTACGCAATCCTGGCTTGGGTTGTCGATGTTAATTCGATCCCAAAGTTTTCGATTCTTAGCCGGGCCGTCCAGAATCACAAGCACTACTTCGATATAATGCCCAGTTCCCGCCTTTGTTTCCTTGACTTCGGCAGACTCGACTTGGACCGGGTACTTCCCGGGTGGCAGAGTCTCGAAATCCGCTTGAGGTTCAACACTGGCAGTGTCGAATCCTTGGCCACCGAAGAATTGTTGCAGGTCTCCCATGAAAACGTACTCCAAAAAACTGATTGACGTGGTGAACAAGTTAGATGTTTTAATCGCAGTTTCCCATTAGATCCAGGTCGCTAAGTGCCCTGAATGCCATCGCAGCAACCTGGATAAGTTCATTTTGCATGCCAACCTTGTTGCCACGCTTCTGGCGAACTTCTTCCCAGAACTCATCTAGCTCCTCTAGAATCACAGCGTATGCCTCGTGCGCCGATCTCATCGGGGAATGTTTTTTACGTGCCCCAGCTAGCTCTGTTAGCACGCAATTAAAGATCAATTTGTCAATAGTAGTCGCGCTGGTCAATTTATCTCTCCTTGTGAACGTGATCGGTCAGGAGTCCATTCTGACCACTTCTGCGAGGTGATGGTACGCATTCATGGCCCCGCTTTTAACGAGCATGGCAAGGCGGTGATAGGCCTTCAGTTTGATTTCCTGCTGAAGAATTTTCGCCTTTGCCTCCATTAACTCCGCTGTCTTGAAATCAATTATCCTGTTAAGCTCTTTTTTCTTCATGACTATCCTAACTGTGCTGTGACGGTGCTTTCTGCACGGCGTCTATGAAAGCGGTCCACGAAAGCGGAAGTTCGTACGGTAACCGGCCGTAAGGTCCGCGTCCACCGCCGGGATGTGCTGGGCGCTTCTGGGTGTAAAGAAAATGCTGATCTCCGGTTATATCAACACCATGCTTCACTTCTTTCCCGAAACCAACCTTCTCAACTTTCACAACGGCCGATCGCCTGTTGCAGAACAAGATTGAGTCAGCCCATTTATAAAGCAAGGCTGCTTCTTTCTCTCCTATGTCCCACACATACTGATCGTAGGAGCCACCAGCCGGATCGTCGAAGCGTCGGACAATAACGTGACCAACGAGAATTGACGCCATGTTCCTCTCTTTCCGGAGGGCGTCGAGCCAGATCGTGAGATTACGCCAAGTCACTCGTCCCTGCTTTGGCCCGGCACCCCAACCTCCGCCTGCTTTTAAGATGTTGTCGGTCGTTCCTTCTCCATTCTTGTCAAGACCCAGGACCTGACAAGACTCTTCTTCGATCATCGGGGCAAGTGTGCTTGTCGAGTCAAGGCAGACGGTTCCGAACGGATGATCTTCCTTGAGCAGGAAGCCGAACCAGCCGTAAACATCCGCCAGAGAATTACACACGGGAGCCTTCCCGCAGTTTTCAAGATCGTCAATTCCTTCCTCTCCCTTAATGGGCAGGATAAAGGAGTTGTTCGCGCCCGCCGCAAAAGTGCTCTTGCCGATCTTCTCGACTCCGAGCAAGATGATCCTTGGCGGCCGAGATACCGAACCAGTTGAGATCGAAGACAGATCAAATGCCATGTTGCTGACCTCTTGCGATTGTTATTCCGAAAACACGAAACCTATGAAAGGCGATTTGTCTGCCGTCGCAAATTTCCTCATAGCGTGTGCTCAGGCTTGCAATCCTGAACCCAAAAACCATGAAATTAATGTTGTCTTCTAGATTTTTGCCATACGCCCAGAAAATCGCACGGGCAAGCCCCAGAGGAGCACTGACAAATCGTCGATCGTACATTGCTTTCACCTGATCTCAATGGTGATGGGATAGCCTTCGTTTTGGAAGGGCGTATCGCCGTACAGAATCTCTTCCACGGCGGCTGCGATGGTCTCATCAATCAACCGGGATATGAAACGCAATCCCGGGTCGACTTTTTCCCCGTCGCGATCATGACCAGGCAGGGATTGGATATCCTCGACAGGGCCGATTTCTTCCTCTCCACCCTCATGCACTATCCAAACGGAGTCTGCCATGTCACGATTACCCTATGTTGGAGCGAATCTTCACCATTCAGTATGACGGAAGATGCTAGGATTGCAACACAAAAAACGAAGACTAACCCTTTTTCTTCTTCTTTTTCGCCAGGATGCGTCTGACTGTCCTGCCTGCCCACGGCTTGCCTCGAAATAGACCGTAGGTTCTTGTTATGATATCAGCGATTCCGGGCGAACTCATGGACGGATTCATGGCGTACATGCTCTTGATTGCAGCGATGCATTTCTGCTCCCATTCATGCTCAATCAACCCCTTTGTCTCGGGATTAACGCAATAGCCAACAGGAGCCTTGCCAAGCCAGACACCACTGGCCTTCTTCTTGGCCAGCCCGTTCTTCGTGCGGAGCCGAATGCGGTCCCGCTCGTAGGCTGAAAACGCTGCAAGGATGTTCTCGAAAAGCTTACCTTCAGGAGTGTCTTCGCAAGTCGAGCCGTTGGCATACTCGATCGTGGCGCCAGCTTTCTCGACTTCATGTCTGATCGTGAGGCTAACGAGCATGTCGCGGGCCAGCCTGTCGGCTGAGTCGACAACCAGGACTTCCCCCGAAGACAGGGCGTCGAGTGCTTCACGCAAACCGGGACGGTCGTACACTCCGCCGGATACGTTCTCGTCACGATACAAGACCCAACATTTATATTTCTTGGAGTCACAGTAATCAAGGCATCGATTTTCCTGTTTCTCGCAACTGTCGCATTCGGCCGCGTTGGGTCGCGGGCTGAATCGGGTGTAGATGATTGCTATTGTCATGGTGTCCTCTCTTGTGCGCTTACTTTTCCGCGTTGCCGCGGGTCTGTTGATCCTGTTCGTATTCCCGAACGGCTGTCTCGAAATCCTCTCGTGCTTTCTTCACATCCCCGTCAGAGTTAGAGAGTATGGCACGATAGATTTTTGCCAGGTCTTTTGGTGTTAATGTGTCCATGTCAGTCCCTCAAATTTTGGGTCACGTAAGCCTCGGTCAATTCGTCAGTTTCTACGGCCACATCCCCGTCATGCAGTCTATGATCTTTCTTGAGATACACTCCGACGAATCCCATTACTGCCATTTCATCGGATGTTCCGGCTTGGCACTTAGCTGGCCTGCCAAACCGTTTATTAGCCAGCCAGTCACATTGCGACTGTTCAGCCTCTGCTTGCGATTGGTCAAAACGGCATATTGCCAGTTCTCCAGGTTGGTGATTAGAACAGAATTCACCAGCCCTATTAGGGTACGGGCCCTTGCCATCTTTCGTTTTGTAAGCCATGTCAGTCTCCATTTACGGTTAGGGTCCCATCTTCTTCCAGATCCAAAACCAGCCCCACGTCTCTTAGGAGATCACCTAGGATCTCGGCTTGCTGGACTGTGATACCCGGATCGTCAATACCTACTCGCCACTGATCGGCGCTTTGCGCATCCGCAACTACAAGGACCATGTCGTCTGAACCCGGGGTATACTCCATGCTTACATTGTGCCGCATGGTGCTAGGCGTCAATGTTATTTTGATCTTCAAAGTCAGTCCCTCCCATTCATGCTAACCCTCAAGCAGTTTTAAAGCGAAGTGCTCAGGTTTCTCCTCTCGGAGGTAATCGATAGCAGCCCGCCTGACGCACATTTGCAGAATAATGTACACCTGAATAGGATACGCTTCACTCGAATCGCTCCACTTTACACCTGCACCACAAAAATTCCACTGAGTGCGATCAAAGACAAGACTAGCTTCTTCGGGCCATAGCCTGTGATTCACCAGAAACTCTTCAAGGATTTCACGTACCGTCATGTCATTCCTTCCCATTGAAAAAAGTTGGGTCATTCTCGTTCTTGTAGAACTTCTCGACTCGCCTCATGCAAGATTCCGCATCTTCCTTGCGCTTATACGGTCCCATCCTTTCGCACTGCAGATCGGGAACGTCCAACACCCACCAGAGGTTACCGCGTGCCACTTGTTGTGCAACTCTCAAGATCAGTCCCCTTCATACTCGTGGATTTGGTAGACTTCCTTGCGATCGCTATCCTGGGTCTGCCGAAGGCACAACCCGAGCGCCCGCAATACTCGCTCGACACTGGAGAAACCACAGGCTCCGTCCATATCGGCCACCGTGTGGATTTTGGTAGGGACAAGGGAAGAACCCACATGCTCAGCTTGAAAGCGCTCAAGACCATGCGACTTGCCAGCCTTTTCGGCCTCATCCACGGTCATACCCACGGCTTGTTCGTCTTCAACACGGCAGTCAAGAGCTAGCCTTCCGATCACCTCTTGCCCGGGATCATGGTCGGGGTTAAGAAACCGCAGACCGTAGAGTTCGATTCCTCGGCTGGTCCGGGCCCGGTCAAAACTCTTGGCCGGCAGGGCGTTTAGCTCTTTTTGAAAGGCGCCAGTCATCCAATCTCCGATGGCTGTACCGCAGAGATCGTATCCGCCACCGTTGCATCGCGCCACGACCTTGCCGCTTATGTCCTTGCAGGAGCAAGTGGTGTATCCAAGGGTGTCACGCGCTTTGGAGACTCCCCAAGTGATTGTGATTTCCTGACCGAGGTGCCGTATCACGTTTTCTGTTTTCTTCATACTTTCTCTCCTCAAGTGTGATTGTAATGGTCTACAGCATGCAGATTGTTTTGTCGTCCGCAAGGTACAGGTCGCACGTTCCGAAGTTCTCGCTCGCCTTGGACAGCCAGGCACCAATGTCTGGCGGGATATCACCATCCCCGAAACCATCGCCATGCCCATTACGAGTGAGCCAGAAATCATGCCCCGCCATCCGGTCATTACTGTATTTTGGGTCCCCGTAATCAGCGAGAAACAGGGCGTGCTCGTTCTCTTCTTGGAATTTCTTGCAATCGGCGATTGCCTTCTGAATTGCTTCCGGGGTGAAGTCGCCTATACTGTAATTCTCATCGAACGGCCTAGGGTCTTGTTCGCCGCTTCGGTAACTCTCCGCCCACAGGGCACATTCGAGGTAAGCGATTGTGAATTTGTCAAGATCGTTTCTCATGGGTTGCCTCGTTGGTTGATACTGCCGAACAAAAACACCCCGCCCGGTTGCGATGCCAGGTTACGCTCCATCCTTATCGAGGCGAAACGAGAGAAGCCCTTCGTTTTATGCCACTTACTCTTCGATCTTCGTAACGTAATCGTGAACCTCTCCGCAGATAACACACACAGGATACTCGCTCCACTCGCTACATGCGAAAATTGGCGACAAACCTTCGTTGGGTTCGATGTCGCCAAGGCAATCATCGCAGAAAACCTCACCATCCTGAATAAATGCTGCAACGTAATCTGATTTCATGGGTCACCTCATAATGCTAGAGTGCTGAAGTTTGAGTCGCGCAGAATGTTCCGAACTGCCGTCCAGATGTAGCTAAGGATGCCCATGTGTCACCTTGAGAATGGGAATGCTGAGGCAGATGAACTGCTCAGTATGGGGCCTCCCGAAGAGTTGGTAGCGCTTTCGCTTATACCGTACTGACCTCCATCCTCGGTGCTGCCTTGGCACTCTGGAAGCGACTCCAATCAGTTCCCCGAACATTCTAGTCTCTTTCCACATAGACTTAATGCCGGTCCTGACGTTGAATTGCTCTTTACCCATGGGTCACCTCGCGCAGAGTACTCGGCCGTATTGATCTACTTGACGATCCTTGCCCTTCAGCCCATGCTTCCTGAACCAAGCAAGAGTGGCGGCTATGGTTGGGAATGTATGGCCGATTTGGTACGTGCCATAGAATGCAATCCAGGCATCGTACCAATCGGGACTGTTGCAAGACTGACGCCTTTGGGAGCAATACTCCATGCCGTTATCGTTTGTCATAATTCTGAGCGGGACGTTCATGGCTGCGGTGCCTCCTGGATGTTTTTGATTGTCAAGAAAGCGTCACCCCTATCATTAAGGAGCGTGATAACGTCAAGGTCCCTCACGGCGCTTACGCCTGCCCAGCTAAGCTGAGGCTGAAAACCTTGGTCCGGACCGTCAAGGATCTCCGTTACCATGGAATGCTTTGTTTGAGAGGCCACCCGGCGTTTTCTCATGACTGCATCGCCAAATCTATCGTCACCTATCCAGGCAGCATAAAAGGTGGCGCGGGGTTGTAGTTTACTGCGTAGCTTTTTGAGTTTCATGGTTTCCCCTCGTTGCTTGTTGTGAATAATGCCAGGCTGACTGGGGCGCGTCTTTCGTCCGCTTTTGGCTCGACGACGACCTTGCCCCAGCCCCTGGCTTGTGCTTGAAGTCTAGCTTATGGCCTCTGTGCTGTCAAGCTTTGCCTGCCCAACAAATCGGTCAAGTACACCCAGAAGACAAAATAAGTTGCCGACCATTCGGTTCTTGGGCTCCATGTTGACAATTATCTCATCTACCCTTTCGCCGAAGACATAATAGGTTATGCGGGAGGATGAGATTTCCACGAAGCTTTCATCCCTGCGTCGCTTTTTCAAGATCAGCGTGTCGTTTTTGAACCGGATAATCATGGCTTGTTCCTTTGGTTCGTTGAAAGAATGCCGGGCAGCCCGTGGCAGGTCGTCTTGTCCCAATCAAGAGAGAAGGTCCACCACGGCCCCCGGCTTGCACTTGAAGTCTATCACGCTGGGTCGAGGTTGTCAACCATCTGTCTCTCGCGGCGTTCCGTCAAGGTTGCAAATAAAGCAACCGATTGGGTCATTGACCTTATCAAGGGAACCTTCGCACTCCAGATAGTGCCGGATACAATGCCCCAGTTCCTCGGATGCTTTAATGTCGTCTGGGCAGTCCTGAATTTGCTTGCCATACCTGACGCGATGAGTGTGTCTATCCCTACTCCACACGATATGGCCTTTGAACAATTCGAGGAGGATAGTTTTCAGATCCATGGTGTCCACTTTGGTTCGTTGAAAGAATGCCAGGCGACCGTGAAACGACCAGCCACATTGAAGGCTAGAACGTGCTCCCGGCTTGTAAATCGGACCTTCGGGAGTCGAGATAATACTTCAGGGCGTTAACGTACGCAGCCGTGCCCTGCTCCCC
>SDBV01004486.1_pt1 | contig 20041 bp, 26 predicted proteins | sample 2277081 | NCBI WGS metagenome assembly SDBV01 (sample SAMN10402039, study PRJNA504765) | marine sediment metagenome | isolation source: marine sediment core GS10_PC15, 223 cmbsf | place: Arctic Ocean: Southern Knipovich Ridge | collected 2010 | reverse complement strand
AGGTCTGATCTTCGATCTAGGAACAGGAGTTAACTCAAACAGTGTAACTATGACAGTTAAGGCTTGGAGAGCAGGAGCCTATGCAGCAGTCTCGAGTCTTGTTGATGGAACTGTGGATAGCGGGAAAACCTTAGCCCAAGATGGAACGATTACTTGGACACGTTCTGGCTCTGATACGATGAGAATTGTAGGGAATGTTATGGGATATGCCTATGAGATCTCTTTCTCAGGAGCACTCTCAGGAAGTGTAGATGTTCTTTCCTGCAAGTCCAAACAAGACCCTAATCCTATGAGTAATAAATGGAGTGGGTTTTATGAGTGGATAGCCGGAGCACGGTTCTACGACCAAAGTGCGGGGGAATACCAGGAAGCTATTAGCTTAATTGCAAATTCTTCAACTTATCAGTACATTGATATTTCATCGGCGACTACCTCAGATTATATATATTTAAAGGCTTTCGAGCCTCTTACAGCTTTCTACCTTGCTGTTGTAATAGGGTTTACAAACACAGATAATGCTCAGATTGATCTAATCGAATACTGGGATGGAGATTCTTGGAATAGTCTCGGAACTCTTGTCGATACAACTCTTGACGATGCTGGAGATAGTTCGTTTAGTCAGAGTGGTCTCGTATCTTGGAATGGCGTAGCGTATACTGCAGTTAGGAGAACCTTCGAAGGAGATAATATCCCTGGCTATTGGTACAGGGTTAGTTGGGACGCTACTCTTTCCACAACTGTAAGACTTTATGCTGTTACCTACATTCCTATGTCCTTAGAAATTCCAGCTTTCAAGGGTGTGGTTGAGAATAAGACCAGATTGTTTGCTTGGGGTGGAACGGAATGGCCCAATCGTCTTCGGTACAGCACTAAAGGGAGGCCAGATTGCTATTCTGGGGGAGATTCAGGCTATACAGACGCCATTGGTGGCTCAGATCCAATCCTATGTGCTCTTCAGTTCTTCAACGAACTCATTGTGTTTAAGGAGAACTCTGTATGGCTTCTTGAAGGAGATGATCCTACTGACCTTGGCTATCTTGAGATAGCATCAACGGTAGGTTTAGCAAGTCCAAAGTCTGCCGTGGTTGTCGAGGTAGGAGTTCTCTCAGTTCATCGGGATCAAGCTATGTCAATTGCTATTTGGCAGGACACAGATGGAATTTATATATCTGATGGAAGGAAGCCTCAGAAAATTTCTTCTCCTTATATAGATCATTACTTTGATCAAGAGTATGCTGCTGCTATTGCTGCAGCAAGTCTTAAGAATAGACAATCTTTTGCAGACCCTAAGAAGAATGAGTATCACCTTCTCCTTCCAACATCCGAACTTGTTTATAACTATGCAACGGATGAGTGGTATCCTCCTTGGGAAAGGGAAGTAGATATTGTGACTGGAATGGTTCTTCGTGGCTCGGATGGACGGTACTATACCTATGGAGGGACAGGAGCGGGGAGAGTGTTTAAATTGGAGGATGATACAACTGATAAGAATACGAGTAACGTGGATGTTGCAATTTCGCATAGTATTAAGACTAGATCATTATCGCCAGAGAAAGAATTGGAGGCTATTCTCTTCAACCTACGACATCTTTGGGCAGAGCTTAAAGCTCAGTCTTCAGGAACCATAACCACTAAAGTTTTTAAAGACCAAGCAACAACAGGAGTAACTCTAACCCCAGCGCTGAGTATGGTTAAGAGTGGATACAACGTGGCCATTCCTGAAGTTGCAGATGATACTGAACGATGTACAAACTTTCAGGTTGAGTTCTCTCATGCAACAGCGGACGAGGAAATGGAGATTAGAGTTCTTCACTATGAAGCTGAGATGAGAGGATCAAGTGGGAGCAAGTAGAAGGAAACCATATCACTATCTAGGAGATAGTCAGACTACCTTCATGAGGAGGAATGTAAGATGGTTATCTGATGTTCAGGTTAAAGAAAGTATCTTCGAAAAGCCTTACCAAAGCGAAAGAGCTGAGATGCACATGGAGATGCCTCCGCTTCCTGACTTTACCTTGCCTCCTCCTCCTACCCTTCCGGATCTACCGGACTTTCCTACTTATAATCCTCCCGATCCGTACGTACCACCAGACGATGATCCTCTCCCACCTATAGACCTTCCACCAGAAGACGATCCAGAGGATCCAGAAGATCCAGGGGATCCTATTCCTGATGATCCTGTTCCTGATGGTGATGCGGATGACCCAGATGATCCTGGAAATCCTCTCCCTGATGCTACACTTGATCCTATAGGGAGAGGATTTGTATTTACTACCAGACCTTATTGCTATATAGATACTTCTGGGAAGTGTAATCAAGAGGGAGAATCCTTTATTGTTAAGGCACAGGTGCAGCATTACTCCAGTAGTATTCGTTGGGGTGTTACAATTAGCAACACGGAGCTTGTTGCAGTAACGAAACTTGCGGCTAAGCATGGATATATAAGTATTTTGGTTACTATTCTTGCTGAACTTATCGAAACTGTTACTGTTTGTATTTTTGCTAGAACAGATAAAGGTGGTGTTATTCCACTATCCAATGGTAGTACATTACCGGATAGTAGGTTTCTAACCATAAAATGTGGATGTTTTGAAGTTGAGACTTGTTGTCCTCCGGTCATTGCTCTTGAGTGGGATGCTGATACTAGTCCTCCAACGATGGGAAGAAATGCTGATGAGACTGTATATGTTTTAGGTGGAAAAGGACCATACTCTTGGAGTATTTCCGGTACTGGATTTGTCCTTCTCGACGCTGTCACTATTGATCAACTGAATGTTATTACCACCGATGGAGTAGCTTGTGGTTCCGCAGAAATTATCGTTACTGATGATTGCGGAGATTCGGTTACTGGTTATATGAGGAGTACATTTGGAAGTTGGGTACTGATTGGTAATAAAACTTGCCTTATTCCTGGGCCCCATGATGACATAGCAGGTGGAAGATATCGTCGTACTGAAGGGAATAAGCATATGAGAGTAATAATATCTGCTGGTGCAGGAGGCGGTAGTAGTAGTTGTCCGGGGGGAACATGGGAATGTCCAGGAGACTGTGATTGTAGCGCTGGAGCATTCTGCGGTAGCTCAGAAGATCCTTGTACTGAATGTATTACTAGTTTTGATGCTATAATGCAGGCTGGTGGTTGGATAGGAAGTTGGGATTGCTGGCTAAAAGATTGGTGTGAAGCTTCAGATGGTTATGTTTCTAGAGCGTGTCGTTGTAATGAAGATATACAAAATTATACTTGGGAGTGCTAATAGTGGAAAAGGTTTTGCAGGTTTTCAGTGGAACAAGTCTAAGAGAAGCAGTTACAATCTATAACCATCTAAAGCTGCATGACTTAACGATGGATGACCTTACTCAATATGTTATAGAAATAGCAAGGGAAGAAAGAGGGCATAGAAAAGCAGCGGAAGAAACAGTTAAACGTATTGAGGAAGAGGGAAGGAGAGAGTGGAGTAAAATTGCGCCTTCCTGTCCTAAGTGTGAAGCATCCCTCTTCCTCAAAAGAATATGTAAGAAGAAAGGGCCAGAGAATATTAATGGTTGGACCTGTCTATGGTATTGTGAAAACGGAGACTGTACCTACGAAAAGTATACACATGAAAACGCCGGAGAAGAAATGGAGAAGCTAAAAGAAAGGGGGAGGAAAATATAATGGCACCACAATACTCGCTCGGTTTACCAATGAGTCCAACAAGTACGCAGACTTCGATAGAGGCAACAGCACAAGATGTTGAGTGGGCTATACAGATGGATATGTTTTATGCGGATCTGGCACAATCGGAGGAACAATTTGTGTCAACACTTGCCGAGCAAACTAGAGAATACGATCTTTCTCTTGAGGAGCAGATGAGGGAGTATGATGAAACTCTTGAAGAGATGGAGAGGCAGTTCGACCTTTCCTACGGCTTAGACGAGGAGAAGTTTGAGCAAGATAAGTATGCGTGGGAAGAGGAGTTTACTGCCGCTCAGGATCAATGGCAAGCAGAATATGATGCCTCGCAAGAACAGTGGACAGCATATTATGAGAATCAAAAACTTGAGCAAGAGCAAGAGGCAGCAGAGTGGGCAGAGGAAAAGGAAACTTCGGATCTTAATCAGCTGTTGATGCAACAAGCTGTAGATGCAGGAGAGAAAGAGGCGGAAAGTTCCTACTTCACCGCAGCGACTCCTGCAGCAGAGGAGGAAAAAGCAACCACTACTCCGAGCACTGGAACCGAAGGAGGGAGTGATGAAGGTACCTCAGCTGCTTCTCTCTGGGATACTCTCGCTGGCTGGTCTGCGCAGAGTGGGGCGGAAAGCTTAATCTCTCAGCAGCAAGAACAGATAACTGATCTTCTTTACCCAAAATCCTATGGACCTTCGGCGGATTACCTTGATATTGATAAAAGTTACTACGGATATTAACATAATGAGTTCCGTGTCAAAATTTGATACAGGTGAGGAAATATAATTATGGCTAGGTATAAAAAGAATACTTCTGGTATGGATGCTCTTATGAATGTGACCAGTCTCTGGGAAGAATATGGAGCGAGAGTGAGGGGAGAAGGAGAGGAGAAGAGACAGTTTGGGATAAAACGGCAGCAGTTTAGGGTGCAGGAGGGAAGGAGACAGAGGACTGCGGCTAGTCAGGCTGAACAGGCTAAGCAAACACAAACTCTTAGGGTGTGGGATAGATTTATCGGTCTGTGGGAAGCTGCAGGAAAAGATCCAGCTTTGAGAGATCACTACTCGAAACTTTTAGAGGGACTTTATGGAGCTGTTGGTCCAAGGGATAAGGAAATGCTCAAACCTTATCTTGCTAAGGGACCACTTGATCCTACGCAGAGGAAGGAAAGGTTCTTTAGGAATAAGATGGGAAAGAGACCTGCACCTGCTCAATTAAAGGAAGGAGAAACAGAAGATTCTCCTGGATATAGACAAAGATGGGCAGAGACATTCTTTGCGGGTAAGAAATATGACTGGCTGAAAAAGAAATATATGGGGATAGAACCAGGAAAATTTCCTGAATCATATGCAATCGGTGCTGTGGATGGAGTAACACAGTATGCAGTGAAGAAGAAAGATACTCCTGCCTATATGACTGACGCTAAGGCGTATAAGTGGGACAGGATTGAAACAGAGTTTGGCTACCTCCCTGGTACTATAGAGAGAAGTGATGGGAGGGTACAAGTTTCCAGTACCGTGAAGAGTATTGGCAGTGAAGTTTATGAGGTGAGGAAGTATCAGAACTTCAAGGAAGGTACGATTGAGGTTGATGCTGAATTGAGACCCGATATAGAAGGAGGTCAGAGAGTTGCAAAAGCTAAGCTTAAGAAAGCTAGTCAAGCGTACAAGGATTTTAAGGGTGCTTTTATCGCTGAGGTTGATCCAGAAGGAAAAGACTTTCCTTTTAAGCCAGGAAATAACAACGGAAAACTCTTCTATAATAGGTTGTGGGAGGATTCGAAAGCAGTTCTTGAGGCTGGATACTCAGAGGGAGAGTGGAATGACTGGATGCAAGATCAACTTCAAACTGTTCAGAGAGGATGGGTTTATGCCTTGAAGTATGGAGGAGTGCCGACAGAGGATAAGCCTTTCGGAGAGAATCCTAGTATACTTGAAGCTCCAGGACACCTTGCTTATACAGAGAACCCAAAGAAGGGTGAGAAGGGACAGGAACCTTACCTCGGTTTTATTCTCGATCCAGAGACTGGAGCAGTTTATTACTACAACTCTTTTGAATATGCAGGGCAAAGAGAAGATGTGGAAAAGAATTTAGGGTTTAAACTTCAACGAGCACAAACAAAGGGATTTGAGGTACTTGAATAATGCCAACAATGGATGAGTTGATACAGGGTGCACAGATCGGAACTCCTCCTTTTGAGAATGGTGAGGAAGAAGCGATAGGCAGGAAAGCTTCTCGTCGACCAGAGTTCTATCAACCCTTCAAGGGATGGGAGAAGAAGCTTGCGACTAAAGCCAAGGATAGATGGTATGATCCTGCTCTCTTCGCTATGGGAGTTGTAGGTGGTATTTCTTCTATGGAACTTCCTATACTTGAACATACTATGTTAAGTGCACAAAGACAGACATTTCTTAGTATGAGTAAAGCAGAGCAAACAAAGGCTATCCTTTGGGACGGTCTTGAAGTTCTTCTTATGGCTACCGGACCAGCAGCGCTTAAAAAGGGTATTGCCTGGACTGGGAATACCAAGATTGGAAGGAGAGCGGTTGAAGGGATTGAAGAGTTGTATCGGAAAGCTAAGCCAAAACCGAAGATACTCAAGAAAGGAAGTTCAGGACTTGAGGGGTATGAGAAGTCCTTTAACTATGAGGAAAGTCTTCAGAAAGTACTGAAGAGAGAGAAGTTTGCTGCTGATGAAGCAGGAGCGATTAGTGAGGTTCTCCAGGGAGGAGGCAGCGAAAAGATACTCAACGATGTACTCATGGATCGTAAGCTGATTGGTAAAGATCCTACTGGTGCTTTCAGGAAAGCCACAGAGTTTGAGGCTAAACGACTCTACCCTCGCCTAACCCTCAAAGGAGAGTTTGCGAAGAGTAAAACACCAACAGCTCTTCGAGAAAAGTTCTATCAAAATCGTCTTAGGGAAGGAATGAGGAAGGCTAGAGTTGTAGGAAAGGGAGAGGGAATATCGGCCACTTGGGTAGATGGAGTATTTAAGAAGCAGGCTGAACGGTACTTTGGAGAAGAGGGATTGACGATGAAGCTCGGGGAAGTGTCGGAAGAAGTAGTAAGTACCTTCATCGCCGATATGGTTACGCATCCGAAGCGGGCTAAGCTTCTTTCCGGTAGCCTTTATCCCTCATTTCTCCAACCGCAGAGGGTTAAATTTGGTATAGGGGAAAGGTATCTCGGCACAAAAACTATGGTGTTTGACCCAGCTGAACAAGCTATCTACGCAGGACGAAAGAAGAACTTCGACCTTACTATGAAGTGGCATGAGATGTTGGATGAGGAAGGATTTTATAAAGCCTTCAAACTTACTGCTGATAATAAGATTGTAACCAAAGCAGTAGAAGGATATACTTCTGAGGTAGTGGAGAAGGGAGGAAAGGTTATACAATATCTTGACGACTTCTCCGAGAAGCTCCGGAAGCTTGATCCAACCAAGCATGGAGATGAGATGGATCAACTCCGTCGGATGCAGCAAGGACTCATTGATAGGACTTTCAAGTACCAAACTCTTGATCCTACAAAACACGCCGAGTTGTCTGAGCAAATTTACACCGCTAAGTTTGTTAAGACTTGGGAAAGGTTTACTGATTACCTCTACGCGGATCGAACACCCTGGAAAGTTCAGGATCTTTTCTACCGTTCTCCCCTCTCCCTCACCGCACGGGGGAGGAGAGGAATCGACGCAATCGTTCAGAATGATATAGCCCCAGAGATGGAACGACTACTCCTCCACCCGGTTAAGGGAAGGATATATCCACAGGGAAAGAGACCGATGGGAGATGTTCTCACCTATGCAGAGAAACATAAAGGCGTGAAGGATATGCTCGAGCGAGTGAGGAAACCGCTAAGTGGGGCTGAAGATACTCATTCTTGGTTTACCCAGGTTGGGAATAAGTTTGATAAAGGAATGGCTGCTCTTGAAAAAGATCTCACTCTTGGTAAGGATGGAAATTGGATGGACCTTCTCGAACACTACGCTGCCAGGATTGGAGATAAGGAACAACTCAGTATGGGTCGTTGGGGAACTTCTCTCATGGGGCAAAAATCCTTTTATACTAAGTCTCGGAAAGGATTCACTACATCAGACCTTGATTTTGAGCATATGTTCGCAGCTAGGATAGGATCGCAGTCTAAGGAAATGTATGTCTACGGAGTATTCGACGACATTGTTAGGAGTGCGAAGAGTCTTCCAGAAGGATGGAGAAGGAACACTGAACATCTTCTTGCTCGCTCTCTCAACTATCCCTCTAACCTAGACTCTACCATTGCTGAGGGACTCAACAATACTCTCGGTAGGTGGGGAGGTAAGCAGTGGGATGGAAGGAGGGTACTTGACGCTGCCCAGAAGATCAATGATTTTACTTACATGGCAGCTCTCGGTTTTAAACCTTTCTCTGCTATGAGGAATATGTTCCAACCACTTATCAATGTACCTGCTGATCTCGGTGGTCTTCGCTCCTTCGAACATCTCACTAAAGCGTATGGACAACTCCTCAACCCAAAGACCGGGAGGAAACTTGTTAGAGAGTTGAAAGATATAGGAGTGATAACGGAGTATGCACCGGAAATCTTGGCTATGCCGAAGGTTCTACCCTTCAAGACTACTAAACTTAAGTTTCGAGGGAAAGACTATAAAGTGTTTCGAAGGGAAGAGGTGAGGGATTTCGCTCTCTGGATGTTTAAACAATCTGACCGCTGGAATCGGTACGTCACTGGAGCAGCAGCGCTTAATAAGTGGAGATCGGCTGAGCACCTTCTCAGTAAAGGAGATGACTTCGTTTCCTTCACTCGGAAGTCTGGGGTTAAGGGAAGAAATCCTTGGGTTAAGGATAAGCTGGATGATCTCCTCCGTTCGGGACACTACACCGAGGCGAGGAATATGTTCGTTAGAGATGTAGTGGCTGATACACAGTACCTCTATGGTGCTCTCCAATCTCCAACCATCACAGGTATTGGCGCACCGGGAAGGATAGGGGGAATCTTTCAGAGTTGGTGGATGAACTACGGTTCGATGCTCGATAAGTTTTTCCGAACAGGGGATATATCCACGAAGGCAGGTAGAGCACTTAACTTCTACTTTTCCGCTGCTATTGCTACTGAGATGATGGAACCTCTCTGGGGACCACCTACGGCGAGAAGGACCACCGGAGTAGGACCTTTCCCAACAAAGATGCCTTGGCATCCTATGTTTAACCTAGTCAAGGGAACTTTCCAAAACATCTCAACGGCGGCTAACTTTCTCCAAGGTAATCCAAGTAATGCTGATGTTAAGAGAGCTAGGGCATTGGTCAACTCCCCAGTTAGGACTGTGGGGGAAACAGTAGTGAACTACGGATCAATCGTTGTTCCTGGTGGAGTTCAGTGGCGGCAAATGTATAAAGCTTCTCAGAAGTACGGACCGGAAGGTCTCCTGGCGAGTATTATTAAGTTCCATCTTCCCACCCTCGATCAGAAGGAATGGGAACCTGCAACCCTCCCAGGGAAAGCGGCTAAGGGAGGGTTTGGTCTTCTAAAGAGATAATTGTGTTAAATCTTCTTGAGTAGTTTAATCTCGTAAGGTGCGGTAGTATCAAACACCCAAATATTACGATTTCCAAGATCCTTCTTGATAAAAGCTTCTAGCTCATTCCTTGACGCTCTTACCTCTGCTTGGAAGGTTGCTATAGCTTTGTCACGATCATGGTACAAAGTCATACCGCTTATTTCTGCTCGCCCGTAATAATATTTAAGATCCTTGCTAGCACTCATGTTAGTCAAATCAGGCTTCTCGCCGTTCGAGCACCAAATATACGAAACCAACTCAGACGCATCACGAGTCGATATCGGAACGAGAATCCGACCATCACACTCCAAAAAACTGAAATACTTCTGAATATCGCTCGCCGGCTCAGGCAATACAAACCAAGATGGAAGCGCTATCGTCCCTAAACCAACTCCTGTAGTCTTTAAAAAATCTCTACGTGTTATCATATTAACCTCCCCTGCATCAAATTTTGACGCACATCTCATCCCTTAATTCTGACTCGGAAGTAGAAGTTCTCCTGTTGCTAAGATTATCCCCTTCTTTGTAGCATCAAGGAGAGCATGTGTTGCTACACTAAAAATCCAATGCATTTCAGCTGGAATTATTTCTCCCTCCGTTGCCTTCCATTGTATACTCCAGTCTCCTGACTTAACTTCTTTTGCTATTAGCTGGAAAGTTCTCATCGTTTTTCTCATCACTTCTCTCCTTTCGTTCCTTTTAACACCGTGTTGTAACATTCTTGAGAACAGACACAAGGTTCTGTCGGTAGGCCAAGGCAACCACATTCCCTACCACTACAACACATTTTCGGTTCATAATCTGGAACTTCTTTTCCACAAATTATACAGTCATCCATTCTTCTCTCCTTTCTTATATTTAAAGTACCGTTCCTCCCCCACAAGTCTCGACTCTACCCTTCCCATAGCTACGCAGTCCTCGAGAATTTGGGTAAGTTGCTCCCCATTCGTGTTGAAAATGTTGTGTTGGAGAAGTTCAGCGAATGATATATCTCCTGGATATAGAGCATTAAGATCACGAAGAATCTTATCCGTATCAATTCCTGTCTTGGAACGTCCATGAGCACCGAGAGCATGCTTCGCTTCCATGAGGGCGTTTGTGAGAAGGGTTATGGCCTGTTCCATGTTGCTTGGTGTTATGACAAGGGTTGAGTTCTCTGCACAGGATACTGTCATAGCAACCTTGAGTGCAATGGTGTGCATCCTGTGAACATTTCCATGAAGTCGCTCATCCTTTATTTTCCTGAGCACATTATCTCCTATCCCTTTATACCACTGATCGTAGAGTTCGAAGGCTCCTTCTCCCCATTTGAACTGACCAACCAACTGGGAGATTTGTCCGAGATCGAGAAGGAGATCCTTGTACAACCTTTGATCGAGTGGAGGTGGGAGAGAAACACTCTTGTACCGAGTGTCTGCTCCGACAAGGACGAAGCGAGAGGTAAATCCTCCTCCTATGGCCTCCTCGGGTAGGTTGGCCGCCATCCAACGAGGTGTAGTGGCGAATAAACAGTTGACGCAGGTGCCAAGGATCTTATCCTTTCCTTCCCCTGAGGTTACATACTCCCACACATCGTGGGAATCGTAGAGATCAGTGAGTACCTCAATCATAGCCTTCGGATCGACAGCAAAGAAAGAGGATAGCTCTTTTGAGATAAGGATTGGGGGGCATTGAGGCATCGGTTGACCTGCATACTTAAAATGACACTGATTCGAGAGTTTGTCCATATATTTTGTGAGTGCTCGCTTGGTCGGTGAATCTACAAAGACGGATAATCCTAGTTTGGTTAGCATATCCTTGGCGAGGGATACTGTCGGTCCCTTCCTGCATACTCCTGGAGGAGCTACAATAAGGATGTAAAGGTTGGGGTACTGAGTTTCCAACCCGAATGGTAGCCAAACCCTACGTTGGAGAGCTGAAGCGATGGTTGAAATGCCAGTCCAAAGCCAGAACCTTCGAGGAGACTCTGTCTCCTCAACAAGGTCGAGGAGAGAGTCTAGCCAGTTAGTACAACGGCGAGGAGGAGAAGAGGGCAATCAGATTACTCCTAGAACTTTATAAACTCCACTTGTTGTAATAATAATGTCTGGTTTTGAGTGAATAGCCCTCTCTACTCTGTCAAACATTTCTTGCATATGCTTCATAGTAATTGGTCCCTTGTATAAACTATTCTTGGTTTTCCACCAGTAGTATGTAGATTCAGCAAGGTTCTGAGGAGCAACAATTCTCGGTATCGAGTAGAATACCTTGGGAACAACAAGACCTCCGAGAGTAAGAATAGTTCCAGTAAGGAACTTACGTTTAGTTAACATCAAGTTAACCTCCGTTCGTCCCAACTCCATTTACCTATCCCAAAAAACTGTTTATTTATATCTCGCCTTATGTCTTCTATCATTTGCTTTACCTCAAGTTCATAGTAGAGGGCGAGATTAGGAGGAGCGATATTATGTGGAATTACTATTTTTGGAATCGAATAGAACACCTTTCCAACAGTCTCAGGAATGTAAAGTCCTGCAGCGCTTAGGATTAGTCCCTTAAGGAAGGATCGTCGGGATAACATTGCTCCTCCTTAGCATTCTTCCTAAACTTTTCTACCTTTCTTTGATAGGCTTTTTCTAACTCCTTATACTTCTTATAATGGGCCACTCTACACCAAGAAGGTTCTACTGCTATTTCCCAGAGACTTCCAGGATATCTCTGGTATATTGGGTAACCTTTCTCGTTTGTATGAATACGTTCTGCCGAATACGTTACAATTTTAGTTACTTTCATGTTTCCTCTTCTAGTAAAGGTCGTAGATCAACACCATTCCCGGTTAGTGTTTGGTACAATCCTGTCTCAAGTCGAGTTATTGTAGGATGCTCAAATTTCAGCTCAAGGTGCCAATCAATGGCTTCTATAATTTCGTGGAGTATTATGGAATCTTCGTGTTGAGGTAGTTCTCCTGTAGCTATTTGGATATTAAGATCATCTCCTTGAAATCTTCCAGCAGCGCCCATTGTCCTAGAATCTCCGGGGTACTCAATAGTGTGGATGTACCCGAGGATGTTTATTGTTGCTTTTCTCTTCATCGCTCCATCTCCTTCATTTCTCCCCAGTTCTTTCCCACTTTAAAGTCTACTGGGATGGTTAACTTCCTAACCGTTGTGGGTACGACTCTCTCCTTTACTTCTATTTCTATCTCCATACACTCCCTTATCCGAGGGATAGCTCTCTCTAAATCCTCCGGTTTTACCTGACATACTACCTCATCATGCACATTGAGGAGAATCTCAACGAAGGGGATCTCTGACCAAATCTTCTGAATCGCTACCTCAAGGATCTCACCTACAGTGTTCTGAGGAGAGAAAGCGTAGGCACTGCGGTAGAGGTTGTCACTGAATCTTCCAAGGAACTCCTTCTTCCTTCCAAAGGAAGAGATAAGTGTTCTCCTACTCCTTATCTGTTCTCTTATCGACTCCTGCCAGTTCTGAGTCATAGGATTGTTGGCCTTATCCCGGTTAATTAGCTGTTTACATACTTGAGCAGAGAAGTAAAAGCCTTCTCCCTCGAGCTGAGCCTGTAACCCTTTCCATCCTCTCCCATAGTTTCCTGCATGACGAATAACCTTGGCAATATTCCTGAGCTCTTTCAACGTGAGTTGTTGTGTGCCCAAACCTGTGAACTGTTCACTCGGAATGTAGAGCATATCCTTGGATAGGTTAAATGTTCCTTTCGCTGTATCCCAATGGATGTCCTCCCCCTTATCAAATAAGTCAATCTGTCGAATGTCTCCAGCCTCCCAGGCTACTACTCGTGCCTCAGCTTGGGAGAGATCTGCGGAGAGCATAACCATTCCTTCATCAGGGATAAAGAGAGAGCGGATCATTCTTGCTTCCTCTCCACGCTTGGGTATGTTCTGAAGGTTTCCTCCTTTCCCAAAATGAGACTCGTAAGAGTTGAGTCGCCAGGTTGAGACGAACCCGTAGGAAGTTCTAATCCTTCCATCAACATCTACTGCCATCCCTGTGTAAGTGGAGGTATACTTCGCATACTTCCTTGCCTTCTCAATATAGTTGAGAATCTTAAGAGTAGGGTAGTCTTTACGTAACTTTGCAAGTGCCTCTTTATCAGTTGTAGCTTTTCCAGTCTTTCTATGGATTTGTATAGGGAGGTTGAGACGAGCGTAGAGTAGTTCTCTCATCTGAGCAGGAGCACTAATGCTATACTCATCTCCTCCTTCCTCATTAATGAGGTTTTGATACTTGTTGGCAAGGAGGGAAAACTCTCTTCCTAACTCCTCCTTCTTCTTGAGATCTACCTTAACTCCTCTAATCATCATAGCGAGGAGGGAGGGGATTACACTTATTGTTCGGAGGTATCCTTCGTAGAAGCCTCCATCCCGGGAATGTCGAGCCACTACAGGATAGATTTCTCTAGTGACGGCACAGTCTTTAGTATTGTATCTAAATTCTGCATCATCATTGCGCTTTCCCCAAGAAACCCGTCCTTCGTCTTTATAATATGGTTCGTTAGTATATATGCTTGTAAGTACATGCAAACCTTTACGAATGTATGGATACGCCGAATGGTGACACCACATAGTATCGTGATAAGTACCAGGAGCACAGCGCAGACCGTAATAACGGCCAAGAATACTGAGATCATAGGTTCCTCCTTGGAAAATCTTTATTACCTTAGGATTAAGGAAAACTTTAGAGATAGCTTGCCACAGCTTCGCCTCATCGTCGAGTTTCCAATGGAACGCTTGACTCTTAATGATCGGTACGGTGAAAGCGTAATCAGGGGTGGGAGCAAACCCAATGCACCACACTATCGGTCCACTTTCCCCCGGGAGTGTTTCGATGTCCACAGCTACCCAAGGACAGGTGTTAAGCCATTCAAGTTTTTCGAGAAGAGCGGATAGAGGGAGGGAGATATCGAAAACTCTCTCCGGAGAGATGAGATCCGGTATCCTTCCCTCCTCTCTTATTCGCTCAAGGTCGATGCAGAACAACGGATAGACATTCTGTTGCTGTTTCTTCTTCTCACCTTGCAACCTTTCCGAAGGCTCATTCATCAACCGATTAACGTAGGAAGGATGGAAGGAGCAGTACACCTTATAACCGGGAACGAGTGTGCAAGGAATCACACTACCCCGCCACTTCGTTATACCCAGTTTTCCACACAGGTGGAACATAGCCCTCTCACCAAGAGCTACGAGGAGGTTGGGATAACTATCTCGTTCCCGGAGTTTCTCTAACCAGGATCGGAGACGCTCTACATGCTCCTCCCCTTCCCACGTTAAAATTGTTCTCTTCGTATCTTTGTAGAAGTAATCTACTTTGTTTCCTGGGGGACGTTGGACAAAGATGTTGTTGACGAGGATGTCCTTGCGAAGTATCCCTGCGCTTCGGTTGCACCGATCAAGGAGTTGTCCAGCTTCACCAACGAATGGACGAACTTGCCTGTCCTCTTCGGCTCCTGGAGCTTCCCCGATGAAGCAGATTTGGGCAGATAATGGACCTTCGGGTGGGACTATTCTAGTGGTTAGTCGGTTCATTACATCACCGCCGCGAGGATAAACATAAGTATGAGACATAACATAAAAGTATCCATAGTAATAAGTCTCGTTAATTTACAAATACCTATAATGCCTATCCAGAATACACATAGTATTACATCTAGTGTGTCTTTTTCCATTTAAATATCTCCGTGGTTAGTTGATTCATCGCTCTTCCTTCTTCCTTATCTTTCTGAGTTGGTCACGCATACACCGAGCATAATATCGGAGAATTCCACACTTGTTTCTTTCCGATATTTTAGGGTCAAAGTATGAAGATAGTTCGCTTATTTTCTTTCTCCTTTCCATCTCACCATCTCCTCTTGATCTTCTGGCCACCGTTTCCAGTGGGCTTTCCACTCTGCGGTAGCTGGAGTTAACTTCCTAAAGTCTCCCTTGATTGCTTTCTCTTCTCGTTCGGGGATAGGTGCAGCCTCTTCCACTTCTTCCGTATCTCCCACGATCTTCTCATACCCTTTGTGAAGATTGAACAGTCCAAGATCTCTCCATTCCTTGTCCATTTCAATCATGGTCCAATCGAGGGCTAATGTTGATCGAAGACTTTCGCAGGCTACTCCGACCATTCCGGAGCCACTCATCGGATCGAGTACCTTATCCCCTGGCATTGCGCTTCTTTCGATTAAGTCTCGGTAGACTTGTGGGTGTTTGGCACTGGGGTGATCGGCCTTTATTCTGGGGGTGGGTTGAGGAGTTCTAATGACATCCGAAGCACCTTTAAGATTGAGCACCCTTTTACCTTTTCTTGCATAGGCAATCGGTTCATAACTACGCCCAGGCCATATGTCTGGATTTCTAGTTCTCCGTGCTCCTCGTTTATGCCATATGAGCGGTATACGATTAGTCTCGAAACCAACTTTTTCCATAATATCATAGATAAAGCCTCCGTAACTGAGTCTACGCCCCTCCAAAAACCAGAAATAGGCCAGGTCAAAACTGCTGAGTCCTTCCTTAAAGTACCGTTCGTAATACCTCTTAAATTGAGGTAGTTCTTGAACATCCTCCCCATAAGAGTCTTTGGACATTCCAAAGAACATGTACAAATGAGAATCCTCCGCCATTTTGTCCCATATACATCGAAGCCAGTTCCGTAAGGACTCTTCAAAACCTTCACTCTTATCTTCATAACTCCTCACCCCCTCATGCTTAAGCATTACTTTATCAAAGTCAACTCCCCAAGGAGGATCGAAGAAAACGAGATCGAAAGGTCCTTCGAGAGAAGGGACAATCTCCTCCATCTTTCCTTCCAAGCACCGCTTATCGTACTCAATTAATCTCCTCTCTACCTTCTCCTTAGGACTACTTACCTTCACCTTATCCTCTTCTCCGTTCCGATCAAGGGCATCATCAAGGGCCTTAGTCCTCTTCATTCCCTCCTTGATTCTCTTGATTGCCTTCTTCGCTTCAGTCTTGTTTCGAGCTTTTCCAACTTGCTCAGGAAAGTGTTTGGCCCAAAACGAGAGATCGAGATCCTCCGAGACGATCCCTCTACTCTTTCCAAGTATCTTCGCAGTATCTTCGATAGTATGGCCTCCAGCCACACCCTCGATGCTTTCTCCCTTCTCCTCCTGCATAAACTCATGGAACCTTTCAATTTCATCTGCTTCCTCCATGAAATCTAAGTCTACTCTCCGTATGTTCTCTTCAAATTCTAGCTGCCTTAACATCCTATCTCCTTCTTTCAGCTCCTCTCGAAGAACAAACTGAAAGAATACACCGTTCGTGGCACAGGCTCGTAACCTTCTCTCTCCTGCAACAAGGATAAACCCTTCTCCTTCACTTCGAATACATAATCCAGGTTGAATTTGACCGAAATCCCTGATGCTTTCAGAGAGTTCTCTCATATCTCTCTCACCAAATCCTACCTTCTTTCTCGCTCTTCCTTCTGGAACGAGAATATCAACTCCCATTGCTCCGTGGTATACCTTTGCTCCATCCCAATACCGATCTTCCTTAACCATTAACTTCTCCTTTCCTCTTCTTTTTCTTTGTATTCTAAACCATGTTTAAAACCATGAACAAAGTGTTCTTGGAGTAAGGGTCTAATAATTCCTAAGAACCATTCTACATGGCTCTCTGCTAGATCGCCTGCTACACTTGTCCAATCTGGTCTAGGTACTTTTCCTACTTCTAACTTTCTCATCATATTCCTCCTCTCTTTTCAAAGCCTCAGATAATCTGAGTAGCGTTGATGGTTGGTTAGCTTCTTCTCCAAATTCTTTAATTCTTTCTTTATATGTTTCAAGTAGTACCTTATCCAGTTCCTGGAAGAATTCTGCTTTTGACTCTTTCATCATATTCCTCCTCTGTCATTCCGATTAGGGTTAGTTGGGCAAGGAAAGCCTTCCTCTTCGCACTCTCCTTCATCTTCCTCTCCTTCACAACCGTTGGTGTTTTCCTTTTCCCCTTGGTAAGAAGACCAGAGCGGAAGAGAGCAAGCTCTTTCTGCACTCTTTCTCTCTCCACTCCTAACCGAATGATCCACTCTTGGAAAGTTCTCTCCGATGGTGCTGGACCTATTATGCTGGGTAATCTATTCATTATGTTTCTTCCTCTTTAGCCATTACCTTAGGTATGGTTTTTTCTTTATCCAGCAAATTAACCTCTCAATAGGAGAGGTAGTTATAAATAACAAGAAAGATCCCCATATTATAATACCAATACAAGCTAGAACCGTGTAAAGCACCATTTCCAAGAAGTTTAGTTCATTCATCCCTCTCCTCCTCCTTCTTCTTAGCAGACTTTATCGCAATAATAGCTGTGGTTAACGCTTTTACTAGGTTTTCTGCTTTACTTAAATTAAGTAGGACAGTAAATCCTGGTCCATGTACTTCGATTTTATCTAGAGAAGTAGGGTGTATAAATAGAAAATCGTTATCAGTATTATAAGTTGTCATCCTCCGCCTCCTCCTCAACCATCACTTTCAGCAACTCCCTTACAACTATCCTCTCTCTCTCCTTAAACCTGATCCCCACTCCTACGGCTTTACGAAGGAATCGGCTCTTCTCTCCAGGATTAGGAAAGGCCTTGGTAAACTGCTCCCATACGGTGTAAGGGAGTCGGAAAGCGGTTTCTTTAGGTTTCACTCCTCATCCTTCCCTAATTCCGGTCGATTTTCGTCTAACTTATGATCTCCACACCAATCAGTCCCAAATACAGCTGGATAGCCTGACATAGTTGGAGCGTGACGACGACAGCGACCAAACAAACCTGTCTGATCTTTCTTTTCCTTGATTACAAAGTGCATACAGGTTGCGCATTTCATCTTGTCTGATCTATGTTTCCAGTTGTCCATTTTTATTCCTCCTCTGCGTCAAATTTTGACACGGCCCTCGTCCTACCATAACCGAAGGCCGTGTTGTTTTCCTCACCGGCAGGGATCTGCACCCTGCATGACAGGCTTATTGCTTTATTTATGTCCATCCCATCTTCGGCTGTCCATTGCTGATACAGTCGCAATCGGGGACACACACCTGCCAGAACACACCTGCGTCTACCTATTCCGCCACGGTGAGGAGTTTGTTGGTCCAGGCAGGATTCGAACCTGCACGCTGAGATATTCGGGATTCTGGTTACTCAGCACCCTGCGTCTACCAATGACAAGTCCTTAGTCCTATTCCTTCCGAAGAAGTCCCTTGTCAATTCCGCCACTGGACCAAACCTTTCTTATCTACTAACCGGTCGAGGGAGTTGTTTAAATACACTCACCTCATTGATCACTTTCACTCCCTGCTGATCGAGACTCTGGGTAACGTAGAACTCTGCTCGGTCACCGATGGAGAAATCGATCTCATCCCCACTAACCTCATCAGAATCTATTCCGGCAAAGACAGCATAAACGTCTCGGATTAATTCCATCTTGGAGTCTTCCTTGGTCTGTCCACCAATTCCGTAGGCAGTTTTATCGTACTCGTTGGGGTAAGGGAGCCATATTCGGAAGCGTCTCCCGTCGTAGATTGGGTCCTCGTGGTTGAGACGGAGGTGGAGAATTATGTTCTCTCCTCCTCCCTCTGCTTCCGATAGTCCAGACTGAGCTTTTTTGTTCGCTTCCTTGACCGGTTCTTCGAGGATCTCAAGAGTATACCAATCTTCCGGTACGTTGACTCCTCCTTCCACGTCTTCGGCTTTCTTTGGTAAGTTGAATGTCGTCATGTTTTGTCTCCTTTCTTTTCCTTTGTTTTCCCAAACCTCATCTCAAGGAGTTTCTGAAATCCCCAAGGTTCCGATCCATCCGTGTTCTTCGGAACGACAATCTTAACTGGGTCTTTCCAGTACTCGCCGAGATGGTTCAGCGTTGATTTGAGGAAGCGACATTTGCCTCCTCCTATAGTTGTCCAAGTGTACTCTGTTTCACCTCCTTTCCCATGTTCTCTTTGGCATAGGTACGTTTCATCGAACCAGCTTTCTACGTCGGTTCTTTGCTTTCCCCAAGTCTTGGGGAGGAATCTGTATGAACCAGCTACACTATCTTCCATAAGTTCAAGGTGGCAAGTGAGGAGGAAGTGACAAGGGAGGGATTTTAATCCCTGTACCATGTCAAGTATTGTTCCCATAGCTGGTCCGTAATGTTGTTGTGCCGGTGTTCCACCAAGACCTCGACTTGGGTCGAGAAGGAGTGCCCAGTTCATACTCAGCCTATTCATAGCGGTGAGCCCGTCGAGGATTACTACATCGTACCGAGAACCCTTCTCTCCTCTAGAATCTGCCCAGAGTTCCTTCTTAATCTCAAGGAGTTTGAGCCACAACTCTGGTCCCTTTGGGTCTTTTCCATACTGCTCTGCGAGAGGTATAACCTCAACATCTTTGAATCCTGCTGCACTTCTACTTCTTCCATCAAGGTCGATGAGGAGTTTCTTCCCTGGAAGGGAGAGAGCGCTGGTTGTCTTACCACTACCGCTCCCTCCGCAAAGAAGAACCCGAAGAAGGTATCCTTCCGACTTGACTACCATGTCCTCCGCTTTTACTGTTCGGTTAAGGTGACTGCTCATCAGATTCCTCCTTTCCCTCAAGCTTTCTCGACGCTCGTTCAAGCGCTTTACCATATCCCTCAGTATACCCTTTCGAGTGTCCTCCCCGATACCCTGCTCCGAAGCCAGCTTGGTATCCCTGAGTATGACCGACGTTGTAGCCGGCCTTGTGGCCCTCCTGGTAGAGGACGTTGATGTCACGGACTTCACCTTCGATAACTGGACTCATTGAATCTTTGGGTGTTGTACCCACAACTATTCTATCTTGATTACCCATCACTTGCCTCCTCTC
>SDBV01004484.1_pt1 | contig 20044 bp, 27 predicted proteins | sample 2277081 | NCBI WGS metagenome assembly SDBV01 (sample SAMN10402039, study PRJNA504765) | marine sediment metagenome | isolation source: marine sediment core GS10_PC15, 223 cmbsf | place: Arctic Ocean: Southern Knipovich Ridge | collected 2010 | reverse complement strand
CCGCCGTGCCAGCCCGGCAGCTTTGCCGCTTCGGCGAGCCACGAGTCAGCGATCGATCGATCGACCAGCGCGTCGTTGTTGTCGAAACCCTCGATGAGGGCCTCCCAGAGCTCGCGCCCGCCGGCTTCCCACCATTCGGGACTCGGGTTCTCGAAGTCGATCGCGAGACGAACCATGTCTGGCATTGCGCTCCCCCTGCTGGCCCTCGCCCCGCAGCCCTTTTAGAACAGGTTCGAGACGATCTCGTAGCCACCCACGTAGGTGCCGATGATGCTTCCGATGGTGGTGAAGATGAAAACCAGCAGCACGCGCAGCATTCGATTTCTCCACCACTCGCGGGGTTTGCCGACATCGTCCGCCAGGCTCTCGAATTCGCGAACCTTCGGTGGCTGGAAATACGCCTGGAGAAACGCGCAGACATAGCCGGCTCCGATTACCGGAGTCAGGCTCGTCACGGGCGCCACGAAGAACGCGGAGACCGTCGTGATGGGATGCGCAAACGCGACCAGCGCTCCGATCGCGCTCGGTACGCCGTTCGCGATGATCCAGTAGAGCAGGTTCCGGCCAGCGACATCCGCACCCTGGCTCACGCCGATATAGATCAGCGATGCGAGAATCAGCGCGGGGATTCCCCACCCCACCACCTTCCAGACCGGGGAGACCGGCGGAACCGTGTCGATCTCAGAGAGGTCGACGTCGCGGGTTGCCGCCAACGCCTCGCGGATTCCGCTGACGTGGCCGGCGCCCACCACGGCGACGATGCGATCACCGGGAGCCTCGCGCATTCGCTGGGCGAGGTAGATGTCGCGCTCGTCGATCAGCGCGGACTTGAGATTGGGCATCACCTCGCCGAGTTCGCGCATCAGTTCTGAAAGAACATCCTGATCGCGCAGTCTGCGCAGATCGTCTTCGCTGATTTCAGGCCGTTCAAAAATGCTCACCATCAGGTTGCCGGCCAGCATGCTCTTCTTGAAGAAGCCCATCGACGCCCAGGCGCGGCGCAGCGTGACGCGCACGTCGCGGTCACACAGCGCAATCTGGATGTCGTTTTCTTCGGCGACTCGGGTGGCCTCCAGCAGCTCGGTCCCCGGAAGGATGCCGAGCGCACCGCCGAGCTTCTTCTGATAAGAGGCGAGCAGAAGATTGGCGAGCAGCGCGGCGAGCTGCTTCTTGCGAATCACCTGCCGGATGTCGAGTTCCTGGAACTTTCGCTTCTGCGAGAGGGCTTCGAAGCGCTGCGCGTCGAGTTCGACGCAAACGCAGTCGGGCTGTTCCTGCTCGATCACTTCGCGAACGAGATCTGCCGACTCCCGCGAGATATGCGCCGTGCCCACGATCCAAAATTTGCGGCCGTCCACATGCAGCACGTGGACATCCGACCCGTAATCCCGCTGGCTCGCGTCGGTCGGCGCTGTTTCCGTCGGATCGCTGATGATGATTCCTCGCTCGCCTTGGTTACCGCTCGCGGGCCTTCGAATTGCCGTGTGGATCAGCTGAAATAGGGGTTCTCGCCCGCAGCGTGATCGGTTGCGTCGACGATCTCACCAATCTCGGGAATCTGCTGTTTGAGTTGAACAGAAACGCCTTCTTTCAGCGTCAGATCTGCCATCCCGCAGCCCTGACAACCCCCGCCGAAGCTCAACACGACGCGATCCCCCTGGATGTCGACGAGGCTCACGACGCCACCGTGGGAGGCGAGGCCCGGGTTGACCCGATCGTCGAGAACCTCCTGCACGCGCCCCGCGAGCGGATGGCGGGCGAGCGCCGTCTGATTTGGATTCTCGAATTTGAGACCCGATCCCGAGATGTCCTCCACGTAATTCAGGGTCGCACCACGGAGCCGAGGAGCGCTCTCGCCGTCCAGATAAAGATCGATGCCGTCGAGATGGATGACACTGTCGTCAGCTTCCTTCGAGTCCGTGCCGACGAGTTTGAGCTCGTACCGAAACTTCGCGCCATCTTCTCGCACCATCACCCGCAGCGCGACATCGTCGCTACCCTCACTCGCTTTGGCAGCTCGGATTTTGTCCGCCGCCACATCGGTTACGCTGAGAATGGGTTCGGTCATGAATCCTCCGTATCGGAGGGTGCAAGTTAGCACTCAAGACAGGCCCCGGTGGTGCGCCAGCGCTCGCGAGCCCGAATCAGGCCCGGGACATCTGTGATTTCGCCTCGTTGGGAGCCGGCTTGCTGCTCCGTGAACGCACCCGCCAGAACCAGAGCCGCAGCCCGAGCAAGACAGCCAGGACCGCCGCGTAGAGCAGCGGTTCGCGAAGGTCCGACTTGACGAGCCAGAGGAAGTGGATCACTCCGAGGACGGCTGCCAGATAGACCAGGCGGTGAAGCGAGGCCCAGCGCCGGCCCAGCCGCCGGATCATCGCGCGCGTCGAGGTTGCGGCGAGTGACACGAGACAGAGAAACGCCGCAAAGCCGGCCCACACGTAGCGCCGCTTGAGCGCGTCTTCGACGATCAGCTGCCAGTCGAAGAAGTGCTCGAGGCCGAGATAGATGAGGTAGTGGCAACACGCGTAGCCAAACGCGGTGAGCCCGAGGGTTCGCCGCAGCGGCGCGACCCAGCTCCAGCCGAGCAGTCGCCGCAAGGGTGTGACGGCCAGGCTCAGGAACAAGAAGCGCAGCGCCCAGTCGCCCGTCACGTGCGTGACCCGCTCCACGGGATTGGCGCCCAACCCATCGGTGAGAGCCGCGACGACCAGTGATGCGGCGGGCAGTGCACCGCTGATGATGGCGAACACCTGGAGCGCGCGATTGCGCCGAACCGGATTCATCACGACCGGCTCGCCCGGTTTCTCAAAAGTACTTTCGAAGATCGATTCCCGCGTAGAGATCTGCGACCTGGTCCGCGTAGCCGTTGAAGGGAAGTGTCGGACGCTTTCTGAGTTCACCGATCCGGCGTTCACGCTTCTGACTCCAACGCGGATGATCGACATCGGGGTTGACGTTCGCAAAGAATCCGTACTCTCTGGGAGCCTGCAAATTCCAGCTCGTGGGCGGCTCGGTGCGCGACAGTCGAATCTCCACGATCGACTTGATGCTCTTGAATCCGTATTTCCAGGGCACCACGAGGCGTAGTGGTGCGCCGTTCTGGTTGAGCAGATCCCGACCGTACATTCCCGTGGCGAGAATCGTCAGCGGATGCATCGCCTCGTCGATCCGCAACCCTTCGACATAGGGCCAGTCCAACACCCGGCTGCGTTGACCCGGCATCTGCTCTGGGTCCAGCAGCGTCTTGAAAGAGACGTATCTGGCGCCTGAGGTCGGCGCGAAGCGCTTGATGATCGCGCCGAGAGGAATGCCCAGCCATGGGATCACCATCGACCAGGCCTCGACGCAGCGAAGCCGGTAGATGCGCTCCTCAGTGGTATGCGGTCGCACAAGATCGTCGAGATCGATCGTTCCGGGCTTTCCGACTTCGCCGGTGAGCGCGACCGACCAGGGGCGTGTCCGGAGGCTTCCCGCGTAACGTCGCGGATCACTCTTGTCCGTACCGAATTCGTAGAAGTTGTTGTAGCGGGTCGCGTCCTCGAGCGCGGTGGGTTCTTCATCGGTTCGGAAGGGGTTCGCATCGGCGCCGGCTATTGGGGCGGGGGGCGGAGGCTCGCTCTCGGCGCCACAGGCGAGCGCCGGCGCGAGCGCTGCCCCCGCGGCCGCCCACCCGGCGCCGCGCAGGAACTCCCGCCGACGCAAAAACAGGTCGTGACTCGTGATCTCGCTGGACTTGATGATTTCGGCGCGTCGGACCAGCAAAAGGACCTCCGTGCTCGATGCAGGTTACCAACATCTTGATACGCTCGGTGAGTTTTGTTGGTTTCAGCATCGGGCGCCTGCTCTCGGGATCGGGAGGAGTCATGGCTGCCGAACGGCTATGGTAGTCGGGCACCCGCCGGATTCTGGAGCTGTTGGCCTCGGCGGAGGCACTGGGGAATCGGGTGGCCAGATTTGCCGTCGAATGCGAGCGCGATCCGAAGCGAGGTGAAATTCCCGTCCGCTTCGGGTGGCCCGATCGAATGCGGCAGGTCGTCGAGTTGATCGATCGCTGGGAGGGCGACGAAGACATCTACTTCCGCGTTCGTACGGAGGACGCCTCGACCTATATCCTGAGGCAGAATCGCATCAGCGGTGTATGGCAGATCCACTTCTTCAGAAGAGGTAGCGAAAGCTGAGGGGAACGAAATGATGAGCCGCACCCCTGAGGAAAAAGAACCGCCCGCGCGCAGCACCGCTGCGGGCAAGATCGAAGCCGCTTTGGGACTGTTCGCAGTCTCGGACGCGGCGCGGGCTCGCTGATGCCCGAAATTCGGTCCAAACGGGTGCTCAAGCTGTGTTTTCCGGCGCGGGCGGCGGAGCTCAAGAGGATCCGCGAAGCCGTCCGGGAGAGTGTGGCGGGCTGTGCGTGCAGCGCCAAATCCACTGCGGACATCGTGCTCGCCATCGACGAAGCCTGCCAGAACATCATCCGCCACGCCTATTGCGGAGATTCGGATAACGTCATCGAACTCGACGTCGAGCATCGGGGCGATTGCCTGGTCTTTTCGTTGGCAGATCACGCGCCTGCAATCGACCCAAACCGGGTCAAGCCGCGCGAACTCGAAGACCTTCGACCCGGGGGACTCGGCACCCATTTCATCCGCCGGGTGATGGACGAAGTAAAATTCCAGAGGCCCGCCTCGGGACGCGGAAATCTGTTAATCATGGTGCGACGAATCGACTGAGCACCCGCTGCGAGAGGAACTCATGGAACACGCAGTGCGAGAAGAGCGGGGAAGGCTCGTCGTATCCTTCGAAGGCGACGTGGATCTCGAACACTCCCCCAAGGCTCGGGAAGTTCTGTTGGGATGTGTGGCAAGGGGGCAAGACGTCTTCGTCGACCTCTCGGCGGTCAGCTATATCGACAGCTCCGGCGTTGCAAGCCTCGTCGAAGCGTTTCAGGCCTCCAAGAAGAAGGGCACGCGATTCGCGCTGGTCGCGGTGAACCCGGCCGCGCTGCGGGTACTGGAGCTCGCCCGACTCGACAAGGTCTTCACGATTTACGAGACCCTGCCCGAAGAAATCTGTGGCGGCGCCTGATCAAAAGAACTCGCCGATGCAGGCCCTCGAATCGGCGGGGCGGGGCGCAACCCGGTTCGTAAACGCGTTCGGCTTCGGCGCGCACCTCTTCTTCCAATCCTTCTACTGGCTCATCATGGGTCGCCAACAGGGTCAGCGGGTTCGCGCTGAGCCGCTCTTTGCCCAGATGATGGCGATGGGAGTCAAAGCGATCCCCATCGTGTCGATGCTCTCCGTGGCGATCGGTATCACGCTCTCGATGCAGGGCATCAACTCCCTCGAACAATTCGGCGCTCAACATCAGGTGATCTTCATGGTGGCGCTTTCAGTCACCCGCGAGTTCGGGCCGTTGATCACGGGCATTCTGGTCGCGGGCCGGTCCGGTTCGGCGCTCGCCGCTCGCATCAGCACGATGGTGATCAGTCAGGAAATCGACGCGCTCGAGGTCATGGGAATCAACCCGGTCCGCTACATCGTCGTGCCCGCCCTGGTGGGAATGATGATCGTTCTTCCGTCGTTGACCTTGTGGTCGATCGGAATCTCGTTGGTCGGGTCGGCGTTTTACGTAGCACCGCAGATCGGCACGACCATGGGGGCGTACTTCACACAGGTCAACGCGTCGATCGGCACCGATGACCTCGTGCACGGCCTGGCCAAGAGCCTGATCTTTGCGGTGTTGATCACGATCGTATCCGTCATCAATGGAATTTCCGTCAAGGGTGGCGCTGAAGGTGTCGGCCGCGTGACGACATCGGCTGTCGTTCACGGAATTTTGGCGATCGTGTTGACGGACATGATCTTCGTATTCATGACGACGAGTTGATATGACGCAAGCCCAGCCCCTGCAGCAGCCCGTGATCGAGGTAAACAACCTCGTCACCCATTACGGCGAGCGCCAGATTCTCAATGACGTGAGCCTGACGATCCAGCAGGGCGAGATCATGGTCATCATGGGCGGCAGCGGTTCCGGCAAGAGCACCTTGCTCCGACACCTGATGGCGCTGGAAAGGGCGACCTCGGGCTCGATCAAGCTGCTCGGGAACGAGCTGAGTGAGCTCAGTCAGATGGAGCTGTATAAGCTGTGCAGGAAGATCGGCGTTTCGTTTCAGGGCGGAGCGCTCTTCAGCTCGATGACGGTGATGGAAAACATCATCCTGCCCCTTCAAGAGCACACCGACCTCGACCGGATCACGATGGAAATCATGGCGCGCATGAAGCTCCAGGTGGTCGACCTCGCCCCGTTCGAGGATCTGATGCCCTCGCAACTCTCGGGCGGCATGATCAAACGAGCCGCCATCGCGCGAGCCATCATCATGGATCCGACGCTGCTATTCTTCGACGAACCCTCGGCGGGTCTCGATCCGGTGGTGTCTTCCGCGCTCGACGAATTGATCCTCGAATTGCGAAGCGCCATGCCAATGACAATCGTCGTGGTGACCCACGAACTCGACAGCGCCTTCAAGATCGCAGATCGGATCACCGTGCTGGATCGGGGCGAAATCTTGGCCATCGGGACCGTCGATGAGGTGCAAAACAGCAGCAACGAGCGGATCCAGAACCTGCTGCATCGGCGATTCGAAGAGGAAGAGGTGGATCCGGATGAATATCTGGCGCGACTCATGGGGCAAACCTAGGGTTCCGATTCGATGAAAGAAGCCAATCGAAACTACGTCGCGGTCGGAGCCTTCGTGCTCTCCATGCTGGCTGCCCTCGTGGTCTGGTTCGCGGTTCTCTCGGGCGCGACCGGATCCACGGACCGGTATTACATCCTCTGGGACAACGTGATGGGCCTGAAGCCCGGCACCCAGATCCTCTTCGAGGGCTACCAGATCGGCCTGATCGAGAGCATCGACCGCTCCGTAGAAGCGGATTCGGGTGGCCGGAATTACCGCGTGGAGATCGAGGTCGAGAGGGGTTGGCCGATCCCCGAGAGCGCGACGGCGGAGACGACCGCGCCGTCCTTTCTGGCCGCCCTCGTCGTCAACATCGAAGCCGGAGATTCGGAGGCGATCCTCGAACCGGGTAGCGTGATTCGAAGTCGAGAGCAGGGGGATCTGCTGAGCGCGGCGGGCGACGCGATGTCGAAGATTTCGGATCTACTCGAATTCGTGAAACCCAAAATCGAAGAGATCACGGATTCCGTGGGCTCGGTGCTCAGCGATGAGAACGCTCAGCAACTTCGGTCCATGCTCCAAACGATGAACGAGCGGATCGAAGTCTTCCTGAGTGTCGAAAACGCCCAGCGAGTCGAACTCATCCTGACCAACCTCAGCGTCGTATCCCAGGATGTGTTGGACCTGACCAACGGCCTGCAGACCACCAAAGCCCAGATCGACGACGTCCTCACGACGGTCAACGGCTTGATCGACAGCAGCAGTGGCGACCTTGGACACTCGCTCGTCGATCTTCACGCCTCGCTCGAGGCCGTGACGCGGCACATCGACGCAATCGCGAGAAATCTCGAGGACACGACGCGAAACACCAGCGAATTCAGCGAGCAGATTCGCAAGGACCCGAGCGTGCTGCTGTGGGGTCGCGATGCGGCCGACGATGGCGACAAGTGATGACGAATTGGATCGCGGCAAATCGGATGCGGCTGCTGCTGATCGGCGCGGGGCTCTCGCTGACGCTCTCGAGTTGCGCGTCGGGGCCCGCTCCGGTCGACCACTACTACCGGATCGATGCAGGGGTTCCAGACGCGCGGGCCGCGCGAAAACTAGAGGGGAGCCTACAGATCGATCGATTGCACTCGGACGCCATCACCGGCAAGCGCCAACTCCTCTACAAGCGGACCTCCGAGGCTCTGGAAATCCGCCAACACCCCTACCACCGCTGGTCGGATCCACCGGCGATCCTGCTCCAAACGGAACTGGCTGCCTTTTTGAGCGCCGCGGCGGTCGCCGATAGCGTGATATCGGCAACAGCCCGTGTGCGGCCAGACTACGTGGTGTCCGGCCGGATTCGCCATTTCGAGCGGGTACTCGAGCCCAAAGTCCGCGCCGTCGTAGAAATCCGGCTCACCGTCACGAGCGCAGCTGATGAAGAGATCCTCGTCAACCACAGCTACCGCGAAGAGCGGGCCGCAGCAAACTCCACAATCGAGGCCTCAGTGATCGCGTTTGGCGAAGCAGTACACCTCATCTTCGAGCGATTCCTCGCCGACCTGGGCGGCTCCTGACATCCGGAAGCCAGGCGGATCCCGACGGCGGAACGGTGCCACCTGCGATGTACGCCGGCCCCCGTCCCCATCGCTCACGGTCCGTTGCCAGTTACCGGAATTCACGGATGAGCCCAAAACGGGTGCACTAGCAGCCAACCCTGATGACCGGGAGGGGAGCGGTGTTGGGCGACATGGGGTTTGAGCCCAAGGCCTCTCCCCTCCCGGTCATCAGGCGCACACCAGCCACCATACGATTGATCGTTTCGCGAGCGAACTTCCGAAACGGGTCGAATTTCTGGTAACCTCCCACGCCAAGTCACAAGCTTTTGAATGGAGAGTCCGTGGATCCCAACGAAGCACTTCTCACGATCGCCGAAATTGCGATCGCGACCATCGGCTTTGCTGGAATCATGTCGGCATTGCGTACGAGTTCCTCCCGTTCGACGGATGCGATGCACCGACTACGGCTTCGACTCATGGTCGAAGCCAGCGCGAGCGTAATGGTCTTCGCATTTCTCCCCTTCGTACTCTTGGGGTGGGTCGACAGCGAGAAAATCTGGGCATTCGGTAGCGGTATCCTCGCCATTACGTCTCCGCTGCTTGTGGGCAGCATCTACGTGCGCCAGCGGCGCCTCTTTGGCACCGGACTGATACGCGAAACACTTCTCTTCGACACATTCGTCGTGATCATGGCAGCGCTGGTCGAAATCGCGTTGATCGTGAATTGCCTCGGCATGATTTTCGAGTCGCACTTCTCCGCCTACCTGCTGGGCGTGCTATTTCCGCTAGGCGTGGCGGTCGCAATGTTCATCCGCGCCATTTTTGCAGCCGACGCAAGCGATCGCGACATTCCCCCTTCGAATCCCGGCGGCTGAATCTTCGCTCGACGTGACGTCACGGTGAGCTTCGAGCCCGCGGCCCCCTCCCCCCCGAGCCTCAGGCGCACTAGAGCTGCCGATTAGTAGGTACCTTGGAGTTTCGAGTGATCCCAGGAGACGATTCGATCAGGTTTGACGCGTATCAGAATGCGCTTCGAGGCGGATTTCTTCATTCCTTCTCTCATTGCGGCGCGGGTTTCGGCGTCGGTTTCCGCAGCATCCTTCTGCGACGCGGCTGCCAGGGTGGCGATGATGGCGTCGGTGTCTTCGCTGAGTTCGGCGGTTCCGTAGATCACCACGCCCCTGAGTTCTGAATACTCGCGGCCGGCTTCGACGAGTAGGCTCACGCGCGGATCGCGCCGCAGGTTCACAATCTTCTGGGTTCCGCGGAAGGTTGCCATCGAAACGGTGAGATCATCATCGGCGGCAAACCACATCGGCATCGGGTGCGGCACGCCGTCGGGCCCGATGCTGCTCAGGATGATCGTCTTGCTTGTGCGGAGGAAATCGCGGATTTCCGCATCCGTCATGCGGATCTGATCGCGTCGGGGCACGGTTCTTCCCTCCGGCGTGCTGGTCTTCTCACTCGGGGTATTCGATCCTGACGTTACCGCTCACGCAACGCGACTGACAGGTCAGCACCCAACCCTCTCCGAGCAATCCCTCCGAGAGGGAGTGATTGGAATCCATCTTCACCTCTCCCGCCATCAATCGGTGGGAACGTAGAGGTCGATCACCGCGCCGTTTTCCAGATCGCGCTCGAGCAACGACCAGATCTCTCGCGCGGCTTCCTCGGGTTTTCGGGAGCGCCCCTTTTCGCGAAACTCGACGAACATTTCAACACTCGGGAAGTCGCCGCTCGACGACGCGCGAATTTCCTGCTGCATCGCGGTCTCCACGATTCCCGGAGCCACGGCGATCAGCCGGCAGCGACTCCCTCGGCGCGCCTGCTCGGCGCCGGCCGTTCGCACCCATTGATCCATGGCGGCCTTGCCCGCGCAGTAGGCCGACCAACCTTCGAAAACGGTGAACGCGGCTCCGGAACTGATCATGACGACGTGGCACTCGGCGCGGATTTCGCGAGCGGCGTGCAGGAACGCATCCCCGAGTACCTGTGGCGACGCGCTGTCGAGCAGAACCTGCCGAACGTAGTCATCCGTCGAGACTTCGCCCGCAAAACCGATGGGCTGGAGCGTCCCGGCCGAATGAACGAAGACGACGCGTTCGCCGGCGAAATTCGCAATTTCTCGCGCGAACAGATCCGCAACTCCGCGCCACGCTGCGGGATCCGAAAGATCGGCCTCGTGATGCTCGTACCCCGTCAGCGCGCGCCGGCTGATGTTGATGACGCGCGCATCAGAGTAGGGAACGACCCGCGCCATGGCGGCGCCAATCCCGCTGGAGCCACCGGTAATGAAAACGAGGTTCGCAGCCACTGCCGGAGTGTAGGAAACCCACTGAGGCCCGGAACCCGTGGGCGACTCGTGCGAGAACGCTCGGGGCGGGATAACCTCTGCCGGGCGCAAGGTCAGTCGCTCTCGGAACTCTCGAGCGGCTTTCCGCTCAGCGTTGAACGCCACCCCGACCGCAGACGCTGTGTGCATCGAGGTCCCAAGGCCATGAAGCGATCGAGTCCCAGCTGGCCCGCCGTTGCGATCTGCGTGTTGGCGGCATCCGCGAGCGCCAACTCGGCCGAGCGCGCGCTCGCCGTAACCGCCACCGCCTACAATTCGCTTCCCGAGCAGACCGATGCCGAACCCCATCTGGCGGCCTGGGGAGATTCACTCGCTCCAGGCATGAAGGTGATCGCGGTTTCTCGAGACCTCATTCCCCTCGGCCTCGATCACCGCACTTCAGTCAAGATCGAAGGACTCCCGGGCGTGTACCTGGTACTCGACAAGATGCACCGGCGCTGGAAGAAGCGAATCGACATCTACATGGGACACGACCTCGACGCGGCGCGAACCTGGGGAAAGCGGCAGGTGGAAATCAGTTGGTAGACCCCGTGGGCGCAGACGAAACGCGCTTTTCTCTTTTCGGCGTCGGCTCATAACACGCATGACGGCACTCGGCATGGGCGCACTCGGCTGGATCCTCTGCGGTGGGTTCCTGATGAGCATGATTGCGCTCGTGGGCGCCACCACCTTCGCGCTGCCTGAGCGCGCCCGTGACCGGCTGATCTTGCCACTCGTCGCATTCTCAGCCGGATCGCTTCTCGGTGGCGCGCTGCTTCACATGATTCCGGAGGCCGTCGCGCGAAGCGGTGGCGCGGCGTCGGTCTACCTCTGGGTGATTGTCGGCTTCACCGCGTTTTTGGCCTTCGAGCAATTCCTGCATTGGCACCATTGGCACAGCGACGCGCCCGAGGTCAAGAGCCCGCTGGGTCACATGATGGTGATCGGCGACACCGTGCACAATTTTCTCGGCGGTGTCGCGGTCGCCGCCGCATTCATTGTCGACATCCGACTCGGCATTACCACCTGGCTCGTCGCTGCAGCCCATGAGGTTCCCCAGGAGCTCGGCAAGTACGGTGTGTTGGTCCACGGTGGCTGGAGCCGCGGGAGAGCGATCATCGTGAGCTTTCTCTCATCGCTGACTTTTCTGGTCGGCGGAATCTTCGCCTACGCGGTGTCGTTCGAGTTGGACATCGGATTTCTGGTGCCGTTCGCGGCGGGAAACTTCCTCTACATCGCCGCTTCGGATCTGGTTCCGGAGGTGAACCGACACCATCACATGGGCGTCAACCTGCTCCATTTTGCGTCCTTTTCGGCGGGGATTGCATTGCTTCTCGCAATCAGTGTTCTTTCAGGCAAATAGACTCCTTAAAGTGTGGGGGTTTCACATGCATTTGCATTGAAAGTCCGATTTTCCTGGGCATCCGGGCTTTCCATCGCCAGAAAATCAAGCACAATAGTGGTCGGTAGTGGTCCATTGGCGCTGAACGGATCTGTTCCAGTGGCCCGCGTAACTTCACTCACAGCGCATGAGTAAATGATATGGCTGCACTAAAAAAAACTGCCAAGAAGAAGGTCGTACGGAAGAAGAAGAGCCGATGGGGTGGGCGCCGCAAAGGTGCGGGCCGCCCTCCGGGCACGGGAACGGGCCCGTCCAAGCACGCGCGGATCAATCGCGTCGTAGCGATGCTCAGCAACGATGAGTTGAAGATCTTGCAGGCGCACGCGAAGCGAGAGAAGCTTCCGCTCGGAACTGCCGCCTATCGGATCATCGCGCAGACGTTGCGTCGCCTCCGCTGACTCGGCTACTCCCGCTCTGAACACCCGCGGCGCGGCGCTATCAGCGTTCTATTCGATAGCGAGCCGAGGCGAGGACGCTGGCCCCCGCGAATCGGAATTTTCCGAATCATCGCATGGGTGAGCTGCGCTCGCTGATCGGCCAGCATCACTCGGCGGGAAAGGTTTCGACCGAGATGCGGTCGCCGTCGACGAATTCAGCCACCTTGCGCTTGATTCCGTCCGGATACCAGCCCGTCCAGGTTCCGTGGAATTGGCCCTTTCGAAACGTTCCCTCCGCTTCCTTCTGCCCGTTTTCAAAATAGGCGACCGCGGGGCCGTCCTTCTCTCCGTCTACATAGTGTTCGACAAATTGAAGCTGTCCGTTGCGATGCCAGCGCTTGATCTCCCCATTGCGTCTACCGTTTGAAAAATGCTGCTCGAGGAGTTTGATCCCATCCTCTCCCCAGGTCGAGAAAATTCCGTGGCGTTGACCGGCAATGTAATTTCCCTCTTCTGCAATCTGGCCATTCGTATGCCAGAGCTTGAAGACGCCGTGCAACTTGCCCTGGTCGAAGTACGCTTCGGCCTTTGGCCCGCCCGCTTCGTACCACGAGAGGCTGGGGCCGTGCTGGATTCCATCGGGAAGTTCGCACCACGCCTTCTGGCCCTGAGGAGGAGCCTCCCCACGCACCGACGTCCCATCCGGACATCGGAACTCCTCCGCCGTCGCCAAGCGTGGGCCCATCAGGACCGCGAACAAACAGGCGACGATCCACGACGCGATTCGAAACATACCGGGCCAAGGTATCACTTTACGGATACCCCATGTGTCGGAGGGACGATCGCGTTCAGGGTGTGACGATCAGCTTTCCGTGGGTCTTCCGGGAGGCCAACGCAGCGAGCGCGGACGGAAGATCTTCGAGCGCGTAGGTGTTGAAGATCAGCGGCTTGATCAGCCCTTCGCGGTAGAGGGCAAACAGGCTCGCGAAGGTCTCGGGCACCCGCTCGGGCTCGTTGTCGATATAGGCCCCCCAATGGACTCCGGTCACCGCAATGTTCTTGAGCAGGATGCGGTTCGTCTTCAGCTCCGGGATGCGGCCACTCGCGAATCCGACGACGACAAGGCGGCCATTCCAGGCGATACACTTGAGGGATCGGTCGAATACGTCGCCACCGACAGAATCGCAGATCACGTTCGCACCGCTGCCGCCCGTGATCTCCTTCACGCGAGCCACGAAGTCGCCCTCGCGGTAATCGATCACTTCGTCGGCACCGAGCTCGCGCGCGATCTCGGCCTTCTCCGCACCACCCACCGTCGCGATCACACGCGCTCCGAGCGCCTTGCCGATCTGCAGTGCGGCGCTGCCAACGCCCCCCGAGGCGGCGTGAACGAGCAGCGTCTCGCCGGCCTGCAGGTTTGCGCGAAAGATCAGCGCCGCATAGCTCGTTGGATAGACGATCGGAAGCGCGGCGCCCTCTTCGAAGGACATCCCATCGGGAAGGTGGTAGGCGGAACTCGCGGAAACGACCGCGCGCTCCGCAAATCCCCCGATCTGTGTCCCTGCGAGAACGCGATCTCCAACCGCGAACCCCTCGACACCCTCGCCAACCTCTCTCACCACGCCCGATATCTCTCCACCCGGCGTAAAAGGAAAAGCGGGTTTGACCTGGTATTGGCCCTGGACGATCAGGATGTCGAAGAAATTGCACCCGGCCGCGCGCACTTCGACCTGGAGCGTACCCAGCCCGGCTTCGGGCTCGGAAATCTCCGACACCCGGAGTTCGGCGGGCTCCATCCAACGGTCGACTGTGATTGCGCGCACGAAACTCCGCCTCCGACATCGCTCGGGCGCCTTCGATCCCGGCCCCAATTGGGCAGTTTAACCATCGAGAGGATTCGCGCCGCTGCGGGGGGAGCGCAACCGAGGCGACGCGAGTTAGTATTGCGCGCATGGATGCCGACGAGCTCAAGCAAGCCGTCTGCGCTGCGGTCGACGACATCCGCGAGGAGTTGCTGCGGCTCTCGCACGGCATCCACGCGAAGCCCGAACTCGCGTTCGAGGAGCACGAAGCGGCGGCCCTGCTCAGCGAGTCGATCCGCCGCTCGGGGCTCGAGGTCGAGACCGGCGCCTACGGGCTGGAGACCGCCTTCGCGGCGGAATTTGGATCCGGCGACGCGGGCTGCGTGGCGATTCTCGCCGAGTACGACGCACTGCCAGAAATTGGCCACGCGTGCGGGCACAACATCATCGCGAGCGCGGGCGTCGGCGCGGGGCTCGCGCTCTTTTCGCTGGCCGACCACCTACCCGGCAGGGTGCGGATTCTCGGCACGCCTGCCGAGGAGCGCGGCGGCGGCAAAGAGTTGATGGCGCGAAAGGGCGCGTTCGACGGAGTCGATGCCGCAATGATGGTGCACCCCGCCGGCGCAAATCTCGTGACGATGCCGAGCCTGGCTTGCTCGGAGGTCGAGGTCCGCTACCGGGGCCGGGCGTCGCACGCGTCGGCGATGCCCGAACAGGGGATCAACGCGCTCGACGCATTGGTGATCGCCTACCAGGCGATTGGCGCTCTGCGCCAGCACATCGGAATCTTCGAGCGAATTCACGGCATCATCACCGACGGTGGGCAGGCGCCCAACATCGTCCCAGAGAACGCGGCGGGGCGTTTCTACGTACGCGCCGCCAACGCCGGCGAACTGGCAGCGCTGAAAACTCGAGTCGAGAACTGCTTTCGCGCGGGTGCCAAAGCGACCGGCGCCGAGCTGGAATCTTCTTGGAGCGAAGCCGATTACCTCGACATCCGATTCAACGAACCGCTCGCAGAGAGCTATCGCGCCAACGCGGAGGCCCTCGGTCGGGTGTTCTTCCCGATCGAGAAGGTGCCCATCGGCCTCGCGGGCAGCACGGATATGGGGAACGTGAGCTATCGCGTGCCCTCGATCCACCCGATGATCGAATCCGCTCCTCTCCTCTGTTCGATCCACAACCCGGAATTCGAGCAGTGGGCCGGAGGAGAAATGGGCGACGAAGCGGCCATCGATGGAGCCAAGGCCCTCGCGATGACGGCCATCGACTACCTGTGCGACCCGAGGCTGCGCCGGCGGGTCCGCGAGAGCTTCGAGCAAAGCAACGACCAATGAGCGACAAGAATGGATCGGACGCGGCGCCCAAGATCGACCCAAGCGCGTGGATCGCACCCAGCGCGCAGCTCTACGGGGCGATTGCGATCGCGCGGGACGCCTCGGTCTGGCACAACGCCGTGTTGCGTGCCGAATGCCAGCGGATCGAGATCGGACGGATGACCAATCTGCAAGATTTCGTGATGACCCACATCACCTACGACAACCCGACCCTGATCGGCGATTTCTGCTCGATCACCCACCACGCCACCGTGCACGGCTGCACGGTCGGTGATCACTGCCTGGTGGGAATTGGCGCCGTCATCATGGATCGCGCGGTAATTGGAGAGGGATCCATCGTGGCGGGGGGCGCGTTCGTGACCGAGGACAGCGTCTTTCCCCCGCATTCGATCATCGCTGGAGTTCCCGCCAAGCAGATCGGCGAGCGCGACTGCGCGCGCGCCAACCGTCTGAACGCTTGGATCTATCACCGCAACGCCGAGTGCACCCGCCGGGGCGACTACGGGGCGTGGACGGGGGCGGAATACGAAGCTTGGCTAACGGCGAAGCGCGCGGAGATCGAAGCCGACCGGGATCTCTGAGGAGCGCGGTCACGGGGCGCGCTTTGGGTTCGAGTCAAGACGGGCCGATAGGCCCGTCGCAGCAAGCGAATCCGCAGGATTCGCCGCCGACGGCCCCCCGTCACTCCACCCGGGCAACCGGCGCGCCGCCGAGGCCGCGAAACAGCAGCTCCACCGTGCCTTCGATGACCGCCCGGCAGGCGCTCTCAGACAACAACCCGTTCGCCCAGGAAACCCGGGCGCCGAGCGCCCCGTGGAACAGAGCATGGGCCGCAGCCAGGACGTCGACGCTGGGATCGAGATCACCCCGCACGCGACCCCCCTGGAGGATTTCCGCCAACAGGCCGATGGTGCGGTCGTTCAGCGCCAGCACGCGACTTGCAATGCGAGAATCGGGGTAGGTGGTAACGCGAATCGCGATCACGGTGAGATCCGGATGCCGCGCAAGGATTTCGTGTTGGCTCTGGAAGAATTTTTGGACGCGTTCGAGGGTCGCGGCGGTTCGGGTGTCCTGACGACGGAAGTCGAGCCAGGCCTCTTCCTGTAGATCGGCGAGTTCGAGCACGAGGAGTTCGTGCTTCGACTGCACGTGGCGGTAGACCGAACTCGCCCCCATGCCTGCGCGCGCGGCGATGGCGCGGAGAGTCGCCGCATCGAAACCGCGCTCTTGAAAGAGCGCGCGGGCCGCCTCGCGAATCCGGGCACGGCTGCGCGCACCGCGCAGCAACCGTCCGTCGCCGGGCCGGTGCTCCACGCCAGAAGCCGAGATTCCGCCAGTACCGTGACGCCGCATCTGTGCGAACAAGATCGCATAAATTTGGAGCGGCCCGCCAGCGAGAAGATCTGCGAATCCCGGAAGCACAGCGGCCCAGGCACCGTCGGCCGATCTCCTTCAACCGAACTTCGGGAAGCTGGAGCGGCCCGGGGTTACGCGTCGCCTTTCAATGCCCCTCGTAGATCCGCCGGATTGTTTGCAGCGATTTCTGAGAGTTGCTCATCGGCCGCGTCGTCGAGATTCCTCGGGACACAGATCTTGATGACCACGTAGAAATCCCCAGCGGGCCCACCGCTCGGATGGGGCACCCCCTTGCCGCGCAAACGCAACTTGGAACCGCTGTCTGTACCCGGCGCAACGGTGACGGTGACCCGACCCTGGAGGCTCGGAACCTCGACCTTGGTTCCCGAGGTCGCCTCCGAGATCGTCACGGGAACCTCGAGCAGAATGTCGCGGCCCTCGCGCCGAAAGAGCGGGTGCGATCGAACGCGAATCGTTGCGAGCAGATCGCCAGGGGGGCCGCCGCCCAGGCCCTCGCCACCCTTTCCCCGCAAGCGGATCTGGCCCCCATCCGCGACGCCGGGCGGGATCCGAACCTTCACGGATTCGGAGCGTTGACCGCCATCCCGGCTGAGTCGGGAAACCTGGAAGCGCTGCTCGCAGCCGCGTGCCGCGTCGAGAAAGTCGAGATCGACACTGGCTTCGAGGTCCGCTCCTCGGCGCTGGCGAGGCCCCCGGCCGGGCCCGGAACGACCGAAGATATTCGCGAGCAGATCTTCGAACCCCTCCGCGCCACCTCGCCCATCGCCAAAGTTCGGGTAGCCGCCGCCCCCCCCTCCAAACGCGTCGCGGGCGCGCCGCGCCTCCGCCGCGTCGAAGCCCGGCTGAAACGAAACCTCACCGAACTCGTCGTAGGCCTTGCGCTTCTCGGGCTCGGAAAGCACCCCGTAGGCCTCGGAGACCGCCTTGAACCGATCCTCGGCTGCGGGGTTGTCGGGATTCACGTCCGGGTGCAGCTCGCGCGCGAGCTTGCGATACGCCTTGCGGATGGCGCCGTCATCGGCATCGCGGGCGACACCCAAGATCGCGTAGGGATCTTTGGGTTCCGATACTCCCATCAATGATCCTCGGGCGGCTTCACCGGCTCGATCATCTTCTCGGGATTTTCGATCCAGTCCCGGATCATTTCCAGCGAGTAATAAGAATAGAGACCATCTTCGATGCGCTCGTCGTACGTCCAGCAGGCGCTGAACTTTCGACCCCCATCTGCTGCCTTCTCGATTCTTCCCATCACGCCAAACATAGACGCGGTTCCGTATTCCCAGAGATGGTGGTAGCCCGCCGGATAATCGATCGAACCGAGGTTGGCGACGAAGATCGACGTGTAAAGCGGGTCCGCGTCGATCATCTTGCGCGGCAATAATCCGAAGTGATCCCCAAACCGCGCGATGGCGAGCAAGATCCTGATGAGCGGGCCGGGTAGGCGAAGCAGCAGATTCATCTCTTTGTCGCTCTTCGTCTTCTTGCCCGCGCGACCCGCCTTCAACTGCTCATAGATCGCGTCGGCCATCTCGTCGAGAGATTCGCTCTCTGGATAAAAGCGGCGCTTGATGGTGATCATGGGAGAACCGTCGACGAGCTTTCGCTTGGCGCCGAACGTCATCCACACGCCGTCGCGCTGCCAGAGGCGGCCGGCCTTGACGAATCGATTGATTCCCGGTCGAACCGATATCGCCATCGAAATCGCGCGCAGAAAAAGGTGGAACAGCGTGATCGGGCGGTTTTTTGGGCGTTCCTTGTTCTTCTTTTCGATGAACTCGAACGCGGCGTCGACGCGAATGTCCGTCCTCATGTAGAAGACCGAGTCGTTTCGCCTCGGCGATACGTACGGCATGAAGCGACGCATCGCGTTGAGATCGCGAACCAGGCTGGCATCGGGGCGCTTGCCAAACATCATCATCTCCCATGGGGCGCTGCGGTCGAAGAGCGAGAGTCTAGTTATTGCGGAGGCGGCCCGGGGGAGCCCTTTTCATGCGCCACGCCCGCACGCCCAGAACCGAGGTTTCCCCTTCCAGCGCGAACCCCACCCGCTCGTAGAAGGGGATATTCCACTCGCTGTCGGTCTCCAAATAGGCCGGCACGCCGTCGCGGTCGACTCCCGCCAGCCAGCGCGAAAGCAAGGCTGCCCCCATGCCGCGACGCCGCGCCGAAACGACGACGCCCAGGGTTCCGAGGTACCAGTGGGGCTCGACGGGGTGGAGCGCCTCGAAAGCCTCGAAGACCGCCTGCCAGCGCCGCGCGACCTGCCAACCCTGGCCGATCAGACGGCGCAACCCACTTACCAGGGGCGGGGGCGGCAAGGGAAAACAGCCCGGGGGAGACGCCACGAGCCCGCCCACCACCTTCCCATCATCTAGGGTCGCCACGAGAACCTGCCCGTGCAGGCGGGCCGTTGTAAGCAGGGTCCGCATGCTGTGGCGATTGGAGAAAAAGCAGCGGTCGGGGTCGTCCGATCGAACCACCGCGCGAGTGAGGGGATTGCTGCAGAACGCGCGGGCCAACGCGTCGACCGTCTGTTGCAACTGCGAATCGGCGAGCGGAGCGATCGACTCTGCGCCCAGACCGCTCCAGCCCGACACGGGCGGGGGCCTATCGGCGCGGCGTCGCGGATGCGAGCACGGATGTGTGATCAGGCACCCTCGCGGGCTCGCTGGCGTTGCGCGGTGCCATTATGACCGACGGGGAGATTCAGGATCTCGCGCGGAAACGCCTCGACGATGAATTCGACCACATCTCGAACCCGAATCGCGAAGACGGGCCGGTGCTCGTCATCGACCACGGGAATATGGCGAAAGCCCCCGACCGACATCATATTGAGCGCCGAAGCGACCGACGAACGCACCGAAAGGGTCTCCGGATCCGGCGTCATCACTTCACCAATCGGCAGCGCCGCGGGATTTCTTCCGCGGTCGACCACCCGGAAGAGCACGTCGCGTTCGGTGAAAATGCCCGTGAGCTTGCTGTTTCGGGTGCCGTCATCGGTGATGACCACGCAGCTGCAGTGCTCGCTCTTCATCATGCGCATGGCTTCGGTAACCGTCGTATTCGGCGATACGGTCAGCGCCCGGCGCACCGGAAGCACCGCAACGGGTTCCCGAAGGAGTGCCGAATCGAACGCGCGCTCGCTCGCCAGCGGCGTTTCGAAATAATTCTGGTCGAGTAGGTCGTCTCGATC
>SDBV01004483.1_pt1 | contig 20047 bp, 14 predicted proteins | sample 2277081 | NCBI WGS metagenome assembly SDBV01 (sample SAMN10402039, study PRJNA504765) | marine sediment metagenome | isolation source: marine sediment core GS10_PC15, 223 cmbsf | place: Arctic Ocean: Southern Knipovich Ridge | collected 2010 | reverse complement strand
CACACACACACACACAGGTTATATTCTTACACGCATAACGCCGTTACTGTGACTGTCACGGCGGGACTGAAAGGAGCTCCAACGAAAGGCGGGACGGAAGCCAGGAAGGTCCAAGCACAGGTCCACGTGGTTGGTAAACCGGTGGGTATCCCGTGGACGTTCATCACCAGATCAGGTAGGCCGCCTGTGACCTCACAGCTTCCTCCCGTGAGCGAGAGTCCTGGAGGACACGTGGCAGAGAATCCGGTCGGAACAGGGAGCGGGGCGAATCCTGGGAACATGATGCCGGCGGATACCACAATTACGGGAACGATGGGAACGAGACCGGTGAGAGGTCTGTTCTTCCATGTCCCGTTCTCGTGGTGCAGAAAGTGAGAAGTCTCGACGCGGGTGATCTCCACGTCGGTGAGGTTGCGGAGGGGAGCGATGGGACCCGGCGGGCCGATCCGTCCTGGGGGACATGTACAGTTGACCTCTCCTACGAGCTCCTCGGCGACTTCGGTGGCGTTGCAGGTGCAGCTGCCCTCGGGACCCGTTTCTCCGGTCTCGCCGGGTCCACCCGGTGGCCCAGGTGCTCCTTCCGGTCCGGTCGGCCCAGGCGGGCAGGTGCAATTGACCTCGTCGATGATCTCCTCGGCCACTTCGGTGGCGTTGCAGGTACAGTTACCCTCGGGACCCGTTTCTCCGGTCTCACCGGTCTCGCCGGGTGGCCCTGGGTCCCCCTGAACTCCTGTATCCCCCTGAGGGCCCACAGGCCCGGTGACGTTCGTGCATGCGACCGGACATGTGTCTGGTTCACACGGGCCCTTGATCGCCCCTTCGCGGAAGTGCCGTCCCAACGTCTTGGGGGGGACACAGATGGTCTTATTACCGGGCTCGCCATTCCGGAGGAGGTGGGGCAGTGTGGGTTTACACACCACCACGCAGGGGCATGGGCCCTCGGTCGCACCTCGCCTGAAATGTCTGCCCAGGGTCTGGGGCGCCACACAGATTGTTTTTTTCTTCCCGTCCTCGGGTGCACAAATCGTTACACAGGGGCAGGAGCCTTCGGTCGCACCCTCTCGGAAGTGACGCGGTAGGGTCTGCCGAGGAACGCAGAGAGTCGTGTTACCGCCGCGAGACGGCTTGCATATGGTCACACAGGGGCAAGGCCCTTCGGTCGCCCCGCGTCGAAGTAATCCACGCACGCTATCGGACGGCACGCAGACCGTAAAGTTCTGGCTACGGGGATTGTCAAGATCGATGCGTCTGCACATCACAACACAAGGGCAGATGCCCAACGTGGCCCCACGGCGTAGGAACACAGGCAGGTCGGTGGGTGCTACACAAGCAGTCACGTTCTTGTGGGGATCGTGGGGGGAGCGCTTGCATATCACCACACATTTGGGGAACTCGGGACACCTCCCGGGTTTGGCCAGCCCTCGCCTGACGAGCTTCTCGGCCAGTCCGGGCATCAGACAAAGGCTGATGTCCACCGTTTTGTTACCGCCTTTCGCTAGGAAGCACACGACCACCTTCCCACGTTTGCAAACTCCGTGGAGCGGCTTGTCGCATCGGCCATCGTTCCTGGCACACTCTTCCCGCAATTCTTGTTCTAGATCTTTGTGGTCGTTGTCGTCGTATGGTTTATTCTCCTCCTCCTCCTCCTCCTCCTCGTGGTGTGGCCGCACGTCACCGATGAGTCGCTGGGGGTGGTAAGAAGGCGGGGATTGTCGAGGAATGCCATGGACGACGACGACGGCGACTGCCAACATAAACAGGAAAAGAATAATAACCAGCTTCATGTCGGCCCGCGTCCTGGTTCGTTTTTGTACACACACACACACACACAGATTGTTTCTTCTCTTATAGGACGCCACGATCAACTTTTGAGGTGGGGGGAACGGAAAGCAAAGAGGTGTTTTATTTTTCCTTGTCCATGTTGCGGTAATTTCCTCTATAAGAAGGAGGAGAAGAAGAAGATCTCGGTGGTGGTGGTGGTGGTGATGGTAGCGGTCCCATTCTACGTCTTGGTCTCGCCGTTGGTAGTTTATTTTGTGTTCGTCTCGGAACTACAGACAGAACTATGGCCAACGAAATGATCGCAAAAAGTAGGACACACGATGGGATGGCTATGAGCGCGAGCGTTCCCGAAGATACCAGAGGATCCGCTTCCTTTTCCTCCTCCTCCTCATCCTCCTGTTTTTCTGTCTGGCTGTTGTCGTCGTCGTCGTCCTGGTCGGTGGTGGTGGTGGTGTCCAGGGCTTGAACGGCCTTTGTGGTTACATCAGAATCCAAGGGAGGGGTGTTGTCAAATCCCAGAGTCGCTCCGCATAATAATAATAGGGCAAATATCAGGATCCCGGTTGTTGTTGGCATCTCCCGTGTTAACTTTTTTTTTGCACATTAACCCCCGGCTTGAATAATCACGGGGTGATATTTATCGATACGTCCGGACGGTCCTTGCAGCTTGCGGAAACACTCGATCATGCCTGGCAACGGCAGACCTCGTTATGCACCACGGAGACAAAAAATCGGCCAAATTTTCGGAGCGCCCGCAGGCTTTGGAGGAATATTGTGGATCGTGCTCGTCATCTGCTGTCTGCTGGTATTGACGGTTGCGGTTGGGACCTTAATTTTCGTCATCATCAACAATGATTGGCTAAAGAAAGACGTGCGCCTGTTGGGCGGAGGATCCAAATGTAACGACGGCAATCCCTGCACACGGGATCTCAAACACGCGGCTGGCGGTTGCGTCCACCACGACGAACCCAACACCAAGCGATGCCACAGTCCCTGCTTTGTTCCAGACGATCCTGATCCAGAAGACGATGACGAAGACTGGGGCCACCACTGCGACGCCAGAGGCAATTGCGTAGGCCGAAAATGCTGTGGCGATTGTAAACGATCCCGTGACTGCCCCGACATCGAGTTCAAGGCTGGTACAGTGGTCTATGGCATGAAGGAATGCATAGCCAGTGGATGCGTCTATTCGGCCTTCGCTCCGATCTTATTGGAAACGGCATGTGACAATCCATTCGCCACCGAAATGTGCACAGGCTTCCTGGAGAAGTCCTTCAACAAGACCGAGTGCCTCAAGGTCACACCCGTGTGCGAACATCCACCCATGAGGCGTTGCAAACACGGCGGCCGCCAAGAGGGCGAGGAGGTCGAGGAGGCCGAGGAGGAGGAAGAGGAGAAGAATGAGGGACCAATGAACCGCGATGGGGGAGGAGGGTACGACGACAACGTGGCGACCGTGGCTTTCTGCATGTACGACTTTGAGTGCAGTCAGTTCTGCCCGCCCAAGATCTACATGCGTGCTGACCACAACGAAATGGCGCCATCATCGCCATCTTCTTTCAGCGCGATTCCTATGAAACTCAACAGTGGTGGTGGTGATTATGATGAGGTGTCGATCGACGAGGAGGACGGACTTGAACAGGTCATCGAGTCGTTCCGACAGACGAAGAAGAGGCGCGCCTAACCCAAAAAAAAAAAAAGTTGTCGGTGTCCCCCCTCCATTTTTTTAAGCTTATTGTATAGCGACTACTACTCTGTCGTTTGTTTAAAGAATTTTTTCGTTGCAGTACTTACAAAAGGCCGTGTGTCGATCCACTCAGATATATATATAGATAGATAGATGAGACATCAGGGTGCACCGGCACGACAAGGACTGTCCGGGGGGGAATGGGGCGTCATCATTCTGCTCCAGCTGGGGACCATCCTGGCGGCTTTCGTCATTGCGGTCCTGTTCACCGGAATTGGTCAGTTTGAGTTCTCCGGACCCTTCAAAGAGGGGGACGGCCTGGCGTTCGATGGTGACAAAGACCGTTTCGAGAGAACAAAACTCGTGCGATGCATCAACGATCTGTGCGATGTCGATATGGTTTCCGAGAAAACGGAAGATCTGTGTCTGGTCGTGACTTGGACCAACGATGGACCCGATGGGTTCCTGGTGCTGCCGCGTCCGTGTTCGACCGGCGTGGAAGTGGGGGATCTGGAGGATGTAGATACAGATGGAGCAGGACCGGGCCAATGCCTGTGTACGCCCGACGGAGACGAGTTTGTGCCGAGCGGCCCTTTCCAGCTCCTGTCCGAAAAGGGCCAATCGGATGGCTACTGTCCCCTGAACCTGGCGGGCATCGTGCCTAACATACATCTTCCTCCCGAACTCATGCGCATGCAAGGCTGCTGGAACGCCAACACGAACGTTCCCACCCTGATGAGCGGCGGATGTCCCGAGGGTGATTTCTACGTGGTCAGCGTGGCCGGATCCACCATGCTGGACGGCACGAACGACTGGAACGTGGGCGATGCTGTGGTGTGTTCGCAAGGCAACTTTTGGAAACGCATCCGCTCCGAGATGGAGCTCAACGATCTGACGGACACGGATACCACCGGTCAGATGAACGGGGACGTGCTCCGTCGGATCGGCGGCACCTGGGTTCCCGACGACCAATGCTGTGCGACGGCATTCGGAGATCCTCCGGGCTTCCTGGCGTTTGGTCGGACCAACCCGGCCCAGGACTTTCCCAAAAACGTGTGGACCAAAGTTGACTGGCTTCCGCTTCTTATGTCTTCCACGTTCTACGTGAATGGGGGCCCATTCTTCCCCCAGACCGGCCCCCACGGATTCGATTTTTCGACCGACACCTGGACCGTACAGAAGCGCGGATGGTACCAAGTCAATCTGGAACTCGACTTCGTTCCGCTCGACGACCTCTCCGAATTTGTGTTCGTCCGGATCAACAATCTTGCCACCACACTGCCGAACAATCCCATCATGATGGGCAGCAGAGAGCATGCGCGAGAAGACGTGGTAGTCGGTCCGGGCAGTCCGGTAGCACAATCATTCCCGGTGTCCATCGGGCAAAGCATGCTGCTCCCTTTCTGTCCGGGTGACCGAATCATCATCGAGGTCATGAGCAAGGTAGATCCGTTCAGGCTCCAAGAGGACAGCGAAGGCGCGGGAAGGCCACTGTGGTCGGTGCGCAAGGTGCCCGATGCGTCAATGCCCAGCATACAATCCTGCGTGACATTCCCTTTCGTGAAGAAGAGGATCGAGGAGGAGAAGGAGGAGGCTGCTGATGCGGTGATAGACAAGCGAGGCAACCTTTTGAATCAAGTCGAACCATTGCCCGGACACAACATCACCGTCGAACAAGTGCGTTACATATTTTGCCAAGGCGTGGCCTCCTGCCATACAAAAACGAAATGAGCTTCTGGCCATGGGTGGGTGGGTGGTTCTACTCCTCGCATTCCATTCCATAAGAAATACATAATTGTTTTTGTATGGAGGGTCTTCTTCTTTTTTTTTTCTCTCTCTCTCTCTCTCTCTGGAGAGATTTTGTGTTTCTTTTGTCTTTCTTTGTGTGGCGTGTCGCTTTTTTTTTGAACAAAGAAGCACCTTGAGAGTGCGGTTCTCGAACAAACTGGCGGAAACCCACACTTTTTGCGCCCTTTTGTTATGTAATAAATACAAAGTGCGGGAACGCATGCGATTTCGGAGCCGATGTTCAGGCAAAACCGCAGAAGAGACGTGAATGCTGACTACGTCAGACAGCCCGCGATCTCGCGCGATGTGCCGACCATTCCAGTGTTGATCCAAGACGCTGTGTTATGCCTGATCGTCTTGGTCATTGGAATCGCGGGCGGACTGATCGTTGGGTTCTCCTTCACGGCCAGCCACATCAAGGAGCTTGGAGAGCAGAGTACAAATATCGGAGACGTGTTGTTGTTTAAAAAGTGTGAGGCCGGACAGGTGCTTCGATTCACGGGGGAAAGCTTCGAGTGCTCCGACCACGTTAATGTCGTCGATGATCTCGACGATGTGACGGCTCCTGATCCCGAAGACAACGAATGTATCTGCTTCAACAGGACCCAGAGAGAATGGACGGCTCAGGGACCCTTTGTAAGAGTGGGGGATATCCCCTCCTTCGATGAGAACGGGACCATCCGATGCGAGAACCTGCCGGACAATGGAGGGGCTCCTCTCTGCAACGCCCTTCGCTGGGGGACGTTCGTCGGCACCTGGAATGCGAACACGAACGCACCAACACTGTCGAGCGGCGGCTGTCCCTTTGGCGACTTTTATGTAGTCAACGTCACCGGTAACACGGATCTGGACGGGAATGTCAACTGGGACGTGGGCGATGCACTGGCCTGCAGCGCGACGGGATGGAAGCGCATCGGAAAGGACATCCCCGTGCTCAGCGTGAACGGAATGACGGGAGACGTCAGCCTCTCTCTCGGGGCGCTGATGGACGTGGATCTCACCGGCCAGATGGACGGCGATTTCCTCCAGCGCGTGGGGGGCCTGTGGACGCCCCAGGAAGTTTTTCTGGAGCTGGACGACCTGCTTGACGTGAACGCCGCGGGTGCCGCCCTCGGCAACGCCATCGTGTTCGATGGTTTCGCGTGGGAGCTCAATGACACGTGCTGCTTCGGGGGGGATACCGCGCAGCGGCAGGGGTCGCGTGCCATTTCGTCCGCGGGGGACCAGCCCATCCAGCCCTTCCCCACGCCCGACGCTCGGGTCGAGTTTATCAACGAGCGGGCCGATCCAGGCAACAACTGGAGCGTCTTCACGAACCTGTATACGGCGCCCATAACCGGCTATTACGGAGCGTGGTGCAACGTCCGAATCATGGAACCTGCCAACGCGGTTACCTGGTGGTTCGTGATAGGGCGTCTCAAACTCAACGGCGCTACGATTGCCGTCCTCGATCGGGTCGTGGGCCCCACGAATGGGCAGGGGAACACCCCTGACTTCTCGATCGCCCACGTCCTGGCACTGGGCTTCTTCCGCATGGACGCGGGCGACACGCTGGAGGTGGAGCTCCGTCAGAACAACAACCTTGGACAGACCGTTGTCGTTCGGGGGGCGAACAATGGACAGGTCTCTATGACGGTGATGTTCCACGGTCCCGTCTAGTAGGTAGCACTTTTTCATTATGTAGAGAATATAAGCTCTCGATCGCACGGGTGCGTTCGCACGGGTGTTTTGAGACATGCTGAGCGGTGGGTCAACCGCGGTTCTTACGCGACTGCAGACGGTCGTCTTCGGGCTGGCGATCGTGGCCATCGCTCTCATCGTCGGCACGATCGTTGGATTCATCGTTGTGGCCGGCGACATCAGAGACCTCAGAAAGCGAACCACGAACGTAGGCAACCTCCTCGGAGAATGTGCCGCGGGTCAGGTGCTCGGATTCAACGGATCGGGCATCGTATGCATGGGAGACGTCGTGGTTCTGGACGATTTGGACGATGTGACGGCTCCAGAACCCGATGACGAGCAGTGCCTCTGCTTCTTCAACATAACGTGGGGCCCCCAGGGACCCTTCGTCAAGGTGGGAGACATCCCACCGTTGGGCGAGAACGACACGCTCCCCTGCGAGAATCTTCCTGACGACCTGTGCAATGCACTCCGATGGGGCACCCCAGTGGGCTCATGGGACGCAAACGCCAACGTTCCCATACTATCGGGAGGAGGCTGTCCCTTTGGTGACTTCTATGTGGTCACGGTGGCGGGGAACACAAATCTAGACGGGAACTTCGAGTGGGACGTGGGCGATGCCCTGGCCTGCAGCGCGACGGGGTGGAAGCGCATCGGGAAGAACTTTCCCGTGCTCAGCGTCAACGGCATGACCGGGAACGTCACTCTGGGGCTGGACGATCTTACGGACGTGGACCTGACGGGACAGATGGACGTTGACTTTATGGGACTGGTGGGAGGCGTGTGGGGGCCCCAGCAGCCCATGCTCACCCTGGACAATCTCACCGATGTGGATGCGGCAGGCGCGGCGGACGGGAACACCATCGTTTTCGACGGTGTCGAGTGGGCCCTCGACTCCACGTGCTGTGACAGCGGAGACACCGCACAGCGGGACGGGGCGCGTGCGCAAGTGGCTTTCCTGCAGTTGATCCCCAACGGTATCGGCCTGAACACCATCGTTTTGAACAACGTGGAACTGGATGATCCGGGCGGCAACTACATTCCTGGAGGCGGCAACCCTCGGTATATCGCTCCGGTGACCGGCTTTTATGGGGCATGGGCCTACGCACTGTTCAACGAACTCTTGATGGTGGGATTCGCCCAATGGGAGATCAGGGTGCGAATCGTGCGCAACGGCAGTCCGATCGCCACCTCGAAAGAGCACAGGGGATCCACGAACGGCCTAGTCAACCTTCCCGCACAATCGACGACGGGGGTCACGACCGTCGGTTTCTTCCGGATGAACGCAGGAGATGTGCTGCAGATGGACGTCGCCCAGGTCAACGTACCCGGCTTCGCCGTGAACATCGAAGGTTTTATTTTCAGTGCGACGGCCCTGAATGTTGTGTTCCATGGTCCGGTGTGAAAATAAATGTCTTTTTTTTTTGTGAGGAGGTTCCCTTTTCGTTATATAGAGAATATAAGCTCTCGTGCATAGTGTGTAATCGAAGAAAAGAGCATTTGGACCCCATCCCCTCCCCTCCCCCATGTTCGAGACCAGACAACCCACGGTCAGACTAAATGTGGCAACCGCGATTTGCTTACGGCGTGCCGTGCCGATCTTGTTTCTGGCGTTGATCGCATTGGCAGTGGGTCTCGTCGTGGGCTTTGTCATCGCGTCTGGCAAACTAGATGAAGTCAGGAAACGGGGCACGAATATAGGCAACGTGTTGTTGTTGGCGGAGTGCAAGGCAGGACAGGTGCTTCGATTCAACACGACCACGGCAAGATTCTCCTGCGCGGGAGATGTCTGGAATCTAGGCGACATCGAGGACGTGAACGTGCGAGATCCAAAACCCAAGGACGAAGAGTGCTTGTGCTTCAACCTAACTGATGCGCTCTGGGAGCCGCAGGGACCCTTTCTCAAGGAGGAAGACAAGCCTCCGTTCGAGAACGGCACGCTCCCCTGCGAGAATTTACCGGACGACCTGTGTGATGCCATTCGATGGGGGACCCCGGTAGGCACGTGGAACGCCGACGCCAACGTTCCGCTACTGTCGAGCGGGGGCTGCCCCTTTGGCGACTTTTATGTAGTCAACGTCACCGGTAACACGGATCTGGACGGGAACGTCAACTGGGACGTGGGCGATGCTCTGGTATGCAGCTCGACGGGATGGAACCGCATAGGCAAAGATATCCCCGTCCTCAGCGTGAACGGAATGACTGGGAATGTCATGCTGGGCCTGGACGCCCTGACAGACGTAGATCTGACCGGACAGATCAACGAAGACTTTCTGGGGAGCGTAGGGGGTGTCTGGATCCCCCAACCGATCGGCATTTTCCTGGACAACCTTACCGACGTGAACGCAGCCGGTGCCGCGGCAGGAGACGTCATCCTGTTCGATACATCCGCATGGGAACTCAACTCCACGTGTTGCGGAGGTGAAGGCGATACGGCACAGAGACAGGGAATGCGCGCACAGCGGACGACTCCACAGTCGATCATAAGCACCCCCCTTGGTTTACAGAAGGCGCAGTTCAATGCAGAACTCGACGATCCCGGGGGGAACTACGATCCGGTCGTCAACTTCGAGTACACAGCGCCCATTACCGGGTTCTACGGCGCATGGGCTAGTTTCGCATGGTTTGAACCCATCCTCGGTGGGGCCATAACCAACTGGGGCGTCAGGGGACAGATACTGCTCAACGCGCTTCCCGTCACCTTCAGTTTAAAATTCATAGGAAATACGAACAACGTGCCGGCAGTTCCCAGCGTGTCTGGGAACGACGTTCACGCACTTGGGTACTTTCGCATGAACGCTGGAGACAAGCTGTCTGTGCAAGTCGGCCAAACCAACGACCAAGGAAGTAGCGTGTCCATAAGCGGTGGCTCTGGTTCGACTTTTACCGTTGTGTTCTATGGACCGATATAAAAAAAAAAGTTCGTACCGAAAGCAGAACGATGATGATGATGATAAAACAGGTCGTTCTTTTTCTTCTTCTCGCAATCCTGTGCATCGCTGCGGTCCGCGCCCAGGATCCGCCTCCGTCCGGTGATGGCGACCCCATCGAAATGGAAATCTCAGAAACCGGTCAAATCGTCACCGAGGCACAACCCGTCAAGCGCATGGAGGGCGACGGCGATCCTATGACAGACGACCGACCACGCCACACACCCCCTTGAGGACACCAGAGCAATGATTAAAAACCTGCCTTTTTTTCTATTCTATTATTTCGCCCTTCCAACATCCCATGACATCGTCCCACACCCAATTGTCGAAACGAAACTGGCTCACGCGGTCCGACGGCAGGCTCACCGGGGTCGCCTGCATCTTGATGCACAGGTTATGGTCGGTACCGTTCTCCCAAAAATCCGTCGCCGTCGCATAGGCCCAATTCCCGTCCTCGGGCTTATGTTCGCGATCGGTATACGCTTCTGTCATGATGCGTGAATCCCCTTCATATCGACTGGTCCGGAATGGGAGGTGGATGCGTAGGTCCTGAATTCCCCAATCTCTCGGAGGGCCCATGACGGACGGTGGGTCGTTTAGGTAGTCAGGCCATGGCCAAGACTCACAGACCATTATTATTATTGCTCCATCATCATCATCATCATCATCATCGTCGTTATTTCCGAATGTCGTGGTCGCACAGAGTGCGAGCAAAAAGAAGAAGAGGAGGACCTCAAGTCTCATTTTTTTTTTGGTTTTGTTTCGTGTCTGCCACCGCCGTTGAGATCATATGGCCTGCATTTTTTCTATATACAATGTACTACTACTACTACTACTACTACTACTGCTACTACTGGTGGTGGCAGTGGTGCAGTTCCAAAGTCTCATCGAAGAAGATCTTCTTTTTTGGAGGAAGCAACAATTCTTCAGAATGTGAACTTCGTCTCTTTGGGCGGTGCATTTTTTTCCTGATCTTTTTCGAAGGAGAAGTATGACCTTTCGTATGTTGTTGTTGTTGTTGTTGTTGCTGATGTTCTAGAACACGTATGTTTATCCGGTTCCGATTGACTTCGTTCATGACGACGATGAGTGTCTGAAATATGACTTTGTTCATGCACTCCGCTTCTTCGTTGCTCAGGGAACCCGCCGATAGGTGTTCCATTTTTGTTGACCCGGACATGTATAGGGGGGAGAGGGGTCGCTCTTGCGATATCGCAGTCTGTGTGTTGTGTCGTGGGATATCGAATGTGTTTTTGAGGGTTCGGATTTTAAGAATCCTTTTTTCTTTTTCACGAAACAAAAAAAAACGGTCTACCCAACAACAACAACAACAACAACAACGAAAAATATGCACCGCCTTTTGCCCAATCAAACCATGACGGTGAACCAAGCGAAGGAGGCAGCCGCCACCCATGCTAAGATCTGTGTCCGAGTGCCTAGACGATGGGGAAAAACCACTGTGTCTCAAGCCCTCTGCGCAAACCCGTCTCTTCTCGGGAGGACCTGGAGCGAGCTGAATAGCGTGGTGAGGTTGGACGGCAATCAAACGAGTAGCAGGGTTCCCTCTGGCGAGGGTGTTGGAATCATCGTAGACAACGCGGATATGCTGGACGCTGCGAGCTTACGGACGCTGGATGCACAAAAAAGGGTCCTGATGTTCTACACGCGTGACCTAACAACGTCTGTCCGGTTCCACCACATTGTTCGGTGGTTTCAATGACAAGCGGGGGTGGGTGGGTGGACTTCCTTTCGTTTTGTTTTGTTGAAGGGTGTATTTTTTCCATTACGCAAAATTTTTTCACACCTTATAACAATATCTGGAATGCTTCATGACCACACTGGAATTTCGTCTCATGGAACCATGGAGTGGAACTTCAAAGCTCTCGATTGGCGTATCGCCCTCCCCTGTGCAAACGCCGGAAAACGCTTCGTAGCATGATTGGAAATGATTGCGTCTCGCTTCCGTCATGCTACCTCCCCCATGTTCGGCAAGTTTCTTCAGGGTTTCCTTGAGTTTCTTGCATGAGGTGTCCCTGTATATTTGGCTTTCGACAGCATCTCTGGGGTAGTCTTTGAGATGGATCAAACCTCCGTAGGTATTTGGGTTTTCATCCCGGTGCTTCAAAATCAGTTTCCTGATTTCCCAAGGAAAATAGTACGGGTTGTACTCGGCTCCGATATACTGCCAATGCGCCTGGAATGTGATTTTCTCCAGATCGCCCAGGATAGGAATGATGGGAGATTCCATACTGAGTTTTGTACGCTTAGGTCCGGTTCTCCATCGGTTGTAGGTGGTGGCGTAGTCCATGAACGTGTACGACATGTGGTTCTTGAAGGTTAGAATCCGTCCCTTTTTACCCGGTGTTTGGCTAGGATCGCAGATGTCGATGCATCCCAGGATATTTGGATACACCTTGGTGTATCCAGTGCCTCTAATCTCTCTCGTGTAGGCCAACGACGTGATGATGCGCCGAGGCCTGCATCCGTTGTAGCACAGAGAATGTTGGATACATTCACTCAAAGCGTCGTCCCTGAAGTCGCGGTCCAATCGTTGCTTAGCGATGCTGATGCGTTTTGCTCTCTTTCCTTGGTCGGGATCGTCTTCGATGAGGATCGTGCAGATTCGCTTGCGCTTGCCAAAGTCTGGACCAACATTTTCGTCCTTGATCTGCATGAATTCCTTTCGGAGCTGTTTCAGAAGCCGATCGACAAGGTCGGACGAGAGCTTTTGGCCGCTGCGGTCGCTGATGGTTTCACAAAATTGGCTGATGGACCCCGAAGGGAACTGTACGTAATTGAGGTCATCCACCCAGTCTACGTTGGCTTTCTTCCATCTGCGAAACGGGGGGTTCGCAGGATCCGGGATAAGGACCTTGCAAGCTAGAATCAGTTCCTGACATCGAATGGGCACGAAAGTGTCTTCGAATAGTGTGAGGATCTCGGCCGCGATCTCCTCCGTGATGACGAGATACCGTTCGACATCCAGAAGCGACAGGGGGTCGAAAGGCCTAAGCCTGCCTTGGGAGGTTTCGCGCCACCTGGAAACCTCCGTGCAGTACACCAGATGTATGGCGTGTTTGATGGCGGCAATCCTCGCCAGCTTGTACATCTGGTCTCGGAGTCGCACCGACACCTTCGGCATCTCGTGTTTCTTACTGAGACGACCTAGTATTTCACGGAAATGGATGATGGCCATGTTCCCGTTGATGTCGTCTAAAACATCGGCTTCGATGCTCTTCTCGACGAACATCTCATAGATATGGAGTATTTGATTCTCGAGAGTTACCAGGTCGTTCATATGCTTGTCTTCTTCGCCATTCATGGCAAGAGCGATGTCGGCCACACCAAATTTAGTATTCTTATAAGTCTTCATCACGATGTCCCGAACGAAACGCTGCATCAGAGGGTGGTCCGAAGGGGGGGGCCTAGCGTTCGTCGATACTATCATGTTGCCCATGCATCGCGCGAAGGAGAGAATCCGTTCCCTGGTGACTTTGCCCGTTTCTGGATCTTTGATGATTTGGCACATGTACGTCTTGCAGACGTTCGAGGTAAGACGGGACTTTATATTCTCGTCTCCGATGGTGACGTTTCCATGTTCGTCGATGCCGATAACATCAGGAGGAGCTTCGTGTATGATTAAACATCGGTCGCAGAAATCTTGGCCCGTGTTGAAAGCATTTTTGGTGACTCTGGTAGCTACGTCACACGATCCTGGGAAGCACTGTTCTACCAGGGCCTCCAGAACATACGACTTGCCAAGTCCGGACTTACCGTCGAGCATGATGTTGATGTGGAGGCCGTACGAAAATGTGAGACCCGATGTCCTTGCCAAGAGGAGCTGATAGAAACGCCGAGAGACTCTTCCGTTGGGAAACCGATACAAGCGCCTCATCATTTCGTGTATACCCAGGCGCATGTTGCCGTACGTGCTCAGATTATCAGCAGTCATGTTTCGCTCCGGGTACTTTTGCTCCAGAGGCACGCTACGGAAGAAGGAGATTCCACCCTTCACAACTTCGGAAATCTTTGCATGTTCCGAGTCGCAGTACTCCATGTCCTCCCACCATTCGCAGATGGCCGTTTCCTTCCACTTTCTCATCTCATCTCGATATTCCTTCAGTTTCCTGTCTCTAGCGGGGTTCGTGACTGGCATATCCTTGGCTTTAAAGTACTTGGATCGTATGGGAGCCTTCTCGGCTTCGTTCTTTTTCCGTCTCAACAGCAGGAACGACCGGTCGATTATGGCTTTTTCGAACGAGGAGACTGGACGACCAGCCGGTTCGTCCAGAATGTCCCCAGACGTCTGGCAGCCCTGCCAGTAATGACGACCCATAGCATCCAAGTCCTCCTCGGTCGGTTCCCTGGGAATCTGCTCGTCAGATCGCGCACGTTCAATCCTGTCTTCAAGTTCGTGTCTACTTGAGTCGTCTCCGGGATCCATGTAGTCATCATCGGTAGGATCCAGAACAACAACAGGAGGAAGAGCTGGCCTCGAATTTGACAGTGGCGCAGATAGGCGTACTCGGGGAATCGGAAGCCCATGCAACTGCTCGGGAATGCAATCGAAAAGGGGTATGTTCCACACCAGATGGGGCTTTGGAAACATCAGACCCTCGCCCCCTTGTTGGCGGTAATTTTCCAGGGTCTTTTGGTCTTCGCATACCCGCTGGGTCCTGACGGCCATAGTCGCTTCCAGACCGAAAATCTTCCTGGGATTAAAAGGGTGGTTCTTATCGTGGAAACATGGATTCGCCGTCCGCAGAGCTTTCTGGGTGAATGGATTGTTGTTGTTGCTGCTGCTGCTGCTGGGGGTCTGAAAGTATGCGTGGCACGCAGAGAAATAATGCTCCTTCCGACAGATGGACCTGTAGCAGTCCGCGGTTTGAACCGATGTCCTGGGCCCAGCTCTGGCTCTCTTGTTAGAACCGGAGGTGTTGTTTCCACTGGTATCGCTCCGGTTGGCCGAGACAATGCGATACATCGACTCGGCCATGGTGGAGGCAGGGTCATGTTCCACAAATAAGAACCGCCATCCTACGGGTTGATGACTGTCGTTTACGAGGGCTTCGAGAAACACAGATATGCGGGGGATGCATATGGCACGATTGTTAGAATCCGCGCAGCGAAAGTAGCCGTTCGATAGCATGGGATCGAAGCGCGCTTGCGACGCCCGCAGGCTTGTTCCAGAGCCGATCTCCAGTACACTGGAAGCGGCACGCGCCATGAGAAACATGATCTTCTTCTGCTCAATGCGATCGTCGCTTGTCAGATTGAAATCGCCCCAATGTGTTGCCTTCATGGTCAGGGTCCGAATCTCGATATTCATGGCGATGATGCCACTGATGGGCCAATTGGGTGGGACACGTCCGATCAAGTTATGGGGAACAGTCACCCAGTCGGCTACGTTGGTGGAATCCTCTAGGGGGTGCACTGACGGAATAAGTGTTGCAATTCCTGCGCTATTTTGCTGTGACGTCATTTCTCCCTCTCCGTCGTCGTCCATGGAATAATCATCGCCGTCGTCAGCGAATACTTCTTCCATCCCGTCTGCTATGGGATGGTCGTCGTGGTGGTGGTGGTGGTGGTGGTGGTGGTCCTCCAAGCCAAACAGAATGTCGGGATCCATGATTCCGAAAAAATTTTTTTGGTTTTCTCCGGGCCAACCACACAGACCCCCCTTCGCAGACGGTGCTTGGGAGTCTGCTTCACCGAATTTTTACTCGTGCGAATTTAGAACCGAGTTTCGCGCCGGACGCCGATCGCGCGCGCGTTTTGTTTTCGGAAATCAGACAAATACCCCGTATGAAAACACAAATGCAATGTCAGTCCGCGCGGTTTCGGATCGTGGCATACACACAATGTCTGCGAAAAATGGGTCTGCTAAGGGATCAACAACTTACGGGATAAAACAGCTCTCGAACTACCATCTGAACGCGGGCACCATCGTATGCAAGGCTAGACAACTCACGTTCGACCCGAAAGAAGGGATCAATCATGCCGTAGCCCTCCGCGATTTCGTCCGAAAGAAAAATATCTCGAAACAGGATGTTTCTACTCTCCTGCTTGGCTATTTCTTGGCGAACGACAAGAGGGTCTACGCCTACATACAATTCAAGAGCGAGAAGAAAGTATTTCCTGCGAAACTGGCATCTCTGGCGTGGAAGCTCCCTTCCAAGGACCTCGAGGAATGGAAGTGCAGGATTAACCAAAAATGCGATGGAGATCCTCTGGCCTGGGAGCGGTTGAAATCGCTCGGTCTCGTCGTGTCGGTGAGTCGCGACTCCGAGACGGTTAAGATTCCCGTGGCAGACGCTCGCTACCTCCGAACCCATTGCTTGCCCAAGCTTCTGAGGCAGAAGAAAAAGCCCTCCGTCTTTGCGAACATACAGAACGAAGGCTTGAAAGAGTTCTGTTCTCAGTGGGAAATCACGACCCCGGACGACTCTGTGCCCAGTCAGGGACAATTGTTCAAGGACACGAATTTGATCATGTCAGAATTCAAGACGCAAGGATGGATTTCTCATCGCTGGATCGACCTGGCCGGAAAGACGCCGGAAGGACTCGATAGACACTGGATGTCCCTAGCGGATGTCACCAACGTCCTTTCGAACATGCCTCCGCCCATAATCGCTCCGATTCCCGCGCGTGAAGAATCCAAGAAGAAGAAGACGAAGAAGACGAAGAAGACGAAAAAGAAACGCAAAAAACAGCCCGAAATCACGAAAAAGAGGAGCAAACAACCGCAGAAAAAAAAATTGAAAACCGACAAACAGCCCAAGAAGAAACCTGCGATGGACCTTGCGGCGAAGGAGAACAAAAACAAAAAGACGAAGCCGAAAAAACTGGTCCAGAAAAAAATTACTGGGATGCAGAAACGAAAGCACCAGACGACCGACGCGAATCCAAGTAAAAAGAAGAAAAACAAGAAGTGCGCCCCTCCTCCGGATGGAGAATACCTCAGCAACAGGTTCTATCTGGACGAGGAATGTCCGTTCTATCGGTCTCTCGACGAGCTCAGGCGTGCCCTGAAACGCGAAAACAAATGGGTCAATGCCATGGAAGTATACCCCCTCAGGGACGTTGACGTTGGCAAACTTGCTTCGGTTGACTCGCGAACCGCTTGGGGCCAACTGATGCAGGTGCTGAGGAAGCGCGATTCCGGAAATTTTAAAATTCTGGGAGAGCTCTGCGTGTGTTTTTCCGCCCTACTGTTTCGCGAAAAGACGACGACGACGACGAAGAAAAAGGCCCCCAAGAAGAAGGATGACATTGACTTTCTTTTTGCATGTCTCTCGAAAGACGATGATGAGGAAGAAGAGGAAGAAGAGGAAGAAGAGGCTTCTCCAGAGACGTGGCATGAAAAATCCAACACCGCCGTAGTTCTTGTGGGCATGTACGACATGTGGAAGAGCAACTCTCCAGATCTCGTGGAAAAAATTATGAAAGGGTGGGCGCCCATTTCCGAAATCGGGGATCCAGTCGAGTTCTTCGGCTTTGAGAAACTAGCCTCCGTCGGAAAGGACATCACCCATGTGCGTCAGTTCTATCTGGGCCTCTTCGACGCCTGCTTCCCAACCGAGGAGGAAGAGGAGAAAAAGCCTGACGAGCTCACCACCCTGATTTACAACAAATATTGATTTTTTTCGAACAATAATATTGACTTTTATTGACTTTTTGTGGAGAGATGTTTCTTTCTTTTCTGTGAGTGCCCAACCGACCAAATGAAGCCTGCGGATTCAGAATTAATTGAACGCGAACTCGACACGCTCGCCGCCTTCCGAAAGTTGGAAAATAAGGAGCACGACAAGCGCATCGCTCGCAGGGTGGGCGAATGGCTCCTGTGGAGAGAGTCGCATTTGGGTCTCCGGGGGCGGGATGCGAATCATTTGTGTAGCTTGGATTGCCGAGAGCACATACGCAAACTGGATAACGAGATGCCTCTTTACGGGTGCGACATAGGTGGGAAGCACCACTACTGCAGGAAGAGTTCGGCAACATGTCACACATGTTACATCGACAAGGATTGCTCTTATTTTTGTGTCTACACGGGCTTCTGTGTTGGTAAACAGGAAGCCGTCTATCGATACTTCAACAGAAACAAGTTGGGAAGAGGAGTGAGATCGCCAAACTACGGTTGCATGGGTCCACCGGCAGACGACGACGACTTGAGTCAGCTTCTTGTACAGCAGGAGCTCCAGGAACAAAAGGCACCACTTCTTCTAAAACAAAGTCGTGGTGGAAAGAAGCGTAAGCGCAGAGCTGGCTACAATCCCGCACGAAAGAAGAAAAAAGGCATCGACCTTATGCGCGAGGCGGAGCGAATACTCGACCGGATTCTATGGGAAACGACGCCCAGGAAGAAACTCTATGGAGAGTCTTTGTCCAAAGCTAAAAAGCGATACGGCCCCATACTCAAGAGTTATGTGCTGGAATGCATCCGAGAGAACCAGAGAATCTCCATCAGTGCCATGGATCAGATTGCGGACAGCCAGATGCAGTCAGTGGGTCCCGTTCCACTAGGAAAGGACCTGAGTCTGCATCGACTCTATAGTTCGTGGATCGTTCGCATGTGGGACATTACACAGTCGGTGAATTCCGAAAAGAGAGTCAGATTCTCAGTGCGTTTCGATCAGCATGCCATCGGTCTGCTCTATCGACTGAGGAGAGCTGACATCATCAAGGAGGACGAACGTACCCACGAAAAGATTATCCTGCTCGAGCGCGATCCTTGGCTCGAGGAGAATCTACCAGACCAGAAGGATTTGACGCACTTTGGACAGAAGAACGGCAAAGATCTCTTCACCAAGAGCGACATCACAAGCGGAATCAAGCACCTGGTCATCGCTCTTTTGTATTGCGAAAAAGATCCCCGCGAACTATGGAATATTTTATGGAATAGAACTTCTACTGTATAAACGTGGCAGCATGTTATATATATTCCAGACGAGTATCCCTTTTTTTCCACCCCTCCTCCTCCCCTCGCGGCCACCCGGCCGCGCCTAAGCCAAGATCGCACTTCCCGGCAAGGACAGTATCTCACGTTTGCGGCAGGACCTCTTCTCCTCTTCCTACCCTCCTCCTCCTCCTCCTGTAGGTGGTGGTGGTGGTGGTAGTGGTGGTGAAGAAGCTCTTCCCTTTCGCGGATGCTTGCGAGGGCAAACAACCACGAGCTCTTCGGATAGCTCCGAAGGAGAGACGAGCAGCGTTGCCGAACGCACTGGATTACACAACGGAGTTCCAGGACAGGGCAGACAATCTCCTTTAGAGGTGATTTTGTCTGCCAGTTCCGAGAACTCCGGCGTGTCCAGCGATGCGGCGATCGTTGTTACGCACCCTCCTTCCGGAAGCCAAACCGCAGCTCTGGTTGAACGTCCTCCGTCCGTCGCCGGGGGTGTCGTTCGAAGCGGACTCATCGACCCTGCCGACTACAAGCTCGCAGAAAGCTGGATACCCCCCGCTGACAGCAACCAATATGCCTACCTGATGGCAAACTTTAACCCAACGCAAAAGACCCTGACTCACGTCGGCCGCAGCAGAAACTGCTTTCGTAAGGTCCAGCTGCACAACGGGAAAGCCTTGCATACCAAGGCTACTCGGGCAGCCGCCGGCCTATGGAAGTTAGAGATGATATGCGGTCCTTTTGAATCTCGCGACCGAGCCATGAATTTCAAGTGGCGCTGGAAAAAGAGCCGAGGTGTCAAATCCAGGCGTGAAAAAGGCATTGCGTTGGCCACAGAGTGGAACGTCACCTGCTGGGACGCGCGTTACAACGAAGGTTCACTCTCGGACGACTACGACGACGACTTTGGGATGCAGGTCGCTCAGATTCCGCGCAAGCGGAAGAAGCGCCATAGAGCGATATCACATCCCGGAAGTCGTAGCAGCCGTTCGAAGGGTGTCACTCGTCAATGCGACGGTCCCCCAAGGAAGAAGGCAAGAATAAATGCTGTCACCAAGCGGAGGCAACAACGACGTCAGCTCGCAGTCGTACAGTAGCAAATCGGCCAAAGTCGACTATAACCCCCGATCGTCACCCCGACACGAAAGAATAACCCAAGCATCCACGCAAAAAAAAAAGAAGAGGAGCTTCAGCTTCCCACCACCACACACACACACACACACACACCATCCCCAAATCCCCAGGAGGAGGCGGACGAGAAGGGAGAGAGGGACTCGC
>SDBV01004482.1_pt1 | contig 20048 bp, 26 predicted proteins | sample 2277081 | NCBI WGS metagenome assembly SDBV01 (sample SAMN10402039, study PRJNA504765) | marine sediment metagenome | isolation source: marine sediment core GS10_PC15, 223 cmbsf | place: Arctic Ocean: Southern Knipovich Ridge | collected 2010 | reverse complement strand
TACAAATCCCCGACCTCATACCACGCAATTTCCCGGATCTCTACCATGCAAATTCGCAAGGCCAACATCGACGTTCCTATCTCCGGAGAACCAACGTCTTGAATGCATCCATCTTGTCCCGCCGCTACGTTCAAATCCCGAAAAGTTCGACCGCCGCGTCGAGGCCGCGTATCAGCGGTTGGGCGCAGTGGTGGCCGGCGCGGATCGCGACACGCGATGTTCAGGATTGAGTTCGGGGCCGGACCCACTCGACGCGCTGGCCAGTGAACGCAGCGATGATCTCGAAGTCTTTGTCGTAGTGCAAAACAGCAACGCCGTGCGTCTCGGCGCACGCCGCGACCATGAGGTCTGGTATCGAGGGCGCGCGATGTCGGCTTTGCGCCGCGAGTCCACCTTGGACTTCGACAGCGCGGTCAAAGATCGCCTCCGTCAGGTCGAGGCGTCCAAATCCGGTGGCGCGTTCGGCGCGGATTTCCGCCCAATCCGAAGCGGTTCGAGCGCTGTAGAGGATCTCGAGGTCGACGATCGCGCAGGTGAGCACGCGCCGCTCGGTGAACAGGTATTCGAGCCGTTGTTTCGCAGTCGCATCGCGTCTTGCGAGTTCGAGCGCCGACTTGTCGGCGAGATATCGGGTCAATGCCAGGCGCCGCTCATGATTTCAGCGTCATCGAGGTCGATGCCTTCCCCGGAGGCGAGCCGCTTGAGGTGGCGTAGAGCCGCATGCCTGGCGATGACATCCGTGAGGGCGGCATCGAGCGTGTCCGTGATTCCGGTCGTCCCCAGGATCGCCTTGGCGGCTGCGATCTTGCCATCATCTATGGACAGAGCTGTCTTGCGCATGCCAATCAGTATAGCGTCATTCGTCGACGGCAGCTATCGTCGATGTCGATCTCGCGCGTGTCCATCCGTCCGGTTTCTGGAACGCTGTTGGCGTCCACAACCGCTCGCTGCCTTTGATCGTCACGCCCCGCAACATGCCGACGGCGCTCGAATTGCGCCGTCCTCGCCGAACAAAACGACGAATGGATCGTCGCCCGCCGCTACATGGGCATCGAAGCCCTCGCCAAAGCCAGACTACGAATCATCCAAAACGAAGCATCCGAAAACGATGAACAGGAGGTCGCACCCGAACTAGAAGAAGCAAGCTAAACTAACCAAACCAGGTTGATGTGGCGACTCTCTCATACACCACCTCCCGGGGCTCAACCCTCTCGCTGAACACGTCGAAAATGTCGCAGGTGAGTGCAATACTCAAACCCGTAAGAAAGTCGCATAAAGCGAACGGGGCCCGCTACCTCACTTCAACAACGAGCGGGACATCCTCCGATGGATCAACCAGCCGAACATGCACCACCCACATGTCGATTTCGCAAGAGGCCAATTCGTTGCTCGAGGTTCAGCGTTTGGCCGGGAACCGCGCGGTCTCGGCCGTCGTTCAGCGGGACCTTGCCGATCTGGAGTACGTCAATGTTCCAGGGGGCACGCAGATAAAGTACCGGACCGGTTTGCATGGCGACATCATAACGTCAGACCCCGCGCCAGTGGGCATTTCTTTGTTGCCGATTGAGTCAAAGCCGTGGAAAAAAAAGCATCTTCACGCACACGCACATTCGATGCCGAGTGGTTTCTAGCTCCGGCGAGTATAACTGGGTTGGCGAGAACTATGAGCTTTGGATTACTAGAAAGCGCCTGGACCAGCTCCGGGTCAGCCGGGGCACTATTCTAGATCCTTTTGAAAGGTACGGCGACGAACGGTACGACGGCTTCCAGGAAAACTACAGCGAATACAAGTATACCGGTAGTGGGAAGAAGGATTGGCACGAGTGGCGTCCTGGACGAGACACGTTTGATGATCGAGTTAACGCACATTTTGATTCCCCATAATTCGGGTCCGAGTAGGCCTGATACTCCCGAGCGTGACCCAGGCCGCAAACTAGCTGGCTAGATTTAGTTGGTGGCGGTCAGGTATCGCCAATCTGTCGTCAGCAAGGTGTCTTGTTGACATTCGCAAGACATCTTGTATTCTGGTAGCGTGTTCGGTAAAATCTGTCGCCAGTCATGGACCCCCAGTACGACGACATTCTTCCGAGCGCATACAAACACGGAGTGAGCCGCGCTGATATCGATCATGCATTGGCCCACCCTGTGTTCATGCACGACCCCGACGACCGCGGTTGCACGATGATCGTCGGTGGGCGACGAGACGGCCACCTAATCGAGATCGGAATAGTTGAGACAAGTGATGGGCTCACGTTCGTCATTCATGCGCAATATCCAGCCCGCAACAAATACCTGAGACAATGACTACCACGACCACACCAACATTGATGAGTTCAAGCGAAGTTCGCGCAAACGCTGATGAACTCGCCGAAGCGTTCGAACACGAATTCGCCAGTCAGGCGAAGATGCGCGATGCCGCCCCGTTACGGGAAATCATCGCGTCCAGACAAGAACGCAGCACCGCCACCGAACGCTTGACCGCGTCTGTGATCCGAGCCCGCGCTGGTGGTGTGTCTTGGCGGCTGATCGGCCTTGCCCTCGGTTGCACAGGCGAAGCAGCCCGCCAGAAATACGGCAAACTCACAACCACTACCTGACCCGACATGGCTTCGACCCGCACATTTATTGAGATATTGAATAAATATCTCTACTGACCGGCGATGAGCCCCACCGGTGTGATCCCACAATTTTGACGCACATCGAAACGACCCAATCGTTGATCGAGTATGCCACGATCTCAAAATGTAACCTAACTAAAGCGTGTTCAAACAAGATATTGTTTGCTAAGATTCGAGCGTGGCTAAACAACGCCGAACTAGCTCGTGCGCCGAACCTGTCGAGATCGCCCAGCGACTCGCCCGAGCCAAAGCAGGTCTGGACCTGGCGGAGATGGCCGCAGGAGATGAGCGGGTTGCCTATCGGATAGTGGCGAAGGCGCTTGCGACGGATTCTGCCGTGTTGTCGGTGGACGCGATTTGCTGCGTGCTGTCGGGGCGTCGATTCGGCGGGACAAACCGGCTCTTGGTCGCTGCGGAGTCTCCGCACACGGTCGACCGTTGACGGAGGATTGCAGGGCATGGACCTAGCCGAGACGACCCGGACTGCCACCCATGCTCTTGAAGGGCCGATCCTTGCTGTGCTTGTACATGCAGAACCTGATGTTCCATTGACGTGTGCTGAGATCACTCGGCGCATGAGGCCCGGTCGTGCCACCGAGGTTGGTGTCATGCAAGCGTTGCGCCGCCTCGCCGAACAAGGGATCGTCACCAGTCGGCTCAGTGGTCGGTCGTGGCTGTGGACTGCAAACCACAGTCATCTCGCCTGGCCGTATATCGTCGGCCTCGTTGGGCTCCGCGCGGAGCTAGTCGACCGGATCGGAGAGACTATCGACTCGTGGGACATCCGGCCGCAGAACGCCATTCTGTTTGGCTCATCCGTTCGGCCGGGTGAAGGCAACGCAGACAGCGATATCGACCTCTTGCTGGTATGGAGTGATGCCGATGACAATGTTCACTCCGAGCGTCAGACCGACGAGCTGAGAGCCGACATCGTCGCATGGTCAGGCAACCGGTCGCACGTGCTTTCCTACTCAGCTTCAGAATGGGAGACGATCGTCGACGCAAACGAGCCGATCGCCGACGAAGGAGAGGAACGGCTCGACGGCGAATGGGTCCCGACGACACTGACACTGTGATCGGCGTAGCACCTTTTTCAAACGCCTCTCTCTCGCCCCGCCGCCCCGCTCAGATGCCGAAGAGTTCGGCTGCGGTGTCGAGTCCGTGGATCAGCACGTCTATGTCGTCTGTGGTCGTGTAGGCGTAAAACGAAGCTCGGGCCGTAGCTACGACGCCCAGATGACGCATGAGTGGTTGGGCGCAGTGGTGGCCGGCGCGGATTGCGACGCCGCCTTGGTCGAGGATCGTTGCGAGGTCGTGGGGGTGGACATCGCCGAACGTGAAGCTGATGATCCCGGCGTGTCGATTGATGTCGCGAGGGCCGAAGATCGTGATCTTGTCGCCGAATGTGTCGTCGAGAGCGTCGAATGCATAGCGGATGAGTTCGACCTCGTGCGCTCGTATCGCGTCGACGCCGATCTTGGACACATAGTCGACAGCGGCCTCCAGCCCGACGGCTTCGGCGATAGGCATCGTGCCCGCTTCGAATTTCGCAGGCACAGTCGCAGGCTCGAATCCGTCGAAGTCGACGACCGAGATCATCTCGCCGCCCCCGAGAAAAGGCGGGATAGCGTCTAGTAGCTCGTAGCGCCCCCAGAGCACGCCGATGCCGGTCGGCCCGCACATCTTGTGGGACGTGAATGCCAAGAAGTCGGCGCCGATCGCTTGGACATCCGTCACCATATTCGGTACGAATTGCGCCCCGTCGACGACGCTGAGCACCCCGTTTTCACGAGCTAGCGCCGCGATCTGCGCGATCGGCGTGATCGTGCCGAGCACGTTCGACGTCGCGGTGCAGGCGACGACTTTCGCTCCCGGGATCATCGAGCGTGCCGCGTCCATGTCGATCGATCCGTCGGATGTGAGCGGGAGCCACTCGACCCGGGCGCCGCTGCGTTCGGCGGCCATGAACCAAGGAATGATGTTCGCGTGGTGCTCCATCGTCGATACGACGATTCGGTCGCCGGGGCGCAGGTTCGTGTCGCCCCACGACCGCGCGACGAGATTGATCGCCTCGGTCGCGTTCTTCGTGAATACGACTTCTTCGCGGCGGTTCGCGTTGATGAAACGAGCAACCGCCGTCCGTGCGCTCTCGTAGGCCGCAGTGGCTTCTTCGCCGAGCGTGTGCGGGCTGCGATGGATGTTCGCGTGTGACGTCGTGTAGTAGTCGTCCATCGCGTCGAGTACGCAGCGAGGCCGTTGACTCGACGCGGCCGAGTCGAGGTAGACGAGGCGCTTGTCGTTGATCTTGCGGCCGAGAATCGGGAAGTCATCACCGATCCGGTATGCGAGCGAGTCGTCGATCATTTCGTCGCCCCGGTCGGCGCCCGAAAGGACTCGAAGCCCTTCTCGTCGAGTTCGGCGCCGAGTTCGGGCCCGCCCGTTGCGACGATCGATCCATCGACGAGAACGTGCACGTGACTCGGCTTCAAGTAGTCGAGAATTCGTTGGTAATGCGTGATGACAACGCAACCCATCTCTGGACGGTTCTGTCTGATCGTGGAGATGCCGTCCGACACGATTCGCAGAGCGTCGATGTCGAGCCCGCTGTCGGTCTCATCGAGTATCGCGAGGTCGGGGTCGAGTAGGGCCATCTGAAGTATCTCATTACGTTTTTTCTCGCCGCCCGAGAAACCGTCGTTGAGGTGGCGGTTCATGAACGACACGTCCATGTCGAGTTCTTTCATTTTCTCCATCATCGCTAGGCGGATCTCGAGAATCGACAGATCGACACCACGCCGCCGGCTGATTGCCGTGTGCATGAAATTCAGGACCTTCACGCCGGGAATCGACTCCGGGTATTGGAATCCGAGAAACATGCCGGACCGGGCGCGGTCTTCGGGAGACATGTCGACGATGTCTTGACCCAGGTATCGGATCGACCCGGATGTGACCTGGTATTCCGGATTCCCCATTAGGACGTTCGCGAGCGTCGATTTCCCCGAGCCGTTCGGCCCCATCACGGCATGGAGTTCGCCAGGCCACACTGAGAGGTCCACACCGCGCAATATCTCGACACCATCGGCGCCGGCATGTAGGTCGTAGATCTCTAACACGGGTTCGTTCAAAGCGCACCAACTGTATCGCCGGGTTCGATGTCGCAGACACTCGGAATCCGCGGCAGGTCTCGACAAGTTGACCAAATTTTACACTGAATATCTGGAAAAAACTATCTGGGACGACTCAGCTCATTCTTCGGACCTGTCGGCCTGGCTGGACCCGTCGGCCTGGCTGGACCCGTCGGCCTGGTCGCTTGCCGCCACTGTCACGCGTTGAGCGTCGAGAGTTGCAACGTCGTACTGGTGGATCTGAGCATCGTGCGTCACGATCATGAGTCGCTCGCGCTGGGCCTGTGCGACGATCATTCGGTCGAACGGATCGCCGTGTAGCGGCGGAAGCGCCCCCGCTGCGAGTCCGTCGGCGATCTTGATCTTGAGCGGCGTGAATGCGGCGGCTTCCAGTTCGTCCTCGAGGTCATCGGGTACTTCGAGCTTTCTGAGCGCTCTCTTTAGAGAGATCTCCCATGCAGACGCCGTGCTCACGTATACCTCAGTCGCTTCGGCGATAGCGTCCATCGCCGACCGGTCGAAGGCGACGTCACCGAACCACCAAAGCAACACGCGAGTGTCGAGCAGCAACCTCACTCGGTGCTGCCTTTGAACACGTCGAGCAGGTCTTGTGGCGTTTCATCGAAATCGTCGGCGATCCATACTCGTCCCGTCCATCCGCCGGGTTTGCGAGGCTCAGTCCGCTCGGGTTCGGCTACGAGACGCACAACAAGACGGTCTCCGCGCCGAATCCGGATGTCTTCGCCGGCTTCTGCTCGTCGAATCAGTTTGGACAGTTTGGTTTTCGCGTCGTGAATCGTGAACACTTCCATGCTCAGTCAAGCCTAGTCACGTTCTCTACCAGCCCCGTTCGATCCATTCGTCGAGGTGGGGTCGTTCCGTTCCGATCGTTGTGTCGGCGCCGTGGCCGGGGTGCACGATTGTCGAGTCCGCGAGCGTGAACAGCTTCGTGCGGATCGAGTCGATGATTTCGATGAAATCGCCAAGCGGCTGTTGTGTGTTGCCCGGCCCACCGGGGAACAGCGTATCGCCGCTGAAAAGGTGCAGCGGCGCCCCGTCGGCGGGCTCGTAGACGAGACACAGGCCGCCCGGCGTGTGGCCGGGCGTATGCAGGGCGCGCAGGCGTGTTCGTCCGAATTCGATCGTGTCGCCGTCGGCGATCAACGAGTCGGGCTCGATCGGCATCATTGCGGAGTCGCCTTTGTTACACGAATATGGGACGCCGAGCCTGCCGCATAATTCTTCGAGAACGTGGACATGGTCATAGTGGCCGTGTGTGATCACGACCCGGTCGATGTCGATGCCGGATGCATGTTCGACGATCACGTCGGGTTCGAACGGGGCGTCGATTACGATTCCCGAATTCGTCGCGAGATCGGTCACGACGTAACAGTTGTTTCCGAGGTTACCGACCTCGAACTTGTCGATCACCACCGAGTTGTCGCGATAATTCATGTCTGCAGACTACGCGAGTCGGCGCTCGTTCGTTTAGGCTTCTCGTGAGGCTTCGTTTTGGGCTCAATGAGGCGGGGCGAGTCCCGACGGGAGGAACAGCCATGGATTTCGACTTCACCCAGCGGGCCGAGGAGTTCCGGGCCGAGGTTCGCGTGTTCCTCGACGAACATCACGAGCCAAACTGGAAGACAAAGATCGGCATCCCAGAAGATACCGACCATGAGGATCCGGCGACGGGGGGCATCGACCACCCGTACCTGCGAGAGTGGGATCGCAAACTGTTCCGCGCCGGGTTGAACGGGATCTTGTGGCCGTCCGAGTTCGGTGGACGAGGCTTCGGTCCACTCGAGCTGTTCGTGTTCGAAGAGGAGTTGTCGAAGGCCGGAGCGCCGCGCCGGTTGAACTTTTTCGGGGACACATTGCTCGGCCCCACGTTGACCGTTTGGGGCGCCGATGAGCAAAAGGCTCGTTTCCTTCCGCCGATTTTGAGCGGCGATGAAGTGTGGTGCCAGGGTTTCAGCGAACCGAACGCAGGCAGCGACCTCGCCGCCCTCACGACACGGGCGATCCGTGACGGTGACGAATGGGTCATATCCGGCCAGAAGGTCTGGACGACGCTCGCCCACATCGCCGATTACATCTTCATGCTGGTGCGCACCGACCCCGACGTCCCAAAGCACGCCGGCATCAGCTACATGCTGGTGCCGATGAACCAAGACGGGATCACGATCCGTCCACTCAAGCAGCCAACAGGCACCTCGGAGTTCAACGAGGTCTTCTTCGACGAGGCGCGCTGTGCGGTCGACAACATCGTCGGCGGCGTCAACAACGGATGGCGCGTCGCAATGACGACGCTCGGCTTCGAGCGCGGGTCGTCCGCGACCTCGCAGTTCTTCCGTTTTGAAAACGAACTCAAACGCATCATCGCGCTCGCGAAATCGACGCCCGGATCGAGAGGCGCAACCAAGGCCGACGATCCACTCGTTCGCCAAGACCTCGCCCACGCGTATGCCAAAGTCAAGATCATGCGCGCCTACGGCTACCGCATGCTCACGTCGATGATGACCCAAGGCGAGATCGGCCCGGAGGCTTCGCTGAACAAGATGATGTGGTCGGAGTACCACCGCTGGATCACCGAAGTAGCGATGAACATCACGGGGCCGGCGTCACAGATCGTCGGCCCCGACTACACGTTCGCGCCGCTCCAACACACGTACTGGTTCTCGAAGAGCGAAACGATCTGGGGCGGCACGGCCGAGATCCAGCGCAACATCGTTGGTGAACGCATCCTCGGTTTGCCGAAAGAACCCAAGCCGGCCAAGACTTCATCCTGACCCAGACTTACGAAACGAGGCAGCAGATGAACTTCGCCTTCACCGAAGAACAAGAAGAACTCCGTAAGTCGGCACGTCACTTCTTGGAGAACTATTCGTCGTCGGCTCGGGTCCGCGAGGCGATGGAGACCGAGTCGGGTTTCGATGTCGAGATCTGGGCTCGGATCGGCGCCGAACTCGGGTGGCCGGCACTCACGATCCCCGAGGAGTACGGCGGATTCGGTTTCACCTATGTCGAGTTGATAGCGGTGATGGAAGAGATGGGGCGCGCTCTTCTTTGCGCCCCGTTCTTTTCTTCGATCTGCCTTGGCGCCAACGCGCTACTCGTCGGCGGCGCCGATGCGCAAAAGAAGGAATACCTGCCACAGATTGCGGCAGGTGAAACGACCGCAACTCTCGCCCATGCCGAAGCCAACGGGCGTTGGGACGCTTCGGGCATAGAAGCAACCGCTGCGCGTGACGGCTCAGACTTCGTGATCAGCGGGGTCAAGACCTACGTCATCGACGGACACACTGCCGAACTCATCATCGTCGCCGCCCGCGCCGAAGGCTCGCAGGGCGCCGACGGCGTGAGCCTGTTTGTCGTACCGGCCGGTAGCGCCGGAATCGAGCGGCGCCACCTCGACACGATGGATCAAACGCGAAAACAAGCCGAGATCCGCTTCGACGGTGTTCGTGTTCCGTCCGACGCTTGTTTGTCGAACGAGGGCGATGGCTGGCCGATTCTGCGCGACACTCTCGACCTCGCCGCGATCGCGCTCGCCGCCGAACAGGTCGGCGGGGCGCAGAAGTGTCTCGACATGGCCGTCGACTATGCGAAAGAACGTGTCCAGTTCGGCAGACCGATCGGGTCGTTTCAAGCAATCAAGCACAAATGTGCGGACATGCTGTTACAGCTCGAGTCGGGGCGCTCCGCTGCGTACTATGCGGGTTGGGCTGCGGCCGAGAACAACGACGAGGTCGTCACGGCCGCACCACTTGCGAAGGCCTATTGCTCCGACATGTATCTCCACTGCGCGGCCGAAAACATCCAGATCCACGGCGGGATCGGCTTCACGTGGGAGCATGATGCCCACCTTTACTTCAAAAGGGCGAAATCGTCGGAGATCCTGCTCGGCGACGCCACCTATCAACGTGAGATCCTCGCCACGAGAATCGGTTTGTGAGCAGGTGAGTTTGACTCCGCTTGGGTGGGCGGTGATTCCGTTTGTCGTTGTCGTTGTCGTCGCGATCATTCTCGTCGTCTATCTCCTACGGGTGCGGTGGCGAGTGACGACGATCGGTTTCGACCTCGACGAGGCGACGAACTACATCTGGAGGAACCTCACAACCGAGGAAAAAGGCCGGATCGCGATGGGTCATGTCGCGCGGATGCTTGAGGCCTGCAGAGCCGCGGAGTCGATCGAAACCGACGCTGATCTGTCGGAGCTTTTGGCCGAATCGGCCAGATTGGCCGGTGCGGAGCTATTCGAGCGAGATGTCGCCCGGATCGTCGAACTTCAATATGAATACGCTGGTCAGAAGCAATTATTCGATTAGTTCAGCTCGTCTCAGCGGCACCACAGAAACATCGCATAAAACTTCTTCAAGGCATGGGCGCCGCAAGTCGAAACCTGAGACATAGGTGGTAGAGATGAGCGCACAAGTCATAAGTCTACATCCGAAACGAGTCACCCTCAGTTCGGCCGGCGATGCATTCGAGGTGGAGTGTCGTGCAGCCGTTGCACGACTTCGCGATGCGATCGAGACGATCCGCGCCGCGCGCCGCTCCTTGGCAGGTGTTTCTCGTCAAGAACTCGAGAGCGCCCGAGCCGTCGTTGCTCAGCTCATGAGTTCAGGCGATCTGCTCGTCGATTTACTCGACGACATCGACGACGTACTCGAAGCACCCCGCACTGTTTCTTCGACGGCTCGCGAGCAAGCGATTCGTACTGGACACCCCTGCGCGACCTGAGAGCTTTTCGGAGAACCCCTTTCTTTTCTGCACGAGTTTCTCGTCAGTCCCCCGAGTAGAGCCGGTCGAGGTCGACCAGGACGATCGAGCTATCGGCAACACAGAGTTGAGCTAGTTCGGCGGTGAAGCCGGATCGGCTGAAGAGCAATAGTTTCACCTCCCGTTGGTCCAGGTCGGTTCGTATCTGGTCGTATTTGTGCGTCAACTCGGCGAGATCGGCGATGCCGACGGGTTGGGATCGCCATTTGGCCTCTCCAACCGCGAGGAGACGGGATTTCTCGTTTGGGCGTCGGTCGATGGCCACGACGTCGATCTGATGACTCGTGCGGTGGTGCGGGCAGGCGACAGTCGCCGGGTCGACGCGACTTGGAGTTCCCGACAACGTTTCGACCGACGCGTGATCTGCCGTCCAGTCTCGGCAGATCTGTTCAAAGTGCGGCCCGTATATCTGTGAAGATACCGTATCGGCGCTGGAAGTCCAGACGTCGACAGCGTGCCCACGCATGAGTCGGTCACGATTCGGTCGGATCACCCGTTCGTGAAATCTGAGCATTGGTTCGCTGATCGTATATGTCGATCCCCGGGCCTTGAACGCGTCCGCGTGTCTTCGGACCAGACGGAGGCGTTCGAGCGTGTCGAGGGGGAAAGCAACCGCGTTGTCTGGTCGACCGAGGGAGTCGGCGATCGTGTGGCGCTTGCGTTTGCCTGCGGCGATCGCTGCGAGCGCACCGACATAGAGGTTGCGGTCTGTCAGGCTCGGCGCCTCGCTCACGAGGATCTCACCCTCATTGAACATGGCGCTCGACGGGGTCAGAATTCTTTCGACAACCCATCGATCGAAGTCCTCGGTTGGGCGGTCGAATCCACATTGGGTGAGGTATGAGGGTGTGCCACCGACGATTGCATCGACCTTGAGCGCCGTAGCGGGCTGGTCGGCGAGTCCCCAGAATTTGCCCGCTGTTCGGAACGGGAACGGGGGAACTACCAGTTCGAGACTGGAGCGTCCGCGTAGCGGCGCCGTTCCTGAGAGCAGCTTTCGCATGATCGCGTATGCGCTACCGCACAAGATCAAGCGCACGCGCGTATTGCGTTTCCGGTTTCGGCCGGGCCGCAGCGCGTTCTGGAGTTCAGAAGCAATAGAGTCGTCGCCTTCGATCAGATATGGAAACTCGTCGATGACGACGGGCGTATTGTCGGCCTCGCCGAGGCTCAACAGTGCGTCGAAGACCTGGCCCCAGTTCGAAAAGGCGATCGGAGCACGGCTCTGCACATAGGTGGAATAGCGCTCGCTGATTCTCGCGAGGTTTTGGGCATCTGCGCCTTGCATGCCCTCGAAGAAGAACCCATCCGTGGCATCGCAGAGCGTTTCGAGCAGTAGAGTCTTGCCTTGCCGGCGCCGGCCGTAGACGATTCCCAACGTCGGATGGCGGATGTCTGATTCGACGAACGCGGCAAGCGATTTCCACTCGAGTTCGCGATCGAATATGTCCGAGGGTCGGGTGATCACTCTCTCATTATAGCAGTACTCTACTTATGATAAGCGCACCGCGATAATTGTTCTGCGATCGTCGATCGCTCAGTAGCCGTTTGGGTGCGTGGACATCCAACGCCACGCGTCGGCGAGGATCGTGTCGAGATCGCTGCGTCTGCTCTGCCAGCCGAGTTCTGCGTGCGCTCGGGCCGACGACGCTATCAATTCGGCCGGATCCCCGGCACGCCGCGGCTCGTCCACCGACGAAAAGTCGACACCGGTGATCGCCTTTGCTCGGTCGACGACTTCGCGGACTGTGTAACCGTGCTCGTGACCCAGATTGAAGACACCTGAGTGTGAGCCTTCGGCGAGCCAGTCGAGCGCGTTCAAATGTGCACGGGCGAGATCGTCGACGTGGATGTAGTCGCGGATCGCGGTGCCGTCCCTAGTCGGGTAGTCGGTACCGAAGATGTCGAGTTCGGGTCGTCGACCGAGTGCTGCCTCCAGGCAGAGCGTGATGAGGTGGGTCTTGTGGGCATGATCGTCGCCATGGTCGCCCGACGGATCGGCGCCTGCAGCGTTGAAGTAACGAAGATGCACGTGGTTGATGCCGTACGCGGCGCCGTAGTCGTCGATTGCCATCTCGGCAGCGAGCTTCGTGCGACCGTACGGGTTTGTCGGCACGAGCGGAGTGTCTTCGTCGATCGGCAGTTTTGGCGGACTACCGTAGATGGCCGCCGTTGACGAGAACACGATCTTGTCGACGCCGAGTGCGCGCATGGACTCGACGAGATTGATCGTCCCGACATGATTGGTTCTCCAAAACGGCGCCGGGTCTACGACGGACTCGCCTGCTTCGATCAGCGCGGCGAAGTGCAGGACGGCGTCGACGCCGTCGAGCGCTGCGTACCAGGCCTCTGAGTTTGACACCGAGGCATCGACGATGTCGGCGCCGGCCGGAAGCGCCTCGATGTGGCCTGCTGAGAAGTCGTCGAAAACGCGAATGTCGACGTGGGGCCGTTCGGCGGCGAGCATTCGAACGGTTGCGCTGCCGATGTAACCGGCGCCGCCGGTGACGAGGACTCTCATATTTCGACCCCGACGCCGGTCGGGGGATTTCGCTGCACGTCCACGGGAATCACTCTAGACGCCGCACCTGACGTCCGATTTTCGGCACGACTTCAATTTGTAATGAACTGACAGGAAGTCGTCCGATTCGTTGTCATTCTCCCTGCGCCACTAGCCGGACGAGTTCGCGAAGCGCGAGGTGACTGGGGACGACCCGGGCGAGGTCGGCGTAGAAAGTCACGTTCCACGGCACGTAGTGCTCGAGCCCGACCGCTTCGTACGAGGCGACCATACCTGCGATTTCTTCGGGCGTGCCGTGCGGGATCAGGCCATGCACGGTGTCATCGTCGAGCTTGTCGACGGCTTTGGCGAATACGTCGCCGGAGTATTTCGTTGGGATGTAGTCGTGTAGTCCGGCGAAGTCATCGCCGAGTGGGTGCCGTGCGCCGACGGCGTTGAACGCCGATGCGGGAAAGATCAAAGCTAGTGAGCGTACGAGTGGCGATTGCAGTGCCGCGTGACAGATATCGTGTGACTCGTCGCAAATGACGAAGCCCCACATTGCCGCCTCGATTTCGGCGGGGTCACGCCCCGCACGCTGTGCCGCGGCCCGGACCTTCGCGAGACCTTTTGCATACACATCGACAGGTTGCTGGATCGGAATCCAGCCGCCACCGTGACGACCGCAGATGTCGAGCATCCGCGGCCCGTGCGCCGCGACCCATATCTCGGGGTATCGAGGTCGGTCTGGCACGTCGACGCCTCCAAGGCCGAGAACGGCGTCTTCGAGGGGCCAGAATTCACCGTCGTAGTCGACCGGGCCGTCGGCGGCCCAGAGTAGCTTGATGATCTCGAGCGACTCGTCGAGTTTGGCGACCGAACGCGAACCGTCGATTCCGTATGGAAGTACATTTTCGCGTTCGCCCGCCCCGATGCCGAGGATCACCCGTCCCTCGCTCGCGTGGTGCAGGCTGAGAAACGTCTGCGCCAAGACGGCCGGCGGACGCCGCACGGCGTCGGTCACCGATGTTCCGAGGCGGATCGTGCTCGTCGCCGGTGCTGCAAGAGCAATCGCGATCGCCGGGTCGAAGAAAATATGCGGATTCGGCATTACCTGAGCGATGCCGGTATCGATCCTGGCCCAGAACTCGTCGGGATGCCACCCCATCAAATGGTCTGGATACCAGATCGTGTCGAAGCCCTGTTGCTCGTGGCGTTCGGCGTTCTTCGCGACGTGGCCGGCCGGGGGCGTTATCGTCCCAGCCGCGCCGATCGTGACTTTCGACATTCGAGTTCCCTTGATTGGTGGCGATGGCTGCTTCTGCGGCCCCTTACAAGCGGGCCCAGGTCGTTGATCTTCTCCGAGCACTGACTCTACGGGCTAACCTTGCAGCCCGTGAAGGAGAGTTCAATGCCTCGACACCGGAGATTCGAAAACCACCGATACCTCGGCGACAAGCGGACGTTCGTTGCCTACGACTGCGATGACGACGACCAGTTCGCTGTGATCGAGGCTGTTCCGCTCGAATCGATAGCATCATTTGCCCCCGACGAGCCATACGAGTTTCGCAACCGTGGTTATCGCGCCCTCTACAAGGAGCGCCTGCGCCGCATTGCTCACGACGAGCAGATCTCCTAGCTATCCCAATCCAACTCAGCCGCTATCCGCTCGCCCCCGACGGGTCGTTGACGGCAAGCCCCCCGTATCGCTCTTTCGTCGCCCAGACCGCTTCGGTTTCTGGCAAGCTTGTCCGCGATGGACTCCACGACACCTGGCATCCCGGCCGCCGACCCGACACGGCATCAAAGCGCCACCACTACGGCTGACGCCCCGACGCCCACCGTCGAAATGGGGCGAACGAGAGCCCGATTCGAAGAACTTGGACGTCGAGCGTGGGCGCTCGTCGGCATCGCGATCGTCATCGCCCTGATCGCGTTGTTCATCTCGCGCCTGGCCTGGTTGCTCGCCCCGGCGGTGGCGACGGTTGTGTTCGCAGTGCTCGCTGCGCCGGTTGTCGGTTGGATATCTCCCCGGGGGCGAGCCAGGATATGGGCGACCGTTGTCGTGTTTCTCGTGTTATTTGCAGTGATATGCGTGGCGGGATATGTCATCGGCCCGGCTTTCACCAATCAGGTGGCACGTCTCACCATCGACATACCAGATGTCGCTGAGGATCTCGCATCCCAGCTCGATTCGCTCGAAACGACGTTTGAAGGTACGTCTCCGTCGGCTGCAAACGCTGTCGGCCAGTTCAGGGTGTCGCTCGTCGAGCGATCCGAATCGTTCGGCGCCGACCTCGCCGACAACATCTTCGGACTCGTCGGTAGCGTTATTGGCATAGTTCTCGCACTCGTCATTGGTCTCGTCATTGCGTTCATGGTCGTAAAAGACCTGCCGTCTCTCACCCGCCGCACGCGGGAGTGGATGATGCGCCCCGAGAATCTTCGCATTCATGGCGGTCTGCGAGCAATGGCGCGGACGACTACCGGCTTCATCCGGGGCCAGTTGATCGTTGCGGTCATTGTCGGAATCATCGAAACACTTGCGCTTTGGATGCTCGGTATCCCCTATTTTGTTCCGCTGGGTGTTCTTGCGGGGGTCGGCAACCTCGTGCCGGGTGTCGGTCCGGTGCTCGTGGCGATTCCGCCGGTGGTGATCGCCGTCGCGAAGGGTGGATGGGGATTCGGTCTGCTCGTTCTCGGCGTGATAATCGTGATTCAAATCGTGAACCACTACTGGTTCATGCCGATGCTCGTCGGATCGAAAGTGAAGCTGCCGACACTCGTGACGATCATTGCGCTCATCGTCGGGGCAGGTTTGGCAGGTTTCGTCGGCCTGATCATCGCGGTCCCGATTGCCGCAGCTGTGAAAGAGGCGGTGCACTGGCTGGTTGTCCCCGACGACGAACTCAAGGCTGAAGTGGCAACGGTAGACGCCGAGCTGGCATCTGCGCGCCGATATGCAAGATTTCGCGTTGACGATTCACAGTGAAAGGCTGACCAATCCATGAAACGCCGTGGGACTGCGCTCGCAGTCGTTGTGATCTTCTTGGTGGCGTCGTGTGCGAGCGGTGATGGCGGGACGTCATCGTCGTCGTCGCCCACCGATGCGGCGAGTTCCGTTGTCGAGCTCCCAGAAGCATTTACGGCGATCCTGGTTTCGGCGATCGGCCCCGTCAGCGCTCCGGTCAAGGGCAGCGACGGCAAATGGCATGTCGTATACGAGCTGCAATTCACCAACGCCAAGGCCGTCCCGGCAACGCTGACCTCAGTCACCGTGGTCGACGGTCGCGATACGTCAAGACAGATCCAATCCTTCAGCGGCGCAAGTCTTGTCGATTCGCTGAGAGCTTTGTCGACAGCGCCCGTTGAAGATGCGTCGCTGGCGCCAAGCGAAGCAAGGTTGATGCTGATTTCGCTCGTGTTCGAAAGCGAGAGCGACGTCCCGCCTGTCTTGGCGCACGAACTCAAAGCTGACGCTGCTGCCGGCCCTGGCGCCAAGTCGCCCTCCCCGGTTCAGTACTTGGTAGCGCCTTTTGACATCGGTTCCAAGTCTGCGCCGGTGCTTGCGCCGCCGCTTGAAGGCGACGGCTGGGTCGTACTCAACGGATGCTGCTCGGCCGGAGGTGCACACCGCGACGCGATCCAGTCCGTGAACGGTCAGCTCTTCGACTCGCAACGATTCGCGATCGACTGGATGCAGATCAACAATGATGGCGAGCTGTTTACGGGTGATCCCTCGAAGGTAGAAAGCTGGGTCGGATACGGGGCGAAGATCCTCGCCGTTGCCGACGGCAAGGTCATCGCCGTCGAAAACGATGTTCCCGATCTCCAACCCGGTGAGCTACCCGATCCGAACAGCATCACGCTTCAGACTGTGGACGGCAACCACGCCGTGATCGATCACGGGGACGGTCTCTATACGTTCTATGCGCACATGCAGTCCGGGAGCGTGAAGGTCGAGGTAGGCGACCAGGTCTCCGCCGGTGACGTGATCGGCCTACTCGGGAACACGGGGAATACTTCGGCGCCGCATATGCACTTTCACATCATGACAGGCCCCTCGCCCCTCGGTTCTGACGGGATCCCGTTTGTGTTCGACTCGTTTGTTTTGCAAGGCGCCTCGACTGTTGCTGCACGCGACGATGCTCTCGATGGCGATGGGACGTTGCCGAAGTCCCAAGATTGGACCAACGAACAACGCACCAACGAGTTGCCTCTCGATGTCACGATTGTCGGCTTCGGCGTCAACTAGGAACGGTCGGCGGCGACCGGCGAATGGTTCGAGTGAAGTCGAAGCGAGCGCTCGAAAGGTTGCGACATTTTGGCGTTTCGGTCGACGTGATGGTTGAACAGTTGGATGTTGCAACGGAAGACCTCGATCGGCTTGTTGAGCAGGCCAGCGGGGGAGACGCCGCCGCATGGGAGAGCTTGTACCGGCGTTCATACCCGCGGCTGCTCGCGTGCGCGGGTCGACGACTCGATGCAGATGATGCCCGGGAGGCGGTAGCGGAGACGTTTGAGCGTGCGCTCGGTGCGATCAGGAGCTTCACGTCGATCGGGCGGTGAGAGCCTGCTCGATCGAATGTGCGATTCGGTCGGGGTCGTCGACTTGTAGGACGACACGGTCGTAGATCGAACCGCCCAGCTCGATAGCGAGCAATCGTGGCGCTTTGAACGCGACCCAGAACTGTTTTTTCGCGTCACGGCCACGAAAAATGCCGGCGCTTGCGATACGTCCGAGACCTGTGCCTGCGACGCGCCACCTGAGATCGGCCCTGAGCGTGGTGGCATCGTCGACTCGCACGGAGGTGATGCGACCGAGCGGAAGCTCGAGGCGCCTGCGCAATGCCCAGACCTTATCCATGCCGTCGATGTGCACGTCGACGGCTTCGGATTCGACTCCGACTTTCACGGACATGACGTTCACCTTGTCTGGACGCGGACGATTCCGAAATTGTAGGTAACCGCCGTGGCGTGTCGCCGGTCGAAAGACGAACCGGCCGAATTGCCAGGGGGACGCTGCCGCGTGATCGCATATCTATTTCCCGGCCAGGGGAGCCAGAAACCGGGCATGGGTCGGACATGGGTCGACACATGTCCAGAGCTGTTCGAGATGGCGTCCGACGCCGCGGGTAAAGACGTGCGGGCGCTCGTCTGCGATGCGGATGTCGAAGAACTGCGCCGCACCGACAACGCGCAGCTCGCGACCGCTGTTTGTTCGATCGCCGGGATCCGAGCATTGCACGAAGCCGGCATGAGCCCGTCTGCTGTTGCAGGACATTCACTCGGCGAATATTCGGCGCTCGTCGCGGCGGGCATCGTCAGCCCGCGTGACGCCGTCCGGTTGGTTGCAGCGAGAGGTGAAGGAATGGCCGCCGCAGCGTCGAGCCCGATCGGTTCGATGTTTGCGTTGATCGGAGTCGACGAAGAGACCGCACATGCCGCGTGCAGCCGAGTCGACGGGACCGTCGTCGTGGCCAACATCAACGCCCCGAACCAGATCGTCATTTCTGGCGAGCTCCGCGCCCTGAACGAGGCGGTCGAGATCGCGAAGAAGATGGGTGCCAAGAAGGCCCTTCCGTTCGACGTCGGCGGCGCATTCCACTCGCAGCTAATGGCGCCCGCTCTGGGCCGGCTCGCCGCCGCACTCGCCGAAACCGAATTCAGCGTTCCGTCGGTTCCGTTTTACGCGAACGTCGATGCGCGTCCGCACGACACGGCGTCGGCGATTCCGCCGTTGCTCGTCGCCCAGCTCTGCTCGCCCGTTCGTTGGTATGACACTCTGATAGCGATGTCCGGTGCCGGAATTCATGGTTTCGTCGAGGTTGGCGTCGGCGGCGTCCTCGCTAAGATGGCGAAACGGGCTCTGCGCGACGCCGTGATTGCAACCGTGAGTGAACCGTCCGACGCTGTCGATGTCGCCGTGAGCCTCGGTGGGATCGCTCCCGAGCAGTCGCGTCCCGCCGATTCCACGCAGCCGCAGACTCGGTAGGCGCCAATGGGTATGAGAATCGTCGGACTTGGACGACAGCAGGCGTCGGGCGTGCTCACGAACGACATGCTTGGTGAAGTCATGGACACGTCCGACGAGTGGATTCGGACCCGAACCGGAATCGGTGAGCGACGCGTCGCCTCCGACGGCGAAACGACGGCGACGCTCGGCGCAGCAGCGGCTCGACACGCACTCGACCACGCGGGACGGTCATCGGTCGATGTGATCATCGTCGCGACGACGACACCCGACACGCCGTGTCCGTCGACGGCGAGCTGGATCCAAGCCGAACTCGGTCTAACCGGTGGAGCGTTCGACCTCAATGCGGCTTGTTCCGGATGGGTCTACGGTCTCGTGGTCGCGAACGGTCTTCTCCATGCGGCCACCGCAGACTCTGCGCTCGTGATTGGCGCCGAGACGCTCACTCGCTTCATCGATCCCGAAGACCGTGGTACGCGACCGCTATTCGGCGACGCTGCCGGCGCCGTCGTCGTCGAACGCACCAACGATCGGGGCGAGATCCTGGCATGTGATCTCGGTAACGACGGCACGCTCGCCGACCTGATAATCCTTCCCGCCGGAGGCTCGCGACTTCCGCCGTCGGCCGACACCGTCGACGAAGGTCAGCATTACTTCAAAATGGCAGGACGTGAAGTCTTCCGCGTCGCTTCGGGGGTGATACTCGAAACGTGCTCGGCGACGCTCGAGCGTGCCGGCCTCGACGTGTCCGACGTGGACGTCTTCGTCCCGCACCAAGCGAATGCCAGGATCATCACGTACGCGTGCGAAAAGCTCGGCATCCCGGCAGAAAAGACGATCGTCAACATTGAGCGATACGGCAATACCTCGGCGGCGAGCGTGCCCGTCGCATTGTCGGAGGCCTACGATGACGGGCGCATTATCGTAGGCGACAAGGTCTTGCTTGCCGGGTTCGGCGCCGGAATGAGCTGGGCGTCGGTATTGCTCGATTGGAGTCTCGCATCGTGATCGGCAGGATCGCCCTCGTTACAGGGGCATCACGTGGTATC